>Ga0208879_1003133_pt1 | contig 13854 bp, 11 predicted proteins | sample Knorr_S15_td_Bot_FD_185605 | JGI IMG/M metagenome (GOLD analysis project Ga0208879, IMG submission 185605) | Marine microbial communities from Southern Atlantic Ocean transect - Knorr_S15_td_Bottom_ad_5009_LV_A (SPAdes) (version 2) | ecosystem: Environmental > Aquatic > Marine > Oceanic | place...
CGAAGATAGAATTTGCCGTCTTTCTCACCTATGTATTCGGACTGATGCATGGTTTGATGAATGCCCATTCTGTATTCACCTTGGAATTTCGCACCGGAAACATGCTTTGGCTCATTCCCACACCCCATGAACAGCACGGCTGCGATTGTTGTGGTTAGGAGGTGCTTCATTTGCCTTCAGCTTTCAATTCTGCACCCGTCTTGCCACCGTGTTTGCGGAGGAGGTCGGCGGTTTCGGTATGATCTTGATCAACTGCCCAATCTAACGCTGTCTTGTCTTCTCCAAGAACAGATTCACTCCTCGCATTCACTTCCGCACCCTTTGCGATCAGTAGCTCAGCGACTTCCTTGTGACCTTCCAAAGCCGCTGCATGCAAAGGTGACGATCCGTCATTAATCTTCGCATTGATGTCCGCACCATTGGTGATCAGTAATTCGGCTATTTCCTTGGTTGCCGCATTATGCAAAGGAGTACTTCCATATTTATTCTTGGCAGTTACATCTGCACCGTTGGCAATTAGTAGTTCTACGAATTCCTTATGACCTCCAAAAGCCGCCGCGGACAAAGGGCCTATCGCACTTGCATCCACGCCAACAGCCAAAAACTCCTTCAATGCTTCAACATCTCCTACTTTAGCAGCAACGGTAATTGAACCATATTTACCACCGTGTTTGCGTAGAAGGTCGGCGACTTCGGTCCGTTTGCGCTTGATGGCCTCATCTAAAGGTGTTTCGCCTTTAAATAAACCGGATTCACTCTTCGCATTCACATCTGCATCCTTGGCAATCAGCAGCTCAGCGACTTCCTTGTGTCCTTCACGAGCCGCACGATGCAAAGGAGTCCTTCCCGTTTTATCCTTTGCGTTCACATCCGCACTATTGGTAATGAGAAGTTCTGAGACTTCCTTGTGCCCTTCACGAGCCGCACGATGCAAAGGAGTCATTCCCCCTATACCCTTCACATTCACATCCGCATTAGCAGCCAAGTGTTGTTTTACGGCTTCGATGTTTCCTGTATTGGCAGCATCGTGAATTGAAATGTCTGGTGCTTTGGCTGTCGGCGGTTCTGGTTTCGCTTCTGCTGCAGGACTCGACTGCTTCGATTCCCCACACCCCACCAGCACCACGGCTGCGATTGTTGTGATTAGTATGTGTTTCATTTTCCTTCAGCTTTAAATTCTGCACGCGTCTTGCCGCCGTGTTTGCGCAGGAGGTCGGCGATTTTTCCATCTGCCACGTCCAGTGGCGTGCCACCAAAACCCGGAGATGTGTATGGATTCATCTCGGCGCCTTTAGCGATGAGCAGTTGGACTATTTGTTCATTATTCTTGTGGGCGGCAAGATGCAGGGGAGTCCAGTCGGCCAAGCCCTTCGCGTTCACTTCGACGCCGTTTTCGACGAGTAATTCGACGATTTCCTTGTGACCCAGAAAAGCTGCATAATTAAGCATTGTATCTCCATTCTTATTTCTGAAACTCACGTCTCCGCCAGCAGCCAAGTGTTGTTTGATGCCTTCAATGTCACCTTTTTTTGCGGAATCAATCAGTGCTTCCAATTCTACACACGTCTTGCCGCCGTACTTCCTGAGCAATACCGCGACTGCACCTTGATTGTACTTGTTGGCCGCGTCTAGTGGGGTCTGTTCGGAAAAAACATCGTCCATTGCGACTGCATTCACATCTGCGCCTTCTTTGATTAGCCGTTCGGCGATTTCCTTATGATCATTAGAAACCGCAGCATGCAAAGGAGTTTCGCCGAACTCAGCCTTCGCATTCACATCCGCACCTTTGTCGATAAGCAGTTCGATGATTTCCTTATGATCATTAGAAACCGCAGTATGCAAAGGAGTCTCACCATCTTCAGTCTTCGCATTCACGTCCGCACCTTTGGTGATTAACAACTCGACGATTTCCTTGTGACCAAAAGTAGCGGCATCCTGCAAAGGAGTCCATCCATCATCATCCTTCGCATTCACATCCGTGCCATCAACCAAGTGCTGTTTGACCGCTTGGATATCTCCGTCATAGGCAGCCGTCCAAATATCCACACTCGGCCCACACCCCACCAGCATCACGGCTGCGATTGTTGTGTGTAGGAGGTGTTTCATGTCGTGCTTGGAAGCTAGCATATGCAAGGATGATTGTCGCCACCCATTTTGATCATCCTAGCACCCCCCACAGCTTGTGATCTTGTCCTCTTGAAATCTCTTGGAGTCTAGAAGACCCACATATTCAGTTATGGAGAGCGACCCCCTGCATGCCCCGGGCTTACCCCCCCCTCCCTTCGCTAGAGCGGCTTCCAGATCGCTCTATGAGCTTTTCTTGACCTATGCCGATAGAGAGGTAGATAGTCCGTCCGCCTAGCAAGGCGGATGGTGTTTTAAAGCCTCAGATTTTGCTAGGTAACGTAAGATTTTGGTTAGCGGATGGTTAGCGAGCCAAAATGCGACAACTCAAAATTAAGCTTAAGTAATTGAAGTTGCGCGGTTAGTTCAGTTGGTAGAGCACTACCTCGACACGGTAGGGGTCACTGGTTCAAGTCCAGTACTGTGCACCATTCTTTCGTCTTTTTTTTGCCTCCCCTCTTAAGCTGATTTCTGATGCTGAACCATACAGGTTTCGCGCTTGGCCTGACGGCTTGTCTGGGAGCGGTTTGCGGGTAACACTGGCTGTGGTGATTCCGCTTCGGCTTGCCATTTTGTTTTTGTTGGTCGCGACAACGCATGTTGCGGCGGCGCCGGTGGTGAAACGCAAGAACGAGACCTATCAGGTCACCGGCTCCAACTTGCGGGAGTTGCGGCAAATGATTGACCGCAACGGCCCGGTCAACAGCGATGACGGCATACATTATGACGGGCTCACCGAGTGGTCGCTCACATGGGATTTTAATCTCAAACGCCGGGGCAAGGTATGGATCGTTGCCAGCCGGTCCGTCATTTTGGACGTCAAGGTCACGACGCCGCGCTGGACCGATTTCAAGGCCACCCCAGGCCTGCTGCAAACCCAGTGGAGAGCCTATCGCGCCAACCTGTTGCGGCACGAGGCGGGACACGTCAAGATTGCGCTCCGGGCTGCCTATGCGGTTGACAAATACCTTGGCACTTGCGGCGGTTCCTCCTCCCTGGAGAAACTGAAGAGTGACATCCAGAAAAACACCCGGTTGCTGCTCAAGCAATACCGCAAAATTGACCGGGGCTACGACCAGCGCACCCGCCACGGCGCCACCCAGGGCGCCACGTTGGCCAAGGCACGGGAAGCTGACCAACTCACGCCAACGCTTCCCGGATCACCTGACCGTGGACGTCGGTGAGTCGGCGCTGGATGCCATTGTGGTAGTAGGTGAGTTTCTCGTGATCGAGGCCGAGAAGGTGCAGGAGCGTGGCATGAAAATCGTGCGGGGTGATGACATTCTCGCTGGCCCTGAAGCCAAACTCATCGGTGGCGCCGTGGCTCGTGCCGCCTTTCACGCCGGCGCCGGCGAGCCAAGCGGTGAAGCCGTTGGGGTTGTGGTCGCGGCCGTACGTGCCGGCTTGGAACATCGGCATGCGGCCGAACTCGGTGGCGAAGACGACCAGCGTGTCCTCGAGCAGGCCGCGTTGTTTTAAATCGCGCAGCAGCCCGGCGACGGGTTGGTCGAGTATCTCGCCGTGCACGTCATATTGCTCCTTCAATCTTGAGTGGCCGTCCCAGTTGATGCTGCCGCCAGAGGCGTAGGCGCCGTTGAAAAGTTGCACGAAGCGCACACCGCGCTCGACGAGGCGGCGGGCGAGGATGCAGTTGTTTGCAAATGCGGCCTTGTTTTTGTTGGCGCTGTCGGCGCCGTAGAGTTTGCGGATGTGCGCGGGCTCGGCTTTCAGGCTGGCCGCCCCGGGCACGGTGAGCTGCATGCGCGCGGCGAGTTCGTAGCTGGAAACGCGCGCGGCGAGGTTGGCGTCATTCGGGAAGTCGGTTTGGTTTTCCTTTTCCAAAACCCGCAAGGCGGCGCGGGCGGCTTCGTCTTTGGCCGCGGAAATTCCCTTTGGCCGTTGCAGGAAACGAATCGGCTTGGTGCTGCTGAACGGCGTGCCCTGAAACGCGGCGGGCAGGAAGCCGTTGGCCCAGTTGTTTGGGCCGCTCTGCGGCATGCCGCGCGGATCCTCGATCGCCACGAACGCGGGCAGATTTTGGTTTTCGCTGCCGAGCGCGTAGTTCACCCACGCGCCCATGCTGGGAAAGCCGTCGAACGCGAAGCCGGTGTTCATCACGTTTTCCGCCGGGCCGTGCGTGTTGGATTTGTTGGTGAGCGAGTGCAGGAAACAAATCTCGTCGGCCAGCGCGCCGATGTGCGGCACGAGATCGCTCACCATTTTTTCGCACTGGCCGCGTGGCCGGAATGTCCAGAGCGGCTGCGTGAGGTTACCGTTCGGGCCTTGAAACGAGACGAGCTTTTCATTGCCGGGCAGCGGTTGGCCGTGTCGCCGGATCAGTTCCGGCTTGTAATCGAACGTGTCCACGTGGCTCAACGCGCCGGAGCAGAACACCTCAATCACGCGCTTGGCCTTTGGCGCAAAATGTGCGGGCCTCTGCGTGTACGGTTTGGCGGGGTCAATTTTCGGCGACTCGCCGCGCGCCTCCTCCGCCAACATCGCGGCTAGCGCGACACCGGAAAAACCGTGCATCGTGTGGGTCAAGAACTGTCGGCGATTAAGGCTCATTGCAGATAGAGAAAGGCGCTGGAGTTGAACAACACGCGACAGGCCTGCTCGAGGCCGTGTTCCGTGGCGAGTTGCTGCAGGGCCTGCTGCTCGCTTGGCTTGGGCGCGCGGGCGCAGGCCATACGGAAGGCGAGGTTGATCTGCGCCGCCGCGCCGTTGCCAGCCTCGCGCCTCACGCGCCCGGCAAAAAACGCCGCCTGTCGATTGGCGAACGGGCTGTTGAGCAGGCTCAGCGACTGGACGGGCGTGATGGAGCGTGTGCGGCGCGGCTTCATTTGGCCGGCGTCGGGGCAGTCGAACGCGCCGAAAATATCCACCGCCTGCATGCGAACCTTGTGCGCGTAAATCATCCGCCGCCAGCCGTTGGCATCGAAGGTTTGCTTGGGAACATAATCGGAGAGGCCGCCGCGCTGGTTGAAAAAGTCAAACCCGCGCCCGCCCATTTTCAGGTTCAACTTGCCGCTGACGCTCAGCATGCCATCGCGAATGGCCTCGGCCTCCAGTCGGCGCGGTGGGAAACGCCAGAGCAGGCGCGCATCGGCATCCACGCGCAATGCTTGTTCGCGTGGATGGCTCGCCTGCCGATAGGTGCGCGAGGTGATGATGAGCCGGTGCAGTTTTTTCAGCGACCAGCCCTGCCGGATGAACTCCAGCGCCAGCCAGTCGAGCAACTCAGGGTGCGTGGGCGCAGTACCCATTTTGCCAAAGTCCGACGGCGTGTCCACGAGACCGTTGCCAAAATGGTTTTGCCATACTCGATTGACCAGCACGCGCGCGGTCAGCGGATGGCCTGGCTGCGTGAGGTGCTTGGCCAAGGCTAAGCGGCGCCGTGGCTCGGGTGCATCTGGCGCGATCTCCGCTTGGCCAAGCGCTGCGGGGATGGCCGGTGCCAGCTTGGCCAGGCGCTGCATGGGATCGCCGCGCCGCAGCAGCCATGTGGTGTCGGGGGTCGTGAAGCTCGCGGCATAAGTCTGCGGGCCGGCGGCAAGGCGATTGAGTTCCCCTTCCGTCTTGCGAATCGTGGCAATGAGCGAAACCAACGCCTGCGTTTGCTCCGCGCTGAGGTTTTTGAGTTTCACTTGGCTGGCCGCACGCGTGTCGTCGTTGCGCGGCAAACGATCCTCCGTGTGCGCGACCCTTTGCCACTCGCCATCGGGCCGCTGCACCTCGATGGTGTAATCGGCCGGCACACTGGAGCCGTCGTGCCACGTGATGCACTTGAGCGTGGCCGATTCGGCAAAGTCCACCCGCAGCCAAGCCGACCCTCCCTTGGCGGCGACCCACGGGAAGGCTTGGCGGCGATCGACCGAGCCGTCGGTGAGGTTTTCAAAATGCCGCGTTTGGTTGGCCAACGCAAAACTGGAGGCCGAGGGCCTGGCGCCGCCCGAGGCGAGCGCGGCATTGGTGCCGTCCGTTGTCCACGCTTCAAACTCGTACAGCGAGGCCGCGCTGCCGTTGGCGGTGGCGCGTATGTTCATCCGGATGGCGCGCGCGGTGACCGGGGCAAACTCATCGGAATGCACTGAGTCGAGCGGCTTGCGGAGTTCCAACTGCCCGCGCTGTGTTTCCAGTTTTGTCTTGAGGTCGGCGAGTTGTTTTTGTTTCGCGGGCACTTGGCTCGTCCACTCGTCGTTTTGTGCGCCGCGCAAACGCCGGTTGCCGTAGCGCAGCCCGGCGAAGACGGCCTGCATGCCGTAGTAGTCGCGCTGGAGAATGGGATCGAACTTGTGATCGTGACAACGCGCGCAGCCGATGGTGAGCCCGAACAGGCCCTGGCTCACGGTGCGGATGACTTCGTCAAGTTCATCCTGCCGAGCCGAGCGCATGGCCTCCTCGTCACGGCCAACCTGCCCGGGCAAATTCGCCGGGCCGGCGACGAGAAAACCCAGCGCCGCATCCGCGCCGGTGATGTCGCCGGCCAGTTGATCGCGAAGAAACTTGTCGTATGGCAAATCGGCATTGAGCGCGTGAATGACCCAGTCGCGGTAATGCCATGCCTCGGCCCGCTCGCCGTTGGTTTCAAACCCCACCGTCTCCGCCCAGCGGATGACATCCAGCCAATGCTGCGCCCAGCGCTCGCCGTGCCGCGGCGAGGCCAAAAGCCGGTCGACCCCCTCCATGAATGCCTCGTCCGTGGGACGCGCATCCCGCACAAACGCCCGCACCTCCGCCGGCGATGGCGGCAGGCCGGTGAGGTCGAGCGTCACGCGCCGGAGCAGGGTGACGCGATCAGCCTCGGCCGAAAAAGTGAGTTTCTTTTCGCGCAATTTTTGGCCGATAAAAAAATCGATGGGGTGAGACTCCCCCGAAACGACCGCACACTTCATCGGCTGCAGCGACCAGTGCGGCTCCGCAGCCACCGCTGTGGTGGCGATAAAACACAGCAGGAGAAATGATCTGACACGTTGCATTGCGGCTGGAACGGACTTTCCCAAGCGGTGAGCATGGTTGTCAATGCCTCTCAACCCGTTTGTAATCTGCAATGTTCATTTGAGCCAAAGGGATCGACCTGATATGTTGTGCGGAAGGGGAGCTGCCGACTGCAGCCTCTTTCATCAAATCATTGGCAAAGACGTTCGTGACTCACAATTCAACCAACAGCCGGGAACTTTTCCTGGACGCATGCAGCGGCAACGCCGTCACCCGCCCTCCCGTCTGGCTCATGCGGCAAGCCGGCCGTTCCCTGCCAGAATACCGGAAACTAAAGGAGAAACACACCTTCCTCGAGATGGTCCAGTCACCCGACCTGGCCACCGAGGTGACGCTGCAACCCCTCCGCCGGTTCCCCCTCGATGCCGCGATTCTGTTCAGCGACATTCTCGTCGTGCCGGAAGCGCTTGGCCAACCGTACAGTTTCACCGACGGCAACGGGATCAGGATGGAGTTCACCATCGGCAACCGGAAGGACATCGAACGGCTGGACACCTCGGGGCTTCGGGAGCGCTTAGCTTACTCACGCCAAGCGCTGTGCCAAATCAAACGGGAACTCAACGGACAGCAGGCGTTGTTGGGATTTGCCGGTTCGCCGTGGACCTTGGCCAACTACATGATCGGGGGGAACTCCCAGGACACCATGCTGGCCCGGCGGTTGTATCACGAGGACCCAGGCTTGTTTGAATGCCTGATGGAAAAGCTGACCGATGCCGTCGCCGACTATCTGGAAATGCAGATCGAGGCCGGCGCGGATGCCGTGCAGATTTTCGACTCGATGGGGGGATGCCTGCCACCGGCACATTACCCGTTCGCCTCGGGAAAATGGATCGGCGAAATCGTTTCCCGCTTGGCCGGCAAGGCCCCTGTGATCGTTTTTTCAAGGGGAACGCTTGGCTCGCTCGAGCACTTGGCTGAAACCGGCGCGCAGTTTTTGAGCGTGGACTGGACGGTCGATCTTGGGGACATCCGGAACCGCATGCCTGATCAAATGGGAATCCAGGGAAACCTGGATCCCGCAGTGCTCACGTCAACCCCCGAGGTTGCCGCAAGGGAAACCAACCGTATACTGGAAACCATGCGCGGGTTTCACCGTTATATCTTCAACCTTGGCCATGGCGTGACCATGGACGCCAAGCTGGAAAATATAGAATCCGTCGTCACTACAGTGAGGAATTTCCGGTGAACAAACTGTCAGTCGATCTGAATCTTGTCCGAAAATACGATGTCCCCGGGCCTCGCTATACCTCCTACCCCCCCGCGACCCGCTTCTCCGAGGAGTACGATGAAGAGCGGCTTCACGAACTGATCCAGGCCAACAAGCAGTCGCAGAGAGACCTGTCGCTATACTGCCACATTCCCTTCTGTGAATCGCTCTGCTGGTTTTGCGGATGCACCACTGTCATCACCTCACGGCATCAGGAGGGCACCAGCTATCTGGATTATCTGGACAAGGAGATGGCGTTGTTCTGCAACGGGGAAAGCCCCAATCGGAAGGTCGTTCAAATGCACCTCGGCGGCGGCACGCCAACGTTTCTCCGACCCGATGAGATAAGGAAATTGGGATCAATCCTTCACCGGCATTTCGGGGAAACTCCCGATTGCGAAGCCGGCGTTGAAGTGGACCCGAGGCGACTGACGAAGGAGCACGTTGACGCCCTGTGGGAAGCCGGTTTCAACCGGGCCTCGATGGGCGTCCAGGATAACAATGCCAAGGTCCAAAAAGCGATTAACAGGATTCAGCCCATGGAAATCACCCGCAACAGCGTGGACTGGCTGCGGGAGGCAGGATTTGAATCCATCAATATCGACCTGATCTATGGCCTGCCTCACCAGACGGAATCTTCCTTCGAAAAAACGCTGGAAGAAATAATCGAACTGTCCCCAAACCGGCTGGCGGTTTTCAGCTATGCCCATGTGCCCTGGATCAAGCCGGCACAAAAAATACTGGAACGGGAAAACCTTCCAACGCCGGAAACCAAGCTGAACCTGCTGAAGCTAATCATCGAAAAACTGACCTCAGAAGGCTACGTGTATGTTGGTATGGACCACTTCGCGCGTCCGGATGATGAACTGGCCGTTGCCCAAAGCCAAAAGACACTTCAACGTAATTTTCAGGGGTACAGCACATTTGGCGGCGCGGATATCCACGCCTTCGGGATGTCCTCCGTCTCACAAATCCCCGACGCCTACTGGCAGAACATCAAGGAATTGAAAGAGTACTACCAGGCTGTCGACGACGGGAAAACGCCGATCGCGAAAGGGTGCATCGTAACCGATGACGAGAAAAAATACCGGATAGTGATCACGCGACTGATGTGCGACTTGGGCCTGGATTATGACAGCCTCTCGAACAGTCTCGATATAAACTTCCGCGAGGAGTTCGCCGACTCACTCGATGGCTTGGAGGACATGGAGGACGACGGGTTGTTGATCCGCGATGAATCGGGGCTGACCGTGACGGACACAGGGCGTTTGTTCATTCGCAATATCGCCATGAGGTTTGACCCCAACATCGAAAGCAGCAGCACAACCCGGTACTCGAGGACTATTTGAAACCGGTTGCGATCATAGGTGGCGGCATTACGGGCCTGACGGCTGCGTTCAGACTGGAGCAGCACGGGATACCCGCCACTCTTTTTGAAGCTGCCGACCGTGTCGGCGGGGTCATCCAAACCGTGAGGGACGGCGAATACCTGGCCGAGTGCGGCCCGAACACCATCCTGGAAACCTCTCCTCTAATCGGGGAGCTCGTTCGGGATTTGGGCCTCGAGGATCGCCGTATTTATTCCAGCGATCAGAGCGGGAACCGCTACATCGTCCGTGACAAACGCCCGGTCAAGCTTCCCGAATCACTGCTGGAATTTCTGCTCACCCCGCTTTTCTCATGTCGCGCCAAGGCCCGTTTGATGGTGGAACCCTTTATCCGGCGCGCGCCTGCTGACGTGGAGGAAAACCTGGCGTCCTTTGTGCGGCGGCGCATCGGCCGCGAGTTTCTGGATTACGCCATCAACCCGTTTGTTGCCGGGGTGTACGCCGGGTCACCGGAACAGTTGTCGGTGCGCGAGGCCTTCCCCAAACTGCACGCCTTGGAGCAGCGCTACGGTTCCCTGATTTTGGGTCAAATCCTCGGCGGCCGCGAACGAAAACGCCAAGGCGGTGTCTCCAGGAAAAACGCCCCCAAGTTTTCGTTCGACCAAGGGCTGGAAACCTTGACCGACGCGCTTGGCCAACGGCTAAAGGAACAGATTCGCACCGGCCAAGCGATCAGTGAAATCACCCAACGAAACAACTCTTGGTCACTTGGCCAAGCCGAGGACTATTCCGCGGTGCTGCTCGCGTTGCCGGCGTTTCGACTGGCGGAAATGCAGGTCAACTTTGAGTCGAAACCAGTCAACCTGTCGATGCTGGCCGACATTCAATACGCCCCCGTGGCCAGCGTTGTGTTGGGTTTTCATCGGCACGACGTGGCGCACCCGCTGGACGGGTTTGGCGCACTGAACCCGGTGGTGGAGCAATTGCACTCGCTGGGGACGATTTTTTCCTCCTCCCTGTTTCCGGGGCGCGCTCCGCTTGGCCAAGTTCTCCTGACGAGTTACGTCGGCGGCCTGCGCGCCCCGCATCTCGTCTCGAAAACTCCGGATGAACTCTGCGACCTCGTGATGGATGACCTGAAAACCGTGCTTGGTGTCAACGGCGAACCGACTTACAGACACGTCTTCATTCATCGCCGGGCTATCCCCCAATACGACGTCGGCTATGACCGCTTCAAGTCGTTCATGAATGAACTGGAAACAAGCGTAAGCGGTCTGTTTTTTGCCGGGCATTGCCGCGACGGGGTTTCACTTGTGGACTCCATCGTCTCGGGCCATGAGGCCGCCGGCAGGATCGCCAAGCATCTTAAAAAGACAGACTGACATGAGTGCAAACAAAGGAGTGTTGCTTGTGAACCTTGGGTCACCGGACTCACCGGCCGTGGGCGATGTGCGCCGATTCCTGCGCGAATTCCTGATGGATGGGCGAGTGATGGACATCCCCTGGGTCGTCCGGTTCTTTCTGGTTCAATTCTTGATTCTTCCCTCCCGCCCAAAAAAATCCGCCGAGGCCTACCGGAAAGTTTGGCTGCCCGAGGGCAGCCCACTTGTCGTCACCAGCAAGAATGTCCGCGAAAAACTTCAGGCCCGAATCGGCGCCCCGGTTGAACTGGCTATGCGCTACCAAAACCCGCGGATCGAGCAGGCCGTCGACAATCTGCTGGAACACGGCATCGACAAGATCCTCCTGATCCCGCTCTTTCCTCACTACGCGATGTCCAGCTACGAGACCGCGATGGAAAAAACCAGAACCGTCCTGCACCGCAAGGCGCCCGGCGTGAAACTGGTCGTTCAGCCGCCGTTCTTCGATCAACCGGACTTTATTCAGGCCTTGGTGGCGAGCGCCCGCGAGACCCTTGACCGGGGATACGATCACCTGCTGTTCAGCTTCCACGGGCTGCCGGAGCGGCAACTGAAAAAAACCGACCCAAGCGGCAGCCACTGCCTCGCGGCCAACGACTGTTGCTCAGGCAATCGTCCGTCGCATGGCACCTGCTATCGTGCACAATGCTTCAAAACCGTGGATGCCTTCGTTCGCGTGGCTGGCATCCCGCCGGAAAAACAGTCGGTGGCGTTCCAGTCCCGGCTTGGCCGTGATCCGTGGTTACAACCGTACACGGACATCGAGCTCCCCCGCTTGGCCAAGCGGGGAATCAAGCGCATGCTGGTCATTTGCCCGGCATTTGTCAGTGACTGCCTGGAAACCCTCGAGGAAATTGGTATGAGGGCAAGGGAAACCTTCATCGAAGCCGGAGGAGAAAGCCTGGAACTCGTCCCCTGCATGAATGAGCACCCGCTTTGGCTGGATGCCTTGGAAAACATGACCCACGATTTTCTCTCACTAAGCCATCCATCGCAAAACCAGGGTGATACGACCCAAGATAACGATTGATTTGACTGACCCTTGTCCCACCATTAAAAAGCTCCACGGCTGTCAACCTCATAACGCAAACCAAACAACCTAAAGTAACATGTTCCCAACAACATTGAATCTGCACAATTACCTTGCATACGCGGTCCTGCTCCTCGTGACGTTGTTCACTTTTTACTCCTTGTGGGGATGGTTGAACGGACGAAAGTTCCGGACACGGGACAAGAAATTCGGATTGGCCGCCATGTTGGCCGTCCACATCCAATTCACGCTTGGTCTGGTTTTATATTTGGTGAGCCCCACCGTACAACAGGCGTTTAAGGATTTCGGCCTCGCAATGAAAAGCAGCAGCCTGCGCCTCTCCGCCCTTGAGCATCCACTGGTGATGCTAATCGCCGCGGTGCTGATCACGGTCGCCCGCATCAAGACAAAAAGAAGCGACTCCAACTCAGCCCACAAGACGAACTTTATCCTGTACGCCATCGCCCTGCTGCTCATCCTCTCCCGCATCCCGTGGGCCAAGTGGCCTGGGCTGTCGTAAGGCACGTCGCCGGCAACCGTCGCACTCACTGTCCATGGTTCCAGTCCTGGGAAAAATCCCGACCCCGGATGTAATTGCCCACCTTGACAAACTCGGTGTGACCGTCCGCAAATAGAATCGGTTCCCCGTCAGCCCCATGCGGATCAGTCTTGTCGGGGTAATTGTTGATCGCTCCCGAACCACCGTAATCCGCCTGGCGAATAAGCCACACAATGCTTGGGTTCGCCTTGGTTCCCTTTTTGCCGAAGGACGGGGTCTTGTAAACATAAGTCTGCACGGAGGAAAGGGTCTTGAGGGTGGTGGGTGCCTTCCAGGTGCGACCGTTCCAGGCGCGCATGGTGGTGGTCACGCTGTTGTCCCCGCCCATGAAGCCCCACGGCTCGTAGCTGTGCCCCGGGCTGCGGTTCTTCGTGGCAGCCATCACCCGCAGATCCTTCACCTCCCTCTTACCCAGGTAACGCGAACTGCTCCGGGGGAGGAAGTCCCGCTTCTCCTCTGCGCGAATGTAGTTCCGGGTGGAAGGACAAATGAAAAGATCCTTGTCGGGAATGAACTCCGGGTAGAGCCAGTTCAAGTTGTCATCTCCGGGGCTCTCGCATCCGGTGAGCCGGCCCAGGCTGTCATCGTCCGCATACATCTGGGAGCCCAGTCCCATCTGCTTGAGATTGTTCATGCAGGTGGTGATCCACGCCTTGCGCTTGGCCAGGGAGAGTGCCGGCAACAGCAGCGACGCCAGGATCGCGATGATGGCGATGACCACCAGCAGTTCAATCAAGGTGAAACCCTTACGCATGACAAAATCGAAACATTGTACCCAATGCAAAAAAAAGCAACCGCCCGTTGCCGGGCGGCTGTGTCGAAGTTGCTTTGTACGCTTGACCTGTTACTTGGTGGTAATGGCCACGTCGTCGATGAACCAGCCGGCCTGTGGGCCGTTGTCCTGTCCACCGTCGCTTGAGAAGTTGAATTCGAGCCTTATTTTTTGGCCAAGCGCCTCTGCCGGAATCTTGCCCTTCTCGAGGCGCCACTGCTTGGCCTCCCCGCCACGAATCCAGACGGGAACATCGTTCAGATATTCACCATCCTCGTCCAGAATCCACACTTGGCACGCGTCGGTCAGTTCACCCTCAAATGCCGGTTCACAATCGCGGTAACTCCAGAACTCAAGTCGCGCATTGTCCAGGCCGGTCAGGTCGATGACCGGGGAGACAAGGTAAACATCTTCG
>Ga0208879_1003134_pt1 | contig 13852 bp, 8 predicted proteins | sample Knorr_S15_td_Bot_FD_185605 | JGI IMG/M metagenome (GOLD analysis project Ga0208879, IMG submission 185605) | Marine microbial communities from Southern Atlantic Ocean transect - Knorr_S15_td_Bottom_ad_5009_LV_A (SPAdes) (version 2) | ecosystem: Environmental > Aquatic > Marine > Oceanic | place...
ATCACTAATATGGCTTACCATTCTCAATAGTTCTGGGTTTTTCCCAAAGAAATGTTCCCGGACATAGCTGCCGCCCTCTACAACATATTTAAGAAGGTCTCCATCAACAACTTCTTCAATCCTTCGCAACAACGCATTTCTTGATTCGTGTTCCAAAAGAGGATCCCAATCTGACCCCCAAACAACCTTTATCACGTTCCAGCCCGCGCCCCGAAAAGCGCCCTCCAGCTCCTGAACTATTTTACTGTTCCCCCGAACGGGCCCGTCCAGCCGTTGTAAATTACAGTTTATCACAAAAATCAGGTTGTCAAGCACTTCCCGCGCGGCCAAAGTTAAAGCGCCTTTTGATTCCGGCTCATCCATTTCGCCATCGCCCAAAAACGCCCATACCTTTCGACCGCTATCTTCTATAATCCCACGATCAATCAAATAATGCAGAAAACGAGCCTGGTAAATAGCCATAAGAGATCCCAAGCCCATTGATACTGTAGCAAATTGCCAAAAATCAGACATTAGACGCGGGTGTGGATAAGATGAAAGGCCCCCATCCAAAGAAAGTTCCCTTCGAAAATTATGTAAATTGTTTTTCGTTAGCCGACCTTCCATGAAGGCTCGGGCATAAATCCCCGGCGACGCGTGACCCTGGAAAAACACTAAATCAGCACCTCCGGGATATTCAGGACCTTTGAAAAAATGATTGAATCCTATCTCATATAATGTGGCAGACGAAGCGTAGGTAGAAATGTGTCCTCCTATTCCCGGGGTTTCTTTGTTTGCCTGAACCACCATAGCCATAGCATTCCACCGAACAAGTGATTTGATACGCCGCTCTATTTTTCTGTCTCCGGGAAATTTAGGCTGGTTGTCTAACATAATAGTATTTATAAACGGAGTGTTTATATTAAAAGGAAGGCGGGCGCCACGCTCCTGCGCAAAATTTACTAATCTTTCAAGCAAATATTGAGTGCGATCAGCTCCATGGACCTCCAGAGTATCGCTGATTGACTCCAACCACTCTTGTGTTTCTTCTGGGTCAATGTCTTTTTTGTTTCGGATCAAAATACTATTATCTTTTTCCTTTTTACTCGGTTAATCGTAAGAAAATCTACTTATTTTCCACAACAAAGAAAAAGAGAGCAAGAATTATATTTTAAACTTTTTTAATCGAAACCCTGCCCTACCTTGAAATTGTTTATGCTACGGCTGGCAATAACGAAATATTCACGTTTTTCCGGAAAATCGCCCCATGTTCTGCACTGGAAACAAAAAGTTCATACGAACATAGTAAAAGAATAAAGATTGTGTTCCGGTGTGTTTTCATTTATTTGCTATCAATTATCTCTTTCAAAGTCTTTTTTATTACCTGGATGCTTTCTGCACCGACAGCAAACACCCTTATGCCAACATAATGAGCAACCACCGCAATTATACCGGAGGCTTCGCCCCAGACTAGCCCACCACCCTTTGGTTGTTTTATAAACCTTTCCGGTCCTAAGGCATGAACAACTGTTGTCGGAAGCATACTAACTTGAGAATAAATATGTGACATATCAGAAAATTGTGGGAAGTTTTTATAGGGCGTTCTTCCGCGAAGAAATGAACAGCCAGATCGGTTTACATGCCCGACAATTGATGCTAATTTCGCCGACGGTTCTAGCCTGTCTATTAATAAAATATTATTGATATTTAGCTTATCCTTTAGCCTCTTGAAATACTTAGGTGAAATTTTGTTTTCAGTAAATTTTTCAGGACAAATTAACTTCTTCCTTCCATAATCTAAAATTAAATGCCCGGCAAATCTCACAGAAGAGTTAACCTTCAGTGGGTGTTTTGCTATGTTTGTACATAAATAGATATGATGAAAAGAGGAAAGCTTCATTCTTGTCTCTGTTTTGAGTATTCCCCGCGAGGACCAAACAAAGCTGCTCCCAGGCGCACCATTGTGCTACCCTCTTCCACAGCAAGTTCGTAATCATTGCTCATGCCCATAGACAAATCTGTAAGCATATATCCAGACAACTGAGAGTTCAAGGTCTCCCGGGCTTTTTTTAAACAAATAAATGAATTTCTAATTTCTTTTTTATTGGAGGTAAGGGGGCCAACTGTCATCAAACCCTGAACATCAATTCTGTTCAATTCACAGACGGCCAACATATCATCAATAGTTTTAGGGGAAAACCCAAACTTTGTTTTTTCACCGCTTGTATTTACTTCCAACAAAACAGAAATGGTTCTCCCGAAATTATTTGCACGAATATTTAGTTTCTCTGCCAATCTCAAGCTGTTTATTGAATCAATTGAATCAAACAACCGGATTGCCTTGTTAATCTTGTTTGATTGGAGATGCCCGATCATCCTTTTTTTTAATCCTGGGAGATTGGGCAACAAAGAGAACTTCTCTTCCCCTTCCTGTACCTTGTTTTCACCTATACATCTTATTCCATTGGCATAGGCAAGTTCTATAAGCTCTGCCGGATGTGTTTTTGTAACAGCAACAATCAAAACGGGGTGGTTATACCCACCCCGTCTCTGTGCCCTTATTATTTTTTTCCTTATTTCTGTAAGGCTACTTGATAAGCTCACTGCTCTTTTTGATTAATTTCTTCACCATTCGCGCTCTGTTCAATGTCTTCCTCTTTATTGTTATTGCTTGTGGCCTCATCTTCATGAATCACCCGGGTGATTGAGGAAATAGTTGATCCTTTATCCAATTTTACCAGCCTTACTCCCTGTGTTACCCTGCCAATTGTACGTATCTTTGCAATTGGTTGGCGCATTAACACGCCCTTATTTGTAATAACAATTAAATCGTCGGAGTCCACAACCTCCATAATTGAAACCATCTTCCCTGTCTTATCTGTCGTCCGCATGGTCATTACCCCTTTTCCGCCTCTTTTTTGTGTGCGGTACTGAATAACGTCCGTTCTCTTTCCATAGCCTTTTTCAGTAGCAACAAGAATAGTTCCCTCCCTTTTTACTACAAGCATTCCAACAACAAAATCCGATTTCGAGCTGAGCGCTATTCCCTTTACGCCCATTGTTTTTCTCCCCGTTGCACGAATGTCTCCCTCGCTGAAACGGATTGATTTGCCTTCCCGTGTCCCAATCAGGATATCATTCTCGCCATCTGTAATGCGGGCTTCTATTAGCCTGTCGTCCTCGCGTATTTCTATCGCATAAATTCCACCCTTCCGTGGGTTTCCATAAGCAGAAAGAGCCGTCTTTTTAACAATTCCATTTTTCGTAGCCATAGCAATAAAGTGCTCATCGTCAAACTCTTTTATACTAACAAAGGCTTCTACCTTTTCTCCGGGCTCACAACCAATAAGGTTTACAACAGCTCTTCCTCTGGCCGCACGGCCTCCCTGAGGAATATCATACACCTTCAACCAATAACACTTTCCCCTGTCCGTAAAAAAGAGCATATAATTATGTGTATTTGCTATAAACAGGTGCTGAACAAAGTCTTCCTCTCTGGATCCGGCACCCTGGACGCCGCGCCCCCCCCTGCGCTGCGATCGATATGTTGTCACGGCAGTCCGTTTTATGTAGCCACTGTGAGTAATGGTGATTACCATGTCTTCCTCTGCAATCATATCCTCAATAGAGAAATCCGTCATCACATCTACTATTTCAGTCCGCCTTTCGTCTCCAAACTGATCTCTGATTTCTAACAACTCTTGTTTTATAATATTCATGCGTTGAGACTTGCTCTCCAAGATCCCCTTCAGTTTAGAAATGTTTTTAATGATTTCCTTATATTCAGTAACAACCTTATCTACCTCTAGGCCTGTTAATCTTTGGAGGCGCATATCAAGAATTGCCTGAGACTGGGTTTCCGAGAGATCAAAACCATTCATCAGCCCTTCTTTCGCCTGAACTGGGTCCTTGCTTCCTCTTATGATGACAATAACATCATCAATATTATCTAGCGCAATCTTAAGACCTTCTAATATGTGTGCTCTGGCTTCTGCTTCCCTTAGCTCAAACTCCGTCCTTCGGATAACTATTCCATGACGAAAATCAATAAAGTGCTGGAGTATTTCCGCAAGACCCATAACTCGCGGAACCCCGCCAATAAGAGCCAAAAGAATAATACCAAAGGTGTCCTGTAACTGGGTGTGTTTATACAGTAGATTCAAAATAACTTCTGGTACCGACCCCCTTTTAGTTTCTATAACAATTCTCATTCCATCTTTATCAGATTCGTCTCTAAGGTCGCTGATGCCCTCTATCTTTTTATCTCTAACAAGATCCGCGATTTTTTCAATTAGTTTTGCCTTATTAACCTGAAAAGGTATTTCAGTAATTATAATGCTTTCCTTTCCACTTTCTCTGGTTTCTATGTGTGCTCGCCCACGAATCTTTATTTTTCCCCGGCCGCTTTCGTAAGCAGACCTAACGCCATCAGTTCCCAGCATCATTCCGCCTGTCGGAAAATCTGGGCCGGGAATTTTACTTATCAAATCATCCAAAGAGGTGTCACTGTTGTCAATTAGAGCAACCAGCCCATCCACCACTTCGTTCAAATTGTGTGGGGGAATCTTTGTCGCCATTCCAACAGCTATTCCCTCAGAACCGTTTATCAGCAGCCCAGGAATAGTTGTTGGAAGAAGAGACGGCTCACGAAGAGACTCATCAAAGTTAGGAACCCAGTCAACCGTGTCTTTTTCTAAATCCCGTAAAAACTCAGACCCAAGCCTCGTCATCCTTGATTCTGTATACCGCATGGCAGCCGCACGATCTCCATCTATAGAACCAAAGTTTCCTTGTCCGTCAATTAATTGATAACGCATAGAAAAATCCTGTGCCATTCGAACCAGGGCGTCATATATTGCGGAGTCACCGTGCGGGTGGTATTTTCCCATGACCTCTCCTACTATTCTAGCAGACTTTTTATACGGCCTGTTCCACCCGGCAGCAAGGTCGTTCATTCCATATAATATCCGCCTGTGGACGGGCTTCAGGCCATCCCTAACATCGGGAAGAGCCCTAGAAACTATCACAGACATAGAATAGTTAAGATAGCTTTCCTTCATTTCATCCACGATGTCTCGTGGAAAAGTGTTGTCCCTAGCTATGTCCATTATTTATTAAATATCAAGATTTATCACAAACTTTGCGTTTTTTTCGATGAAGCTTCGTCTTGATTCCACATCGTGTCCCATTAAATCCTGAAAGGTTTCTTGTGCTTTGGCTGCATCATCAACCGTCACTTTCTGAAGAGTTCTTTTTTCCGGGTCCATGGTTGTTTCCCACAATTGATCCGGGTTCATTTCTCCCAACCCCTTATACCGCTGTATGTTGATCTTCTGAGCTTTGTTTTCTTTTTCCATGCGCTCTACGATCAGTTCTTTTTCGTTATCATCATAAGCATATAAAACTTTCTTTCCCTGCTGCACTTTATAGAGCGGGGGCATCGCTATATAAAGGTGACCATTGTAAATAATTTCTGGCATACGTCTGAAAAAAAACGTTAATAACAGTGTCCTAATGTGACTTCCGTCTACATCTGCGTCTGTCATAATAATAACTTTGTGGTAACGCAACTTGCTCAGGTCAAAGTCCGCCGCAGAAAGTTCTCCGTTCTCCCCGCCCTCTCCCCCAAAACCTGTTCCCAGGGCAGTAATCATGGACTGAATTTCGTTATTAGAAAGCAGTTTGTCTATGCGGGCTTTTTCAGCGTTTATCACCTTTCCCCGGAGGGGTAAAATAGCTTGGTTTCTACGATCTCTGCCCTGCTTTGCAGAGCCCCCCGCAGAGTCTCCTTCCACAAGATATAGCTCACAAAATGCAGGATCTCTGTTTGAGCAGTCTGACAACTTTCCCGGTAAGGTAGAGCTCCCCAGGGCCGTTTTTCTCCTGATTAACTCTCTGGCTTGTCGCGCTGCCTGACGGCTTCTGGCAGCAAGAAGTGCTTTCTCAATAATCCGCCGGGCAATTGATGGGTTTTGTTCCATAAAAGCCTGAAGTCCATCATAAACAATGCCATCTACAAGGCCTTTTACTTCCCCATTTCCAAGCTTTGTCTTGGTTTGTCCCTCAAACTGAGGCTCTGGTACTTTTATTGAAAGAATAGCGGTTAGTCCTTCTCTGAAATCTTCTCCTGAAAGAAATATTTTTTCGTTTTTATTCGTCTTTATAAGCTTATTTTTTTGTGCATGGTTGTTCATGGCTCGCGTCAGCGCAGAACGAAACCCGGACAGATGTGTTCCCCCCTCTACAGTATTGATGTTGTTTACAAAAGTAAGAATATTTTCGTTGTATGCGCTTGTATAACGCAGAGCAACTTCTACGGGAACTTCTCCGTCATCTCGGGAAATTGTTATAATTTTATTATGAATCGGCTGGTTTGATTCATCGAGGAATTTCACAAAATCACTAAGACCGCCCCCAAACTTAAACGCATCCTGTTTTTCCCTTCCTTCTCTCGCGTCTTTAAAAGTTATTTCCAGGTTCTTATTCAAATAAGCCAACTCCCTCAATCTATCAGCAACAAGCTCATACTCTATTTCTGTTGTATGAAAAATTTCCCCGTCTGGCTTAAAGGTAATTTTTGTGCCGGTTTTTCCAGAGACTCCTACCACGCTTACTTTTGTTGTTGGTATCCCACGACAATATTCCTGTCGATGTACCTGACCATCGCGGTAAACGTCTGCAATCAGAGACTCTGAAAGCGCATTCACAACAGAGACCCCGACTCCATGAAGGCCTCCAGATATTTTATAAGAGCCCTTTTCAAATTTTCCTCCTGCATGCAAGACTGTCATAACAACCTCAAGCGCGGGCTTTTTTTCCCCTTTATGAATGTCTACAGGAATCCCCCTGCCATTGTCTTCAACCGAAATTGAACCGTCCGAATTAAGGCTAATGTCAATTTTTGTGCAAAAGCCAGCTAGAGCCTCATCAACGCTATTGTCAACAACTTCATTGACCAGATGATGCAAACCGCGCTTACCAGTATCTCCAATATACATGGCAGGACGCTTTTTTACTGCATCAAGGCCCTTTAGAACGGTTATTTTTTCTGCGCCGTATTGATTGTCTTTTACTATAGGTTCATTTATCATAAAAAGCGAATATCCTTAACAATGTCTTTTCCTATCTTTTTGTTTAATTTTATTATTATTTCACTTTTTTTTAACTGTAGCTCCTGTCTCCAAACGGCATTAGTAGCTTTTACTGTCAGTATTCCAGATTCGATCTTGGTAGCTTCTGTGTTTTTTCTAACTTTAGGTTCAACAATTTCATCCCAGAACATTATTGTCGATCCCTGCACTATAGGTTTTTCAATATCAGCTAGCCTTACAAAAGTATCCAATGCTTGCTTTAGGCTGCGCACTTTATAATTGTTTAATAATTTGTGTTTTTTTTAATCGTTTAGACGGATGGGCATTAACAACATTGTAATTTCACGGTTTTTTTCCGTTGTTTCACCATTAAAGAGGGTTGAGCTGATTGGTGTGTTCAGTTTTATTACTATGTTTTCGTCGTTTATATGAGAAAGAATATCTTTAAGATAGTTTGCATTGTATCCAATTGTGAGTGGTTCACCCGAAAACTCACCACTCATTTCTTCTTGGCCCATTGAGGCCGTTTCTGGGTCCTCTGTTTTTATTAAAATCTTATCTTTGTCTAGGGTAATTGAAATTTGGTGAGTCATTTTGTTTGAAAAAATCGACGTCCTCCTTACTGCTCCCAAAAACCTTTCTTTATTAACAACCAATATCTTTTCGTTGTCTTTTGGAATAACACTTTCATAGTCTGGATACCTTTCATCAATAATTCTGGTTAAAATCTTTACCCCGTTGCTTGTTGCTGTTGCATGATTTGCACTCACCCATAATTGAGTTTTATCATTATCAACTAATAATGCACTTAATAAATTCAAAAATTTTCTTGGGATAATTACTTCACCCGTAAACTCCTTTGTTACATAGTCACTAACAACATATCTTACAAGACGATGTCCATCTGTCGCAACAGTTGTTAGCTTCTTCTTTTCTATTTTTAGGTAGAGGCCTGTAAGTGCTGGTTTTAGATCGTCCTGGCTAATAACAAAGCTGGTAGATTTTATAATTTCATTTAATATCTCCGCTTTAATTGCAAGGGGTTTTTTTTCATCAGTTTCAGGTACTGCGGGGAACTCTTCCACAGATTTTCCCATAAGATTATAAACGCCCAATTCCGTAATTAACTTAACTTTATATTGATCATTAACTTCAATTGTAATTCTGCCTTCTGGAAGTTCACTAGTGATATCAATCAATTTTTGAATTGGTATTGCAGAAGAGCCCTCTCTTTCTATGCTTGCTGGTACGTTTATTATAATTGTTATTTCAAGATCTGTGCTTCTTAAAACTATTTCATTCTTTCTTGATTGAAATAAAACACAACTTAAAATAGGAAGCGTCGACCTGTTTGGTATTGCCTTGAATAATTTTTGTAAAGCAGATTGAAGTTCGTTTTTATTTATAGATATCTTCATGTAAACACCTCTGAATACTTGATTTGAACTTAATATAAAAGAATAACGGATTTAAACTAAGTTCTTTGTTATTCACAATAAACTTTTAAAATAATAAGTAAATCTTTTATTATAGATATAATATTATTATATAAGTGTAATTGTGTAAAAAAAATTAATTCACACCATAAATTTCCCAGTAAAATCAAGATATAATCTTGATTTTCTAATGTAACACATTATGTTAAAAACAAACTAATTTCAATGAAAAAAGACATTAATTATATGAATAAACTAATTAATACATTTCAATATAAACTTGTTTTCTTGCTTCTTTCATCCAATTACGATACCAAAGCATTTTCTTTTGATTTAACGCCATTAATTCAATATCAATCCAATGATCAGATAGGTTAGGCTTACCGCCGGGTTTAATTGCCGATATCCAAAGAAGATGATATCCAAAATCTGTTTTGACAGGCCGACTACATTCGTTTAAGTTTAGATTGTTTTTTCGTATAAAAGAGGAAATGCCTGATACTGAATAAACCAACGGATCTATCCACCCAATATTTCCACCAACCTGTTTTGTCTTTTCATCGTCTGAGTATTTAGCAGCATACTTTTTAAACAGGTCTAAAGAGACAATAGAATCGCTTAATTCTAACGATAAATGATAAGCTCTTTGTTCATCCTTTTCTGTTATTGTTGGGGAAATAAGAATGTGGCTAACCTGAGCTTTGTCTCCTTGTTTTTCTTGTACATTAATAAGATGATATCCAAAAACAGTTTCCACCGGGTTACTTATGGTACCAGGCTCTAAAGTAAAGGCTACTGTTTCAAATTCTTTAACAAGAGAACCCCGCTTAACGAGTCCAAGGCTTCCTCCTTTTGATTTGCTTCCCGGGTCTTGTGAAAAACTTTGTGCAAGTTTTTCGAATGATTCTCCATTAAGAATCTGTGTTCGCAGGTTTTTAATCGTCTCAAAAGCAATGTTTTTACTTTCTTTGCCAGGCTTAACAACAATTAAAAGATGGTAGAGGTTAATCAGGGCGGGTAACATTGGCAGGCTGTCTTTATAAGTGTTGAAAAAAGAGAAGACATCTTCCTTGCTTGTCTTTATGTTTGAGAGTAATGAATATTGATATTGTTCCGAAATTAATCTATCGCGCATTTCAGGCCAAAACTCACGCCTAAATGATTTTAATGATTGTCCAATCGATGTTTCAGCGCTTTCTTTACTTCCTGCCTGAGTAATAAAGTTTTCTATCTGTTTATTTAAAGCATTGTCCACATCTTTTTCTTTTACTTCGATTGAATCCAGCTCGGCCATTTCAAGGATAATTTTCTGATCAACCAGAGATTGAAGGATTTCTAATTGGAGTTTTTGAAATCGTTTGTAGTCATTGGCAGGATTAATCTGTTGTTGTAAAGCAGCCATGGAAACGAGTTGTGAAAGATCGCTTTTAAGTATAATGTTATCACCAACAATGGCAGCAAGACCGTCCAGGTGTTTATCCTGGTTTTGTGAATATGCTGTTGCTGTAAAGAGATTGGTTAAAAAGAATAAAAACAGTAATAAAAAAGACATCATTTTTTTATTTTGTAATTAATTGCAATTTCTGCTTTGTTTTTAAGGCTATCGAGAACCTCAGTTTTTTTAACGGCCTGTTTTCTGTTTATCAACCGCTGGTATATTTCGTCATAGACAAGGTCGAGCCCCACAGCTGTCCCCTTTGGAAATGTTTCAAGGACCTCAACAAGGTGAAAATTGTTTTCAATATTTAAAGGTCCAATGACATTAGTTTTTTTATTCTTTTTAAAAAGAGAGGTATTGATAATATTGTTTAGTGTACCCATTTCTACTATACCGGAGAAAACGCGGAAGTTCATATAAGGTATCTCTTTTTCCCGTGCGGATTTTTGTTTTAATAAGAAGGCTTTTATTTTAAGGGCTTCCTTTTTGTTTTTTATAATAAAATGATTTATTCTTGCGGCCGATGTCTTTCGGTAAAACTCTCTTTTGTTCTTTGTGTAAAATTCTTTTATTTCATTGTGTGTAATTTTTATAGAGAATTGATACAAAAGATCAAGGTAGGTTTTAATTGTAAGGGCTCTTGAAATTTGATCTATAGTTGCCTTTAGTTTAAAACCGGTATGAATATTTAGGTTTAGGGCGGCCTGATAGAGCAACTCATCATTAATCCAAGCGTCAATTTGTTCCTTTTTTGGGATGTGTGGGTTTTCAGAAGCCCTGTTTTTTAACAAGTTTCAGTAAAAGAAACCTTGTTTACAATAGCAACAATATTAGGCGTATTGTTTTTGTTCTGCAAACAGCCCAAAAGAAAAGTGACAATAAACAAAAAGGTTATTTTATTATTCATCTTACCTGTAAAATGTACCAAAATGAGAAATCATATGCTGAGTAAATTAATAAAATTTTTTGCTGTTTTCAAGGAGTCAGAAATGCTGGAAGCTGGGGTGGTGACGATTGTGTCTCCGTTTTTCTGTTTTATTTTAAAATTATATTGTTTGTTGTGTCTGCTGTCTTTCATTGATTTCAACATTGGAAAAGGAAGCGCGGAGCCCAGTGTAATTGAAAAAGAGGATTTCGTTATTTTTAGTTTTTGAACAGCAGAGCCAAGCAAAGAAACGCGCATCTGATTAAGCCTGAACAGCGTTGATGTCGGCCCGGGCAGACGCCCAAAGCGATCTTTGAGCTCTGCGGCAATGTCTTTAATTTGGGCAAGACTGTCGGCCTCTGATATGCGTTGGTAGAAATAAAGCCGGTCGTCTTCATGGGGGACATGTTCGGGGGAAATCAAGGCATGTCCATCGAACTGTATCGTGGGGCGTCTTCTTTTTTTTGGGTGTTTACCGAGGGCTTTGTCAGAGGCTTCTTTTAACAGATCGCAATACATTTCGTATCCCACCGGGGCGATGTGGCCACTTTGTTCATGGCCAAACATATTTCCCGCACCCCGAAGCTCAAGATCTTTAAGTGCAATTTCATAGCCAGAGCCAAGCGTGGTATATATTTCCATTGCTTTTAGCCGGCTAATGGCAGCTATGTTAATAGAAATTCCACGGGGGACAAAAAGACGGCAAAAGGCCTGTCTCGGGCTACGTCCAACCCTGCCGCGAATTTGATAGAGCTGTGACAATCCAAAATTTTGTGCGTTATTTATAATAATAGTGTTTGCGTTTGCAACGTCTAAGCCAGACTCAACAATTGTTGTACAAAGAAGGATGTCAATATTGCCAGCGAAAAAGGATAAAATAATAGACTCAAGGTTTTTGCTTTTCATTTTTCCATGTGCAATGGCAATTGACAACAAAGGGAAGAAATTAGAAAGCTTTTCATGATAAAAAGGCAAAGTGTTTATATCATTATGTAAAAAATAAACCTGTCCATTTCGGGTAATTTCTCTTTTAATGCTGAACAGGATTGCTTCCCAATTAAAATAAGAAATAACGGTTTGTATTGGTTTTCTTAGTTTTGGGGGTGTGTCTATTTTGCTGATATTTTTGATACCAACAAGAGCTTGATGTAGTGTTCTTGGAATGGGGGTCGCAGACAAGGTTAATATATCAATGTTTGTACGCATTTTTTTAATTTTTTCTTTATGTTGTACACCAAAGCGCTGCTCTTCATCAACAATCAATAGACTAAGCCCTGGAGCATGAATATCCGGCGATAAAAGACGGTGTGTGCCCACAACTAGATCAACAAACCCATTTGCGATTTTTTCAAGAATTATTTTTTGCTCTGCTTTTGTTTTAAATCTAGAAAAAAGCTCAATCTCTACTCCAAGAGGACCAAGCCTTTCCTTTGATAAAATATAGTGTTGATCAGCCAAGAGTGTTGTGGGAGCAAGAAAGAACACTTTTTTGTTGCTTGAGACTGCTTTTATTATCGCCCGGAGAGCTATCTCAGTTTTTCCAAACCCAACGTCGCCACAGATAAGCCGGTCCATCGGTATTTTTTTCTCCATATCTTGAATTACACATAAGATTGCTTTTTTTTGATCGGGCGTCTCTTTATAGGGAAATGAACGCGCAAGGCTGTCATACAGGTCATCGTTATAATCATAAATAAACCCGCGAGGCTTGGAGCGTAAAGCTTGGGTATTGATAATATCTTTTATTATTTCTTTTGCAGACTGATTAGCACGGTGTTTTTCCTGTAACCATTTAGATGTGCCCAGGGTAGAGAGATGGATAGTGTTTTTTCGTTGTTGATGATATTTGTAAATCATCGTTAGGTCTTCGACCGGCAAATAAAGAACACTGTTGTTTGAATAAATTAGTTTTATGCACTCATATTTTTTCTCTCCTGCTGTAATAATTTTCAATCCCTGGTATTGTCCTATCCCAAAATTTTTATGAACCAAAAATTCGCCAAGCATTAAATCTTTTAGCCTGGTTATTCTTAGCTGCCCGGAGCTGCCCGGGCTATAATCAATCCCCCATCGTGAATTGTGTTCGTGGGTGATGCCGGGAAGATCTGAAGAAGAAAGAAAACAAAGCTGGTGTTTGTTAAAAATTATGCTCTTTGGTAGGATGCCAGAAACAATAATGGTTTTTTGAGAAATAAGATTTGTAATTTTTTTTATATGTTTTGTGTTATTACAGAAAATAAATGTTTTTATGAGTGTGGGCCTTGATTTTATAATTGTATTGACTTCCTTTTTTTCAACTAGAGAGCACTGAATCTTTTTAGTGTTTAAAACAGAGCCATGTTCTGTTACCGTATAGGAGTTGTTTTTAGTGTTTACAAAGAGCTTCTTTGTGTTTTTATCGGACACATTGAAAATAGATAACATTTTTTTATTTGTTTTTAGGGGGGAAAAAAGGATTGTTTCTTCAGTTTTTCTTATTGTTCTCTGTGAGGCCGGATTAAAAAACCGAATAGATTCAATTTTGTTTCCAAAAAACTCTATCCTTAGCGGATACCTTGATGTAACCGGGTAAATATCAACAATACCGCCCCTTGCTGAATATGTTTTTGGGAGTGTTGTTTTTTCACTTTTGTTATAACCCCAATCCCCCAGAGTGTGGATTAAAAAATCACGATCCATTTCTTTGTTTTCTTTTAATAATAGTTCTTTAAAACCACGGGAATTGGCTGAAAACAACCTTTCGTGTACGCTAGAAACAGTACAAATTAAAAGAAAAGGCTTTTTTAAAGAAAGGGCACAATAAGACTCTGTTTGATATCGTTCATATTCAGGAATAAAGCCGTGTAAATGTGAATTAGATTTATCCGTTTCTGGGAAATAGTAAACAACTTTAGGGAAAAAACAGTAACAAAATTCGTATAGAATTTTTGCTAAAACTTCCTTATCACAAAGAACAAGATGGTTTTTTCCGGTTTTTTTAAAG
>Ga0208879_1003135_pt1 | contig 13851 bp, 11 predicted proteins | sample Knorr_S15_td_Bot_FD_185605 | JGI IMG/M metagenome (GOLD analysis project Ga0208879, IMG submission 185605) | Marine microbial communities from Southern Atlantic Ocean transect - Knorr_S15_td_Bottom_ad_5009_LV_A (SPAdes) (version 2) | ecosystem: Environmental > Aquatic > Marine > Oceanic | place...
CTCACTAGCACGGTTATCACGCGCTCGCCGGGCAGCTTGGCCTCGATGCGATAAATGCGGACGCGCGTGCTGCCGAGCCGGATCGCGTCGTTATAGGCGGCCCACTCAAGGCCAAGCTCGAACGGTGCGCCGGTCGCTTGGCCAAGCGCGGCGGCGGGCGGCAGCAACGGCTTGAGCAGCGGCGCAAAAACTGGCCCGGCGAACGGCTCGAGCAACGCGGCGGGGTTGCGCAGTTGGCCAAGCGGCGTCGAACGTTCCCATTGGCCAAGCGCCCCGTCGTGTTTCACTCTCAGCACTTGGTTGGTTGCCGCCGCCGCGAACTCCCATGTGCTGGGCGGCAGGTCGATCGTGGCGCTGACGCTTTGCCAAGCGAGTTTGGCGTCGAGCGCCGCGCGGAGGGTGAACCGCAACTTCATTTTTATCAGCTCGATTTGGATTCGGCCATCGAGCGCGAGGGTGTAGCCCTTGATCGACTCGACGCGCCCGACCGGCTGGTTGGTGCCGCTGAAGTAAACCTCGTCGGGGATGATTTCCCAATGGACGAATCCAAGCAACGTGCCGTTTTGCGAAACTCGCAGATTGGAGGCGTCGGGTGCGTTGAAGATTTTATTTAGCACCACGTCGTTGGAGACGCGGCTGCCTCGATCGGTGTCGCCGTACTCGGCACGCCAAAGGAGTACATTCATCGCCAGCCAAAACAGGAGGATGACTGGGAAGATCAACCGGCGCACGGCGATGGATTACTGGGAACGCTTGGGCGGGATGTAAACGGTGACGCCCGGCTTGAGGTCGCGGGAGTTCCGCATCAGGCGCGGGTTGGCCGCCTTCAGGGCCGTGAACGGGACGCCGTAGCGCCGGGCCAGACTGTAGAGGTTCTCGCCCACCTTGAGCGTGTGAGTCCGGGTCTGGCTGGATCGGATTCCGTAATTGGGCCTCGGGGCGACGCGCGGGTTGGCGCGGGGGCTCACGAAAGGCGGCAGGCTGCCAGCCGCCACGGCGACCTCCGGCACGGTGCTGCCTGCCTGCTGCAACCGGCCGCGCATGGCCTCGACTTGGCTCCTGAGGTGGCTCTTTTCGCTGTTGGCCTTGGCCAACTGCGTGCGCAGCGTGTGGATGGCGTTGATCTCCGAAGGCGGGATGGGCGCCATGGCGATGTCCTTGGCGATCTCCTTTTTGCAGACCTTGATGAAGCCCTTGATATTACCGGCGTGGCTGGAGTCTTGTTGCAACTCAAGATGCCGCTGGAAATGATAGCAGGCTGAGACGTAGTTGGTTTTTTCGTTGCCGGGCTCGTAAAAAATCAGCCCCAGCTCGAAATGAGCGGCGGCGTTGTCTGAGTTGTTGGCGAGCGCCTTGCGGAAGGAAACAACCGCGCCGTCAACGTCCTTGCGGGCCAAACGACTTTTCCCACGCACAAAATCGGCGTCGTCCTCCATCCGGGAACCGCTCCCGCTCGTTGGCTCGCAACCCACCACCAAGGCCGCCAACATCGCCAGCGTCATCGTCCGCCCAAGGCCGAACCAAAAGTTCATGGGCGGAAACTAAACAGGAACCACCCCCAAAGCAACCCAAGTTCGCCTCGGCGACAAATCCCCAATCCGCGCTTTTGCTTCGGCGTCGCAGCCACTACACTCCGGCCCGTGCCGCACAAGGAGAGTAAGGCAGCAACCAACGCCCAACCCCGGATGGATCTGGGATGGATCGGCATCCTGATGATCGCCGTTTCTGTCCTTTTCGTTCTGTCACTGCTCAGCTACGACCCGGCGGATCCCCCGCTCAACCCGGTCAACCCAGCCGACGGCTACCAAAACATGATCGGGCCGGTCGGAGCCTATCTGTCTTGGGTTTCGTTCATGGGGATCGGCTTCGCGGCCTACATGGTGCCACTGCTGCTGCTGTTCTTTGGGGCCGCTTTTCTCCACCCGTTTTTCATCCACCTTCGCCAATCGTGGAAGGAACCAGTCGCCGCAGTGGTTTACCTGCTCGGCCTGATGGGGTTGCTGCAGGAGTTGGACACGAATTTCGGCCTCGCGTTCTGGGCGGACGGATTCCAACTCGGCGGCGTCATTGCCCAGTCGATCATTTACCCGGTTTTTCACACCTTCGGCACTGCGGGCGCAGTCATCATCCACACCGCGCTCATCCTCTCCAGCCTCTATTTCCTGACCAACCTCCAGCCGGTCGAGCTTTGGCACTGGACGGTGGACGCGTGGGGAAACTGGCGTGACCGCCGAGAGCAAACCGGCTTGGTCGCGGGCGAGCCATACCAAAAATCAATCAAGCGCAAAACCAAGCGGCTTGAGCGCGATCTGCAAAAACAGAAGAAAGCCGTCGAGCAGGAGATCGTGCAGACCACCGTGAATCTGGAGTCCGACCAAGAGCTCGGTGCCGACCTCAAGCCGGTGCCCAAGCCGACCGTTCGCGACTTGAGCGTGCTGGACGCGGAACAACGGAACAAGGCCAGAGAGGAGGCCGAACCGGATCCGGACGAAGTCGAGATGGGCGTGGTGATTAGCGCCGAGGAGGTCAAGGCTTCCACCGATGAACCCGGCGCAGAGGCCAAGCCCGAAAAACCGGACGAACCAAGCGGACCCACCGAGCACAAGGCCGCCAGCGCCGACGACATCCTTGGCCAAGCGGACGACTCGACAGACAGCAAAGCCAAGCCGGCCGGCGCGTCGGCCAAGCCCAAGCTGCCCCGGCGCTTGGCCAAGCCCAAGGGGCCGGGATCCGTCGCCAAGACGCCCAAGGTCAAGGGCTACCAGTTGCCCAAGTCGATGTTGCTCGACGAGCCGGAGCCGTCCACCGCCCCCACCGAGACGCGCGAGCAACTCCTCGCCACCGCCCGCCTGCTCAAGGACACGCTGAAGCAGTTCAACATCGACGTCACCGAGGGCGACATCACCAAGGGGCCGACCATCACCCGCTACGAACTCCACCCCGCGCCCGGTGTCCGGCTCCAGCGCATCTCCGCCTTGGCCAACAACATCTCCGCCGCCATCAAGGCCGAGCACATCAACATCCTCGCCCCCGTCCCCGGCCGCAGCTCCGTCGGCATCGAGGTGCCCAACCGCATCAAGACCAAGGTGCTCTTCCGCGACATCATCGACTCGCCCGAGTGGAGAAAATCCAAAGCCAAGATTCCGCTCGCACTCGGCAAAGACGTCTACGGCAAGCCGATCATCGCCGACCTAGCCGAGATGCCCCACCTGCTCATCGCCGGCGCCACCGGCTCCGGCAAGTCGGTCTGCATCAACGCCATCGTCGCCTCGCTGCTCTTCCGTTTTTCGCCGGAGGAACTGCGCTTCGTGATGATCGACCCGAAGGTCGTCGAGCTGCAGATTTACAACGGCCTCCCCCACCTCGCCGCCCCCGTCGTGCACGATCCCAAAAAAGTCATCCTCGCGCTCAAGTGGGTCGTCAACGAGATGGAAAAGCGCTACCAGATTTTTGCCAAAGTCGGTGCCCGCAATATCGCCGGTTTCAATTCCCGCACTAAAAAGAAACCGGATCAGTCCGAGTTGCCGCTCGACAAGGGCGAAGGCTTCGCCGTCGAGATGGACCAGGAGGTCAGCGTCCCCCGCGAGGAGGAAATCGAGATTCCGGAAAAGCTCAGCTACATCGTCGTCATCATCGACGAGTTGGCCGACCTTATGTTGATGGCCAAGAACGACGTCGAAAACTCCATCGCACGCATCACGCAGATGGCCCGCGCCGCCGGCATCCACTGCATCGTCGCGACACAGCGGCCCAGCGTCGATGTCATCACCGGCGTCATCAAGGCCAACATCCCCGCCCGGATCGCGTTCCAAGTCGCCGCCAAGGTGGACTCCCGAACCATCCTCGACGCCATGGGCGCCGACAAGCTGCTCGGCAAGGGCGACATGCTTTTCCTGCCGCCCGGCACCTCCAACCTCAACCGCGCCCAAGGTTGCCTCGTCACCGACGAGGAGATCAACCGCATCGTCGAGATCGTCAACAACCAAGCCAAGCCCAGTTACGACAAGGACATGGAGCGCCAACTCGAGGCCCCAACCACCGGCAACGGCGGCAATGGCGGCAGCGGCATCGACGAAGACGAAGACCTCATCCAGCAATGCATCGAGATTATCCGCGTCGAGCAAAAGGCCAGCGTCTCGCTCATGCAACGCCGCTTGCGACTGGGCTACACCCGCGCCGCCCGCATCATGGACGAACTCGAGGATCGCGGCTTGGTCGGCCCGAGCCGAGGCGCAGAGCCGCGCGAAATCCTCTTCGACGTCGACGACTAATCGTTTTTGGGGAGCGCACGCGGCTCGCGTGCGGATTTCGGCGGCTCGCCGAAATCTTTTGCTGCAACCTTCGCTGGTGGAAGTTCTTTTGTTTCGGGCGAGCCGCCCGAAACGGCACGCGAGCCGCGTGCGCTCCCCATTTTCAGTCCCGATCCTTCCTCGAGCGGCGGCGCAGATACACGATCAGCGCGATGCCGATGGGCAGTAAAAACAGGCTGAGCTGCTGACCCGGCTTCATCCAGCCGAACCACAGTTGCTCCGCCTGATAATCGCCCCGGAAAAACTCGACGACGAAGCGGTTGACCGAGTAGCCGACGAGGTACACCGCGAACACCTGTCCATCGAAACGCTTCCGCCGGTACAGCCAAGCCAAGCCGCCGTACAGGGCCACGTTCAGCAGCGCGGAATAAATCTGCGTCGGGTGAACGTGCACCGAGTGGGCCGCGTCCGAGGGCGCTTGGCCAAGCACGTCGAAGGCGGGGCTGTACGCCGGGAATTGGATGGCCCAAGGCAGGTCGCACGCGACCCCAAAACAACAGCCGTACATCAGGCAGCCCAAGCGGCCCAGCGCTTGGCCAAGCGGGATACTCGGCGCGATGGCGTCCGCGAGTTTCCAAAGCTGCTGTTTGCCGTGGAGCCGGGTGTAAAGGATCACCGCCAGCACCGCGCCGATGAAGCCGCCGTAAAACACCAGCCCACCGCCCCGAAAATCGAGCACCTGCCAGAGCGGTCTGCCAGCGTATTGGTCATCCCAGTAAGTGACAACGTGCATTGCCCGGGCGCCAAGCATCCCGGCGATAATTATCCACACGCCGAGATCGGAGATGACTTTGCCGTCGAGCTTGTCGAGGACGCACCGGCGGCTCGCGGTCCAAAGCCCGGCCATGAAACCACCGGCGACGAGGATGCCGTACCAGTAGATTGCGAAACCACCGATCTTGAAGGCAACGGGATCCATTTCGCCGCTCAGCGAATGGTGTTGGTGACTACGGTTTGGAGGGGCGTGCTCTCGTCCACCAAGCTGGGCGGCAGCGGGGGCGCGGCCTGTTCCCCGAAGCCGGGCGGCAACGGCGGCATCTGCGTGACGAGTGTCCGCCACTTTTTGCGTTCGCCCTCGTTCATGTCGTTCCAGCGCTCGGTATTGCGAAAGAACCCGGCACGCTCACCCTGCGACATGTCGGCCAGCTTCTCGAACGACTGGATGACCAACTCGCGCTGGGCGCGGGACATGGCCTTGAACTGCGCGAGACTAGCCTCCATCCGCGCCCGCTCCCGGCTCGAGAGGTGGCGCAGCGCGCGTTCCTGCTCGGCAACCGGCATATCGAAAAACTGGTGAAACTGGCGAGTCATCCGGCGGCGAACCGGTTTTGATTTTTCACGCCAAGTCGTGATGCGCCCCTCCAGCCCCTCGCGCATGCGGGTCGGCATTTTTTCCATGTGATTCGTCAGCGCAACACGCGACTGGCGGCCCCGGCCGAAGCTGGAGAGGTAGCGGAAAAACGACTCGTTCTTGAGCAGGTCGGCGCGGACACCGATGTCGAGTTGGTCCCAGCCGGTCAACCGCCGCTCGATGTCGGTGCGGAATCTCTCCGGCACGGAGGCCAGCCGCTTGGCCCGGTCGGCCTTCGCCGTTTTCATAATCGGCATGAGGTGCCAGCGGAAATCCAGCGCATCGAGTTTGCGGTTGCGCTCGGCCGCCGGCATGGCGGCATATTCGCGAACCTTGGCCTGCACAAGTTTGCGATAGCGCTCGGAGGAAATCTTGAGTTTGCCCACCGCCGCCGCGCGCTCGGACTCGGGCAGCGAGACGATTTTCTTGAAGGCCGCAAACGGCGAGTCGGCTGCCAGCGCACCGGCGGTCGCGCCCAATGCCAATATCGGCAGCAGGAGCAGACGGGCGGCTGTGACTCGCAATTTCATGAAGTTACTTTAGGGCGGCCCAAAGCTCCTCGTCGATCGCGTCGGCCTGTGCGACGGCCTCGATGGCCTCGAAGTCAGCCAAAAAATCGGGGGTGAACTCGGCGATGGACGCGACGGCCGAAGCCATCTCGGCTTGGCTCTGGTTGAGGTGCGATTGGTAGCCAACACCACCGATCACCATGGCGAGTGTTGCGGCAGCCGCGATCTGGATGGGCCGAAACTGCGGCGCGAGGAGCCTCTGCCACCACACTTGGGCAAGCGCCGGCTGGGCCGTCTCGGCGCGGCGGACTTCGTCCAGCACGCGGGCGGTGAAATTGGTCGCGACAGGCGCGTCGGGCAGCGCTGCCAGCAGCCGGTCGAGCGCCTCCCACTCGGCTTGCTCGGCGGGGTTCGCGGCCAGCCAGCGCTCCAGCTTGGCCAACTCGCCACCGGTCAAGTCCCGCTCGCGGGCGGTTTGCAACAGGGTTTCAATCTCGGGTTGTTTCATTATCGCCTTTCTTTAAAAACCAAGGTTACAAAAAAGTTTTGCCGAACGGTCATTTTTTTTGCCACTCGCCTGATTTCAGATACGGTTTCAGCCGGTTTTTGAGTACTGCACGCCCTCGAAAAATGATCGATTTCACCGCCGTCAACGAGATTCCGCCCAGCACCTCGGCGATTTCCTCGTAGCTGACGCCGCCCTCGCGGCAGAGCAGCAGGGCGGTGCGCTGTTTTTCCGGCAGATCCATCAGCGCCTCCTCGACCTTGGCGCACAACTCGCCGCTCAAGGCGGCTTCGGCCGGGATCGGGCTGGAGCGATCCTCCACCACGCGCAACGGCTGCGACTCGTTGTCGGGGCGCGGCTCGTCGAGTGAGTCAGCCGGATGCCGGGTGCGCCGCCGGATCTCGTTCAGGCCAAGGTTGCGGGCGATGGTGAAAAGCCAAGTGGTGAACTTGCTGGCCGGCACGTAGCGCTCGCGAGTTTTCCAGACTTGGACGAAGACGTTTTGGGCGATGTCCTCGGCCTCGTCGATGTCGTTGATCAGCCGGTAAACCAAGTTCATCACCGGCTGCTTGAACTTCTCCACCAACGTCTCGTAGGCCGACAAGTCTCCCTCCTTCACCCTCAACATCAGGGCCACATCGGGATCGTTCCTGTCAACCATGCCGCGAAAATCTAAATGACGCTTGGCCAAGCGGCAAGGTTGCGGGTGAGCGAACCGGCGCTTGGCCAAGCGGAATTGTCTCGGCGGCGCGGCGCGGCTAGACTCCCGGCGCGTGCCGGATAACGCCACAGACCCAGCCGACGCCACGGAGTTGATGGCCATCGCCAATGACAGTTCCCTCGTTAAGGAGCTGCCGAGGCTCAAGCGTTTCCTCAAGACGGAGTCGGCCCGCTTGCAGGGGTGGCATCGCGGCGGCGGCGGCGGGCGCGAGGTGTGTCTTGGCCGGTCGTGGATGCTCGACACGCTGCTGCGCGAGCTGTTCGACTGGACGCTGGCAACGTTCGAGCAGCCCGGCAATGCGCGGCCGCTTCAAGTCTCACTCGTCGCCATCGGCGGCTACGGGCGCGCGGAACTCAACCCCCACAGCGACATCGACATCATGCTGCTGCACAGCGGCTCGATGCCGAGTGTTACCCGCATTTTCACTCATCCGCTGCTTGAGAAACTCACCGGCCCAGGCGGCCTGGTCTACACGCTGTACGACCTCGGCTTGAAGGTCGGCCACTCGGTGCGCAGCATCCAAGATGCGGTCAACATCGCCAACGACGACATGCAGACCAAGACGTCGCTCATCGAGGCGCGCCTCATCACCGGCGACCCCGGGCTGTTCGGGCGGTTCCAGCAGCGGCTCGAGGCCAAGTGCATTCGCAACCACGTTGATGACTATCTGCAAATGCGGATCGGCGACCAGGACGCGCGCCGCGTGAAGTTCGGCAACTCCGCCCTGCTGCAGGAGCCCAACATCAAGAACGGCTGCGGCGGCCTTCGCGATTACCAGAATCTGCTGTGGATGACGCACTTCAAGTACGGCGCCCACACCCTCGCGCAACTCGAGGCCCAAGGGATGATCCGCCCGAAAAACCGCCGGCAGCTCGAGGTCGGCCATGACTTCCTGCTGCGCGCCCGCAACGAGCTGCATTATCAAACCACCCGGCAGGTGGACAACCTCCCCAAGGCGCTCCAGCCCAAGGTCGCTTGGCAACTCGGCTACAAGGATCGCTCCCCGGCGCGCCGACTCGAGGCGTTCATGCGCGACCTCTACACCCACATGCGCGCGATCCATCTCATCACCCGCATGGTCGAGCGCCGGCTGGCTCTCCGCCCCAAGCCGGCCCATCGGCTGCCCTCGCTCCGTTCTTTTTTTGGGGGTGGCAAAAAAACGGAGACGCTCGACGGCTTCAACATCATCGACGGCGAACTGGTGCCACTCTCACCGCGTATTTTCAGGGATCAGCCGCGGCGGCTCATGCGCGTGTTCCTGCACGCCCAGCAGCGCGGCCTTGAGTTTCACCCGGACCTCACGCAGTTGCTGCGCGACAACGTCTCGCTGGTGGACGACGACTTCGTCCACGACTCGGAAAACCACGAGACGTTCCTAGAGATTCTCAACCAGCGCGGCAACGTCGCCCCTGCCCTGCGCGCCATGCACGAGGTCGATCTGCTGGGGCGCTACATTCCCGAGTTCGGCCGCATGACCTGCCTCGTGCAGCACGAGTTTTTTCACGCCTACGCTGCGGACGAACACACGCTTGTTTGCCTCGAGAAACTCGACCGTGTCTGGGACACAGCCCAGCCGCCGTTCGCTCAATACACCCACATCCTGCAGGACATCGACCTGCCGTACCTGCTGTACCTCGCGCTGTTTTTGCACGATGCCGGCAAGGGCATGGAGAGCGGCGACCACGTGAAGGACGGCACGGTCGTCTGCCTGAAAGTCGGCGAGCGGCTTGGCCTCACGCCGCGCCGCCTGGCTCGGCTGAAGTTCCTCGTCGAGCATCACCTGCTCATGGCCGAGGTGTCGCAGCGGCGCGACATCGACTCGCCAACTGTCATCCGCGATTTTGCCGAGACGGTGCAGGACGAGGAAAACTTGGCCATGCTCACCCTGCTGACGTTCGCCGACTCGCTCGGCACCAGCAACAACCTGTGGAACGATTTCAAAAACACGCTGCTGCAGACCCTCTACCACCTCGCCGGCCGGCGCCTCGCCAGCGGCAAGGATTACGAGCAAGCCGAGCAGCAGCGCTTGGCCAAGCTCATGCAGGAGGCGCGCGAACAGTTGCCGCTGAAAATTTCCGGCGAAGAACTCGAGGCCCACTTCGAGCACCTCACGCCGCGTTACTTCCGCACCCACTCGCTCGAGCATATCAACATCGACCTCACACAGGTGAACCGCTTCCTCAAGCGCGTCGTCAACGGCTCCGGCCCCAAGGTGCTCGAGCCGGTCGTCGCCTGGCACAACCAACCGGCACGCGGCCACACCTCGGTGAAAATCTGCACATGGGACCGGCCCGGCCTCTTCACCATCATCTCCGGGGCCTTGGCCGCGGCGGGGCTGAACATCTTGAGCGCCCGCGTCTTCTCGCGCGGCGACGGGATCATCATCGATACGTTCCTCGTCGTGGACGCCCGCACCGGCGGCTTGGCCAAGCGGCGCGAGCGCGACACGTTCAAAAAACAACTCACCCAAGCGCTGCTGCCCGGTGAGCCGCCGGAATTCGAGACACAAATCGAGGCCTTGGCCAAGCCGGTCAGGACGGCGGAATGGCAGTGGCCCACCCGCATCCGCATCGACACCAAGTCCGCCGAGTCACGCACCCTCATCGAGGTCGAGTCAGCGGATCGGCTGGGCCTGCTGCACCGCATCTCAAAGGTGCTCACACGGCACGGACTCAGCATCCACGTCGCGCGAATCAGCACCGAGAAAGGCGCAGCGATCGACACCTTCTACGTCCGAACCGCCCTCGGCAAAAAGCCAACCGACGAGGCGCAGCTCCGGCAAATCCAGACCGACCTCGAGACGGAATTAAGTGAGCAGTCTGCAGTGAGCTGAAAAAGAAAATGGGACACGGATTTCACAGATTAACACAGATTATTTAGAGGGGTTTCCACAGAAGCCCGATGCGCTTGGCCAAGCTCCCTCTCCCAGCGGGAGAGGGCCGGGGAGAGGGAGAACGCGTTACTTTTATAAAAAACATCCGAGGGTTTTCACCCTCATCCGGCCTGCGGCCACCTTCTCCCTGAGGGAGAAGGAAAGGGGAGCGTACGCGGCCCGCGTGCTGCCTTGGGCGGCCCGCCCAAGGTTCGGTCGGTGCACGCGCTTGGCCAACGCGAAAGCCCCGGAGGGGCGGCATGAAATAGCCCGGGGCGCCAGCCCCGGGTACGACGCCAAAAAAACGAATAAGCCCCGGAGGGGCGGCACAAAAATGAACATGGATGGACAGGATAATTTGAGGCTCGCCCCTCCCTTATTGCCTTCCGTTGAAACTGAAAACTTGAAACTCCTCAAATAATATAATCGAGCGGGTTCTCAAGCGGCCCCTGCAAGTCGCGCACGCGGTCGCACAAATGCGCCACGCTCACCCCCTCCAGCACGCCGACAATCGCGTCGCGCACTTCCTGCATCACGCTGCGAATCGCGCACTTGCCCTCGTCGGGGCAGGAACAGCGCTGGTAATAATTCACACTCACACACCCCACCGGCGCCAGCGGCCCCTCCAAGTGGCGGATGATGTCGGCCAGCGAAATCTCCTCCGGCCCGCGCTGCAGCCGATAGCCGCCAGCCACTCCGCGCTTGCTCAAAACGAACCCAGCCGACTTCAGGTCGTTGAGAATCTGCTCCAAAAACCGGCGCGGAATGTTCTGCTGCTGCGCGATGTCTTTAATTCGCACCACACCCGGGCCGTGGTTCATGCCCAGAACCAACAGCGCCCGCAAAGCATACTCACCCCGTTGCGACAGTTTCATGCTAGGCGGAAACTAAAATCCCGACTGATTTAGTCAAGTATTGTTTGGGGAGAAAAAAGACACGGATTAGTACAGATTCAGCACATCCGTGTCCCAACTGAAAACTTGAAACTGAAAACTTGAAACTTACCCCGCCATCTCGATCAGCTCGATCTCGTAGCCCTCGGGGGCGTCGATGAAGGCGAAGCCACCGCCGGTCTCTCTCATCGTCGGGCCATCGGAGTATTCGAGGCCCAGCTTGGCCAAGTGCCGGCCGAATTCCTCAAGGCTGTCCACCGAAAAGGCCAGATGCGTGAGATCCTCCTGCACGACCACCGGGCCGCTGTTGGGGAAATGACAAATCTCGACGGTCTCCTCGCTCTCGGGCGCCTTGAGGAACGCCAACTCGGAGCCGCGCGGTGACTTGTGCCGGCGCACCTCCTCCAGCCCAAGGACGTTCTTGTAAAACTCGACGGTCTGCTCGAGGTCGTTCACGCGGTAGCGGGTGTGTAACAGTTTTTTTGCCAAGGCCATAACGCCGCGCAGCGTACCAAGCCTGCCGCGCCGAGCCAAGCGCGGGCCAGCTTGTCATCGCGCCTGCCCAAGGGTAGGTTGCGCCGCATGACACGCCCGCTGTTTTGCCTCAGACTCGTCGCCGCCTTTTTTGCGCTTGGCCAACTCTCCCTCGCGCTTGGCCAAGCGACGGCCAAGGCCAAGCCCGGTGTTCGCACCGACCCCGAGAACCCGCGCTACACGCACCGCACGCAGCACAGCCGCGACGGCATCGGCAAGTTTTACATGGGCCGCGAGATCGCCCACGTGATGGGGCACCTCGGCGCCGGTTGGCTCGAGCGTTCGTCGCGCGAACTCGAGGAGAAACCGCAGACGCTCATTCGCTCGCTCAAGCTCAAGCCGGGTGACAACGTGGCGGACATCGGCGTCGGCACGGGCTATTTCGCGCGGCGCATCGCGCGCGTCATCGGGCCGAAAGGCACGGTGTACGGAGTGGACATCCAGCCGGAGATGCTTGAGTTGCTGGCGAAGGATCTCGGCAAGCTCGGCATCAAAAATGTGAAGGGCGTGCTAGGCACGATCCAAAACCCCAACCTGCCCGCGAACAGCATCGACCTCGCGCTGATGGTCGATGTGTACCACGAGTTTTCGCACCCGCACGAGATGCTGCGGAACATCTGCCGCGCGCTGAAGCCGGGCGGGCGGATCGCGTTCGTCGAGTATCGGATGGAGGATCCCAATGTGCCGATCAAGCTGCTGCACAAGATGTCGCAACTGCAGGTGATGAAAGAGGCCACGCCGCACCCGCTCGAGTGGGTTGAGACGATCACCGTCCTCCCCCGCCAGCACGTCATCGTGTTCAGGAAAACCGCCGCAACACCGACGGCGAAATAGTCGGTTGAACTGAACGCAGAGGCCGCAGAGACGCAGAGAGCCGCAGAGAGGATTTTTTACCACGAAGGTCACGAAGGTTTTTTCTTCGCGAGAGCGTTTTGGAGTGCGGTTCTCTGCACCGCTTTCGGTGACGTTGTGAAATCCTGTTCCCATTCCAAAGCGGCGCGCGGCGCCGCACTCCAAGACGCTGCCGCGATGTTCTACGCCCTAAAAAAATCTGCCCGTCCAAGTTTGCGGACGGCTGGGACAGCCGTCCATACCTTCCCTCTGCGGTTCTCTGCGACTCTGCGATCTCTGCGTTTAATGAAGGCGCTGATCCAACTTAGAAACTTCCGCTTGGCCAGACGCTGCCAGCAACTCGGCGACGGTTTGCTGTTGGCCGGGCAAAACCAAGCCGGGGGCGATCTCGGCGAGCGGCGCCAGCACGAAGGCTCGCTCGTGGGATTTCGGATGCGGCAAAACCAACATTGGCGTGTTGCTCGTCTCGGTGCCGAACGCGATGAGGTCGAGGTCGATCACACGTGGCGCGTTGGCCAAGCCTGAGCGGGTGCGGCCAAGCCGGGCCTCGAGTGCCAGCAAATCGGTGAGCAGCGATTCCGGCGTGGTGCCGGGCTTCGCCTGCAGGCCAAGCGCGGCGTTGAGGAACGGCGGCGAGCCGGGCGGGCAATCGACCGGCTCGGTCCGCCAAAGCGACGAGCCCAGCGCGGGACCGCGCGACCAATCGGCGATCTCGGCGGCGGCCAAGCGCATCGTCCCGGCGGCGTCGCCGAGGTTGCCCCCCAGCGCCACGAAGGCCATTTTCGGTGCGTCACTCACGCGCTTGGTTTTGCCGTGCCCCACCCTGCGGCGCAACCCGAATCCGACACGAGCGTTGACACTTGGCCCCGACCGCATAGCGTCTTGCGGCGTGAGTGTGCGGGTAAAAATTTGCGGCATCACCTCGGCGGAAGATGCGCGCGCGGCGATCGGGGCTGGCGCGGACGCGCTTGGCTTCATGTTTTATGAGCAGAGCCCGCGCTGCATCACGCCGGTGCGGGCGGCGGCGATCATCGGCGAACTTCCGACGCACGTGGCCAAGGTCGGCGTGTTCGTCGATGCCGATGAAGCCACCGTCCGCGCCACCGCCGATGCGGCCGGGCTGGACACGCTGCAATTCCACGGCAACGAGTCGCCGGATTTTTGTGCGCGATTCGAGCTGCGGACGATCAAGGCGTTCCGCGTGAAGGACAGCGAGTCGCTTGGCCAACTGCCGGATTACGAGACCGATGCGTGGCTGCTGGACAGTCACGTGAAGGGCGTGCCGGGCGGCACCGGCGCACGGT
>Ga0208879_1003137_pt1 | contig 13847 bp, 13 predicted proteins | sample Knorr_S15_td_Bot_FD_185605 | JGI IMG/M metagenome (GOLD analysis project Ga0208879, IMG submission 185605) | Marine microbial communities from Southern Atlantic Ocean transect - Knorr_S15_td_Bottom_ad_5009_LV_A (SPAdes) (version 2) | ecosystem: Environmental > Aquatic > Marine > Oceanic | place...
TCAAAAAATCCAATTAATTTTTTAAGTTTGCTTTATAGTTTTAATGTATAAATAGTGGGGGACCTATTCGGGTACCTTTGGTCATGCCATATCTAGTAGAATATAGTACTGCTACCCCGACTTTTTTTCTTCTTATTTCTCATAAATTTTCTATATTATTGTAGTATGAAAAAACTACTATTAATATTACTTTGCTTGCCTATGATTGGATTTGGGCAAGTAGGAGGTTATTATAAATCAAAAGCACATCCAAAAGCAAAAGGATTAAATTTTCAAATTAAAGTACCATTAGGGTTTGAACAAAAAGAAGCTGATAGGCCAAATATAGTGCAAAAATGGGTAAAAGGTAATGCTTCATTTATGGTAATGGTCAAGAATTTAGATAAAGAAACAAGTAATGTTTCAAAAGAAGATTGGAAAGATTATTTTAAAAATGGTTCTGGATTGTCAGACTTTACATCTGAAATTCAAAATGTAAGTAACTCAAATATCTTTAATGATTACTAAAGACCTTTTTAATGGAATAGGACCAGTAACTTTTCTAATATATTCATCTAAGGTTTGAGCATCAACATATTCTTGGACCAAATGAGGGGTACAATTTTTTATAATAAAATCTTTAAGAGAAACAATATTAGGATGATCTAACAAGGAAAAGATTGATATAAGAGAGGATTATTATGATAATGGTCAGCTGCGTTTAACAGTGGAATATAATGAAAATGATGAACGACATGGGATTGCAAAACTCTGGTTAAATACTGGAGAACTAGAATATATTTTTAGTTATAAAAATGATGTTTCTCACGGCAAACAGCAATCTTTTCATCCAAATGGGAAGATTTATGAAGTGTGGTATGAATCTAACGGAAAGCGGGAAGGTGTGTTTAAAAAATGGCATGAAAATGGGCAGATAGCGGAGAAAAGCAATTATAAAAATAACGAAAGTGAAGGCGTGATAAAAAAATGGCATGAAAACGGCCAGAGATCTTGGGAAGCCAATTATAAAAATGATGAAGCTAATGGTTTATCTACATCTTGGTATGAAAATGGTCAATTATTACGAAAAGGGAATTATAAAGATGGAAAAAAAGATGGTACATGGAAATATTGGCATGAAAATGGAAACCTAAAGGATTTCAGCGAGTGGAAAAACGGAAAAAAACACGGAAAGACTTTTTGGTATTTTGAAAACGGGGAATTATGGTTTGAACTAACTCATGACAATGGAATTCAATTAGACAATCATACAGGTGAACCCCTTCCAGTCCAAGTAGATGAATTATTGAATCACTGAAAAAATGGAATTATTGAATAATATTATTCCATCAATCTTAAATCCCAATAATCTTTATATATTTGATTTATAGTTTTAATGTATAAATAGCAGGGGACCTATTCGGGTACCTTTTGGGTTGCCATATCTAGTAGAATATAGTACTGCTACCCCGACTTTTTCTCTTCATGTTTTCTGTAACTTGTTAGGTTGTAATTTACAAGAGGATTTTATTTTAATGTGCTACAGAGTGTTGATCTTGAACAGATTTACTAAGTTCTTTTATCCATTTTATTAATCTGATAAAACCTTAAGATACCATTACGTAATGTATAAATTCTATTGTAATTAAAGATTACTTTAGATTCTACATTTGTATTCCCATCCCCTAAGATTCCTATAGTTTCATTATCTTCTTTAAAATAAACCCCGTCAAAAGAATGTATTATCTCTGAATTGTTTTTATTTTTTTGGTCCTCGTATTTATTTTGTTTTAACAGAGTGTTGTATTCATCTTCAGTTATAGTTTTAATAATTGATTGAGTTGACAAATCTATTATTGAATATAAGTTGTGAGATGATACTAAAATAGTATTATTGCTAATTCGTTGTATTTTACGAATATGATGAATGTTCTTAAAACTCTCATTATCACCCCATATATTACTATGAAAATACATTTGACTAGAAATAGCATCAGATTTATTTTCATTAAAGAAATAGTCAAATCCTCTTGTTTTTAGAATAAAAATAACAAGATCATCACCTAAAATAATATGGTGTAAGTAGTCCGCTACAAATTCAAATTCAAAGAGACGGTTTTTTTCATGCAAATCCCAAATATTAAAGTTGTAGTTATCCCATGTGAGTGCGTATCTATTATAGAGTACTAAAGAACTTATAATAGTACTTGAATCAGAAGAGTCTTCAAACAGTACCTCCCCTTTTAAATTTAAAAGATAAATATTTGAGTAATCTTCATTGTCAAATGCAAAAACATGGTTTTCATTTACTAAATGGAATTCATTAATATATGGAAGAGAATAATCAATAAATATCTTGTCTATATCATAAACATTGTTCTGAATAAATAGATATTTTCCAACAATAGTAATATTTACTTCATCTAATAGATCAATTGACTTTTCAGTTTCTTCATTTGTTTTTATATTCCAGATGTAAATAGTGTCTGGAAAAAAAGATTCTAAAGGATTGGAGAAGTTATAAAAAAAATAATCTCCAATTTTACATGAGAAAGCTAATCTTAAATCTTCATTACGCTTCCATAGAAATCTGTTTGATTGATGCTTATATATTAATTCCTCTAAATATTCATTATTGGAATCTAGCTCGATAGTTGTGCCAGCGAGTGTTGTGTATTTAGTGGTACCCCTCTTAAATATACGTTGCTCCAGCTCAGTAACTAAAATAAAATCTTGATAATTTAGTATTTTATCTTTTTGTTCAAATGAGATTTTTTCCTTTTCTAGAGTTGATTCCTGTAATAAGAAAAAGTCTTTATTAAAATGGTATAGAAATGATTTAGATTGAACATCATATCCTAGTATATCAGTATATTTTGTTACTGAAATATTAAACAGGAATGAATCTTGTTTTTCCTCTAGGTTTATTCTTTTAATCCAAGTCCATGTTACTCTTTCTTCATCTAGAAAGTCTTTTAATTGCTTTCTTAGAGTTGGAGTTAAGAATTGCTCATATGCTAATTGAAATAAAACCTTTTCACTAGTAAAAGATCTTTTTGCGTTTCTTAAAATATGTATGTTACGTTTAAAGAAGCTTTGCAATTCGTTCATGGAAGTACAAATATATATTTTAAAAAATATCTTATTACTCAGAAAATAAAATAAATTTCTTAAGTTTGGTTTTATAAATTGATTAGCGGTGCAAAAAGTGGTGCAAATTTTAGTTTTAAAGCTTTCTGTAATCTAGTGAAATAAGCGTAGGTTGCAATCCTGCTACCCCCGAATTTTTTTCTACTTTAGCATTATGAAAAAAACACATATACCAAAATCAGAAATTAAGAAGTTGTCATCCGAGATTAACATTTTAATAGAATCTCACGACTCTATTTTTTCAGAAGCTAAAACTCTACATAAAAAGATAGAAAAGAATATTAAATCAGTTTCTGCTAAGAATGACTTAATAAGTACATATAAGAAATCAATAAGTCTAGAAAGTGAATTGAAAATTTATCCGCATCAAGCTATCGGCAGTGTTGGATTGGCAAAAAAATTTAATGAAAAGAACGAAAATTTTCCTACCGCCTTTGATAATGAGCAAGAAAAAGGTATTACAAGATTTATTATGTTCATTGAAGGAGTAGAGGGAACATATAGAAATTATTACATTAATATTGCTGAAACATATCTTTCAGACCCTAAAAGTCAAGGGATAAATGATATGATATTGCTAAATAAAACTTTTACTGCTTTAAGTAATTTTTATATTTTATTAAAAACTTTAATTAAAGAATCTAATGGTGATATAGTATTATTTAATAAAGCTTACATAACTTTAGAAGATCGTGGAATGTTCATGAGTTTTCCTGAAAAAGAACAATTATCTATATTAAAAGAATTAGTAGAGTCACATTATAAAATAATAGATGCAATTCAAAGTATAGATATAAAGTTAGTTCAAATAGGGGATAATATAAGAGATTCATATGACGTATTGCAAGATATGAACACGGAATTATTCTGTATTAATCAATCAGTAATGGATGTGGATTATAGTATTATGAAATACTCCAATTAAAGATAAAGAAAATGAATACAATAACATTATTTAATAAAGAATAGAATATGAAAATAAAGCTTAGTGAGATAGGTGGAGCCAAGCTTTCCATTATTAAAGCAATTAAAGACTTAACTGGAATGGGTTTAAAAGAAAGCAAGGATGTCGTTGACTCTGTAGCTGATGGTATACCGCAAGTCCTATCATTTAATAGTGTTGACAAAGCGAAGCGTGCCGTATCGGCGCTTACGGAGGTCGGTTGTAGTGCGGCGTACGTTGCTAGTACATGGTCTGCTGCATTAGATCAGTCTAATAAACTAAATAAGAAAATAAAAGATAAAAAGGGATCAATAGATCTTATCTTAAAAGAATCTGATGAATCATTAAAAGAACTAGAAATTTTAGATACTAAAATTAAAGAGATAAAAGAAAATTTAAATATACTTATAAATAAAGAAAAGATAATTATCACTTATATAGAAGAGAAACGTGATTTGTATTTAAAAAAAATTAATAGCATAATTTCTGCTTATGAAACTAAGGTAGTTAGTGATATATCAGAAAAGCTTAGTGGAGTTAAAATTCTTCTCTCAGAGTCACCTCAAGAATTATTTCATGATTTCTTTATAAAAGCAAAGTATGATATTACTTCGCATCAACAAAATGTCGAAGTGTCAAATGCAAGGTATCAATTTGGATGTGGTCTTTCTGTAGTTCTTTATTTTTTGGCCTATTTTATATTCGGTGATACGGATGCATTACAAGTAATAATAGGAATCTTATTTATAGGCAATATATATTTATGGTTGAGAGCAAGATATATACATAGAGGAAGAAGTATTATAAAGATGTTTGATGGTACTAGAACTTATACTGAGCCAGAGTTTGATTTTACACAAGATAATATAGCGCAAGCATTAAAAGAAGTAGATAAGACCTTTGATTTTACACATTTTCCAAGATTAAGTAAATTATATGAAAGAATAGAATTAGCTAAAATATGTATTAAAAACAATACAAAGTATGATGAGTTATTAGATGAAATTAAAAATTTAAAACAATAGATTGAAAAACTCATTAATAGTGAGTATAATTAACTAAAATTATTTTTAAAAGTAATTTTTAATCATAAAATCCAATTAATTTTTTAAGTTTGTTTTAGAAGATTGATTAGCGGTGCAAAAAGTGGTGCAAATTTTAGTTTGAAAGCTTGCTGTAATCTAGTGAAATGAGTGTTGGTTGTAATCCTGCTACCCCGACTTTTTTTCTTATATTTGGAGTATAAAATAAGAATGATTTATGAAATATTTAAAGATAGTCATGCTCTTTTTTACAAATTGAATTTGGAATGTTATACTTTATAAAGAAACCCGACTTTTTTTCTTCATATTTCTGATAATTTTTTGAAAAAAAGCTATATTTGCTTTTTATTAATTAAAAATATTATTAATATGAATATTCAAGTAGATCCAGCTGAGGTAAGATGTTACGTTTGTTTTGTTACAATTAACCATAATGATATTGACTATCAATGTGAAGTAGAGTTATATAGATATAGTGGAGGATTGGAAGAGGGAGATATGGAATTTGCAGAATTTGCAGATGAAAACGGAAATTCTTTAAATGAATCACTAATTGACAGATCAATTATCTTTCAGGAATGTGTAAAGATGTGTTAATCATCCTGGTCTTGTAAAGAAACTAATCTTTATATCCAATGGTTCTATTTCCTCAACATCTTCAAAAGCCTTTACCTTTCCAATTGAATAAGGAAGGAGCTTAGTTATTGCATTGATATACTCTGTAGGACTGTCTATCTTATCTAGCATCTCCATTATCTTGTTTCCGTCAATAGCTTGGCTTATATGCTCTCTTATGAGCTTAGTAGTAGTGCTTACTGAACCTTTAGGTCTTCCTATAGGGTTTCCGCTTGTTCCTTTCTTAAATGGCATATTATATCGTTTAGTATATAATAGAAAAAAGGCTCTTTTATTTTACTTTAATTAAGACGATATAATCTAACAGAATTTTAATCTGTTCTTCTAATGGTTTGTTAATTAAGGATGTGTTAGATGGAACAGAAATAGATTCAGGTAGTACATCCATTAAATTATTTAAATATGATGCTTTAATTGAAAACCTTGCTAATGAGAATGAAAGTAATGCTAATTTATTTATCACTGAGTTAAATCAAAAGGCAGAAAATGCTTTGGAAAACAGGTTAATTATTTAGAATGAGAGCTTTTTATTAGTATTGAACTTCTAATAATTAAGCGAATAGATTATAATAATTATCTTAGCCGACTAATAATTTAAGTTGCAATAATTAAATAACTGATATGGAAAAAGATAATATTAATCAGAAATCAGGAATAAAAAGTCAAGAGGAACAATCTTTATTAGAAAGATTATGGGAGAAAGCTCTTTGGAGCACACGCTATGTTGTTGTGTTAGCGGTATTCTTTTCTGTTTTGGCAGCAATTTCACTATTTATTTTAGGTAGTTATGAAATACTACATTCTATAGTTGAGCTTAACCCTTTAACTAATGACAAAACTCCTGAAGGTGAAGTGATTAATGGGGACCATTCTTTTATGTTGTTAAAGTTAATTACTGCAATAGATTTATATCTTATTGGAATAGTTATGCTAATATTTGGCTTTGGTATATATGAGTTATTTATTTCTAAGATTGATATTGCAAGAGCTGATGAGGGGGTTACTATTTTAGAAATTGAAAATCTTGATGAACTAAAAAATAAAATTATTAAGGTAATAATTATGGTATTAATTGTTTCGTTCTTTGAACGTATCTTAAAAATGTCTATGGCATATGATGAACCTCTTGAGATGCTTTATTTTGCACTTTCTATTTTTTTCTTATCGTTAGGTGTTTATTTTCTTAAGAAACATAATTAATAACTATTATGCCTGTTTCAATTATTATTATTCTTCTTGCTATTCATGTTATGCGTAAATGTGCATCAAGTTTTGATATTGCTGCAAGTTATTTAACAAGAGGTTTAGGCGAAGGTGTAAAGGGGCCAACAATTAATGCTGTAGCATCATCTTTACCAGAATTATTAATATCATCAATGTTCTTATTTTATTTTAAAGATATTAAAGGATTCTCTGCAGGTTTTGGTACAATTATAGGTAGTTCAGCATTTAATATTGCACTTATACCTGTTATTTCTTTTGTATATCTATATATTACAAAAGGTAAAGAAAAAGTTTTTCAAATTAATAAGTCAATAGTTAAACAAGATGCTCTTTTTCTATTAGGGTCAATCTCTATTTTGTCATTAGGTTTTTTATTGGAGTAAATTTTTATTTAGCTTCTCTTCTAATATTATTCTATTTTGCATATATTTTTTATGTACTCAAGACAAGAGTTGGGAAACAAAATAATCGTATTAAGGTTATTTTAGAAACTGGTAGTTTCTTTTCTTCTTTGTATAATTTTAAACTATTTAGAATATTTTTTCAAGGTAAGGTTAATAATTTTACATCTACTTTAGTTGTATTAATATCTGTTTGTATAATTGGTGCGAGTTGTTATTTCCTTGTCTTTGCAACAGAAAATATTTCTCATTATTTAGGTATAAACCTGTTTTTTGGGGCATTTATAATAGCTGCAATTGCATCAAGCATTCCAGATACTATATTCTCAGTCCAAGATGCAAAGAATGATAAATTTATTGATTCATTCTCAAATGCATATGGCTCTAATATATTCGATATTTGTATTGGATTAGGATTACCAGTATTAGTGTACTCTTTAATCTATGGGCCTATTAATATGAATATGCCTATTGAAAGAATAGGGTGGATTGGTGATTATGTATTAGGAGGAAATCTATTCATGTGGTCACTACTAATTCTGTTTTTCTTTACTGCATTAGTATCACTAGTTTATTATAAAAGAAATTTAACATTAAAATCAGCAGTTCTTATCTTGTTTCTATATCTTTCATTTATAATTACACTGCTAATATTTTAGAAAATAACTGATTACTCATAAAATAAAATAAATTTTTTAAGTTTGCAGTTCAAATCTGCCTCACGCTACAAAAAAAAGGGAAACAAAACGCTTCCCTTTTTTTATTATAATTAATTAAAAATTACTCAATAATTAGTTTTCTTTTTATAGATGTGTTTTTTGATTTAATATCAACAATATACACGCCTTTTGAAAGAGTAGAGGTGTTTAATCTAATTTGGTTAGCATTAACTTCATTAGCTAATACTAACTGACCATTTGTATTGTAAATATAAATGTTTTCAATTGCCATTGTATAACTAACAATGTTTAAAACATTATTAGCAGGATTTGGATAGAGATCTACTAATGGGCTTTCAATGTCATTTATACCGTTGATGATGATTGGAACATGATTTACTAAATCCAATACCGCATAGATTCTTGGGTTTAGGTAACCTTGTATTGTATCCAAATAAGCATTTCCTTTTGTTGAGGACATATCAGGATTTCCTAATAGCGAATTTGCAGCACCATAACCAGCTGGCGCACCATTTACCGCTTGAAACATTGCGTCATAAGTTGCATTGTCCCACCAGTCCCAAGGAGACCCTTGTTCTTCTTCTAGTTCCCCAAAAGCATTAGGTGTAGTTGAAGGAGGTGGTGTATTGAATACATTAAGTCCTTCCAAACCACTATTATTTACATTAGCAGCTGTAGTATAAACATCAGAGATACCCGCTAATGCAAAGGGATCATTATTTAAATACTGGTTTGCATAATATTGTACTGTTCTACTTCCCATTACTTCAACAACAAAATCACCAGTTGTGGGTACAATTACATCACCAGTATCAATAGGTCCATACGGATCATTTTCGCAATGGAAAGAAACCATAGGTACATCACCAGCTTCAAGCCATGAGATGTCAGCAAGTGCACCCCCTAAATTAAATACCATATTTACATCATTACTATAAGTAGAGTTGTTAGGAATATTCCATAATTCATCTTGCCCTGTAGGAGAAGCAGCAGCTGGTAGCCAAGTAGAATCTGTTCCGTCAGGATTTCCAAAGAATGGTGGATAAACATATGGAGTAGGTGGAGTAGTTGTAAAATCTAGAAATTTAGGTAACATCAATTCTGTCATTGGATCATCAAGTGTAGCATATCCTAATGAAATATAAGCTCCAGTACCCTGCCCTCCTAATACAAATTTATTTGGGTCAATTCCGTATGGGTTACCTGTTGCTTCAGTCATTCTCATATACCTAACCATAGCTTTAGCATCTTGTATTCCTCTATAAGCAGCTTGTAAAAGAGATGATGTTCTTACATTTTGATCAGAAGAAGTCGGATTCCATCCTAACCGATTGTCCATAGCAATAGCAACATATCCTTTTTTTGCCCATCTTGTGCATTGTTCAACAATTGATAAATCAGTTTTTGATCCGGTTGGCTGCCCATTAATCACTGGCGGTAAGAAACTGCCCGTATGTACTAAAATAATTACTGGTCGGTTTATAATACTGTCTCCAGTTGGTTCGTAAATATCACATTTTAAAGTTGCAGGGCCAGGAGGTAAACCTTGCAACATTGGTAATATGCTAATATTTGTTGCATAAGTTACATCAGAAGTAACTGTTACTGCAGAAAAGACATCATCAAGATATCTAGTTTGTGCGTCTGTTGTTATTCCTAAACCTGAAAAGGAAAGAATAAGAATGGATTGTAAAGTTGTTTTCATAATTATAAGTTTAAATTAATAATAGTCAATATTACAAATTAATTTTAGTTAATTTCAAATAATAAGGAACAATATGTCATCCTCCCAATATAAGGACCTCCATACACCTCATAATGTAAATTGTTTAGTACATTGGAGGATCCTATTTTTAAGGTAGCATTAAGCTCAATAAGTTTTTTACTGACTTGCACATCTAGTAAATTGTATGTAGGTACATTGCCCGTAAATTGAGGAGAGCCTTCAAAGAGAAAACTTTCCACCCATTTGTAATTAATGCTAAATCCAAAATCTCTAAATAAAGATTTTGTATTAGACAGATGTAAATCTCTACCCACAAAGCCCAAATTATACTTGTGTTCAGGGGTGTTATAGGCAGGAATAATTGGGTCTTCTGTTCCTTCTTCATTAAGTTTATTCCAAGAATAATTACCATTTAAGGTGAAAGTAGGATTGATGTAATAGATAAGCCCAATTGATGCCCCTTGAGTTGTAACTGTATTTTCAGCATTTGCTGCCATTCGGTAAGCTTGTATTGATGATAAATTGATATTGTAACCTGTATCTTGTGCTGCACTAATTGTATCTCCACCATTAAATTTAACACCTATTTTATAGCCTATAAAATCAGTATAGCGAGAATAATAATAATTTACATCCAAATAGACTTTATTAAATAATGTAGTACGATACCCTATTTCAGCTGACTTTGCTTTTTCAGGCTGAATAGGTTTGATACTAAAGAATTTTAGACTGTCTTTACTTCTTTCCTCTAATGGAGGTAAATAATAATTAACTATAGATTCAACTGTAACTAAGTTTTCTCCATAATCCGAACCATGTCCGCTTAAGTTACCTATTAATATTGCTCGCCCTACATTGTAATATAAATATTGGTCAGCTAGCGTAGGGTTTCTGATAGCTGATGAAAAAGAAAGACGAATTACATCTTTTTCAGTAGGTTTGTATACTATTGAGGTTGCAGGGGAGAAGTTTAAATCAAAATTTTCGTTTTTATCAGCTCTTATAGTTGCACTAATCTTAAACAAATTACCTAATAAATCAGCCTCAATACCAGTGTATATACCAGCCTCATTATTTATGATTCTACTTGCAGTATCCAAAAATAAACTCCCCTTTGTATCTGGGGCATATTGCCTAAAATTAGCACCTACTTTTATAGTAGCAAAATCTGGGTTAAATTGGTATTCAGTATGTATATGGTTTAAAGCAGATTTATCGTAAAAACCAGTCCCTCCCTCTAATGGAATTTTTGATGTAATCTCTGCTAATTTATCATTAAATGCATCTGTTCCTGGCACTAATCTATTGGTTGCTAAATCGGTTTGAGCTCTTGTTGCATCATGTGAAGCAATAATGATATCAGTATTAGCATTAATTACAGAATCACTGATATTATACCACTGATTTATCCATTGTGCGTCATAAATTGTATCTCCTTGAAAAAGATAAGCATTTAAAAGAAAATTGTAGATAGGCACATCCCAATTTACACTATCCCAATTAAAATTATTTCGCCAGGTATTTTTATATTCGGAATACCAATTATTATTATCAATAAGGTTATGTTCTTGTAATTTAATGGCTGTAAATACAGCATCATAAGAATCTCCAGCATCTTCTTGGGTACGATAAGCTCTAATGAAGAATTTATCTTTTTGTTTTACCTCAAATTTATTTTGCCAAAATTGAATATTCTTAAGGCTAAAACGATTATCTCCTTGATAAACAGTTGTACCTGTGCTATAATTTAAACTATAGATCACTTCCGTTTTAGGGTTTAATAGATAATGTAAAGAGGTTTGCGTTTTGAAATTTTTAGTATTGTAATCTACAATATCTTTCTCCAAATAACCTGTTCGGTGAAATTTCCCTAACCCAGGATGTGATTGATAATTTGAATAAAGATTATTTCTAACATCATTTAAGTCCCCACCTGTATCCTCATCTCCATAGCGGTTAACAGCATCATACCCTCCAGGATTATTTCTACTAATTGTTCCATCAACAGCAGCCATATTATTAGCCTCCCAATCCTGTGCTTGCATATAAGAGACATTAATTTTAAAAGCAAAAAGGTCATTACCTTCTTTATCTTTAAAGATTTCAGCCAAGCGAATAGAATTTTCAAAAAGTTGTCGACTTCCAAACTTATATTGAATTGATAAACCTGGTTGAGTAAATGGATTCCTTGTAGTCATACTAATAACTCCATTAAATGCATTGGGGCCATAATAAGCCGAACTGGCTCCTTGAATAATTTCAACTTTCATAATATCCAATTCAGAAGATCCTAGAAAATTTCCTAATGAAAAATTTAAACCTGGTGATTGGTTGTCAACTCCATCAATAATTTGAAGTGAGCGAACAGGGGAGGTGCTGTTAAAACCTCTTGTATTAATTACTTTAAACCCTAGGCTTGCAGCTGTAATATCCACTCCTTTGAGAGCTCCTAAACCGTCATAAAAATTTGCAGATGGAGTTTCTTTAATAGATATCATATCAAGAGTTTCAACAGTAAGAGCTGCTTCTTTCTGTTTTTGGGTTATCCTACTATCCACAATTTTTACTTCTTTCAAACTTTTACTATCAGGAAATAATTTTATAGCAGAAGGATTATTAGTTGTAATCTCAACATCTAAAGTTTTATAACCAAGATAGGTAATAGTAAGGTTGACTGGAAGTATTGGCACATTAAGCCGATACACTCCATTGAAATTAGTTGCAGTACCATTTTGCGTACTTTTAATAATAACATTCGCTCCAATTAAGGTTTCTTTACTTAAGCCATCAATTATGGTGCCTGAAATTATATGCTGACTAAAAATAAAATTAGAAAAAAGAAGAAAAGCTAGAAGTAAAAGTTTATTCATAAGGTATTTTTCAATAAGTTCGCAACTTACAAATAATATGTAAAATGGGAATAGTATTTCATAAGTCAGCATTTATTAAAAGAGAAGATGTGGTAATTCAAACCTCTAATAGAGCATTCAATTATGGAGATGGTTTTTTCGAAACCATAAAAATTATCAATGCAAAACCCTTTAATTTTTCTACTCATTATTTAAGGTATTGTTTCTCTTGTGAAATCTTACAATTAAACATTCAACATACTGAAGAAAGTTTTCTTTCCATAATAAATAAGTTAATTGAAAGAAATAATATTAAAAATGGAAGTGCTAAAATTCATATAAGTAGGGGTGGAGGAGGGAAGTATCTCCCTCATTCTGCTAGCTCTGAAATTGTAATTAACGCTAATAATGGGGATGGATTTATATTAAATAAACCTATTTCTCTTTGTTTTTTTAAGAAGGAAGTAAAAACAAAAGGAAAGCTATCCAATATAAAATCATCAAACGCTTTAGTATCAGTTTTAGCAGCTATTTATGCACAAGAAAGAGGGTTTGATAATACTATTTTACTAAATACAGATGGTAATATAATTGAAACTACAAATTCAAATATTTTTATTGTAAAAAATGGGCAAATTGTTACACCTCCTATTTCAGAGGGATGTGTTGATGGTACTATGCGAAAATGGGTTTTTGGACAAGAAAATGTAATTGAAAAACCCTTAACTGTTATTAATATTCAAGAAGCTAATGAAGTGTTTACAAGCAATGCTATTGATGGAATAACTCCAGTTGCTGCTATTAAAGAAACTAAACAGTATGACACTATTATTGCTAAAAGACTTCAAGAAAAACTTATTAGTTTAAGTTTGGGTTTTTAGGTATATTGGCCCAAATTGCATATTTTCTGTGCTGAGTTTTTATGATATCACTCCATAAATCTGGGGATGCATATTGCATGCAAAACTCAGTATTTGTATCTGTCAAAATCCAACTTTCTTCTCGTATTTCGTTATTTAGCTGTTCGATTTCCCATCCAGAATACCCTGCAAAAAAGCGAATATCATTTTTGAAGATTTCCCCCTCTGTGATCATTTTTATGATTACCTCAAAATCTCCGCCCCAATACAGTCCATCCATTATTTTTCGTGATTTTGGAATCAGTTTACCTAAAGTATGAATGAATTGTATGGAATTTTTAGCTACAGGACCGCCA
>Ga0208879_1003138_pt1 | contig 13846 bp, 12 predicted proteins | sample Knorr_S15_td_Bot_FD_185605 | JGI IMG/M metagenome (GOLD analysis project Ga0208879, IMG submission 185605) | Marine microbial communities from Southern Atlantic Ocean transect - Knorr_S15_td_Bottom_ad_5009_LV_A (SPAdes) (version 2) | ecosystem: Environmental > Aquatic > Marine > Oceanic | place...
AGATTCCAGAGCCGTTTAATTGCCTGCTGAATTTCAGGTCCTTTAATGGTCATCCCTTTATACAGGCGCGCATTCCTTTGTACATCTTGTGCTGTAAGTCGTTGATTTCCCTCTACAGCAATATCCATTATCCGGATTTCATCACTTTGTGAAAAAAGATTCGCAGAAAAACAAACTATGAGGAAGCAATTTACAATTAGCTTCAAAAATATTATTTTATAATTAACCACCGCTTTCTGCGGGATTCCATTAATAATTAACGATTGATAATTAGAGTTCATCCATTATTCACCTTAAGTTGTTCCGATATTTTACCGAAGCGCCGTTCTCGGTTCTGGTAATCAAATATTGCTTCAGTGAGTTCTTTTTTACCAAAGGCAGGCCAATAGGTTCGGGTAACATGAATTTCTGTATAGGCGATTTGCCATAAGAGAAAATTACTAATTCGGAATTCCCCTCCGGTTCTGATAAGTAGATCCGGGTCAGGAATATCCTTTGTATAGAGCATTTGAGAGAAGAGGGTTTCATCAATCTGATCGCTATCAATTTCCCCGGATACAATTTTTTCCGATAATAATTTCACTGCCGATAAAATTTCTTTCCGGCTCCCATAGCTTAAAGCCAGGTTTAAATTTAATCCTGTGTTATTTTTGGTTTTCTGAATGGCATCTAATAGTTCATTCTGAACATTTTCGTCCAACTCATCTATATCTCCAATGGCGGTGAAACGGACATTATTTTTCATAAGCTCCTTTACTTCCCGATGGAGAGAGCTTACCAGTAGTTTCATTAATGCACTTACTTCGGTAATAGGGCGATTCCAATTTTCAGATGAAAATGTATATAGCGTCAGAACCTGTACATCCAATTCACCGCAAATTTTGGTGATTTTACGCACGGTTCTAACGCCCTCTCTGTGACCAGCTATTCTTGGCAGACCTTTGGTATTTGCCCAACGACCATTTCCATCCATTATGATGGCAATATGCCGAGGAATATTATGGGTATCGATTTCTATCTTATATTTCCTGCAAATTTAGGTTTGAATACAGCCTGATAAATTACCGGAATAATAAAGAAAAACCAACAACGGACTATATTTCGGTAATTATTAAATTTGCTGTTAAAATATGGGAATTGAGGAATGTTCCAGTAGAATTAAAAACTGGAGTTTTCGGTATTTAGTCCTCTGCCAGTTCTACTAATTGATTTGCAATTTTCATATATTCAGCGGTAATAGGAGAGTCTTCATATTTTAGAACGAAGGGATTGCCGCTATCAGCAGATTGTGCAATTTCAGGACTTAAGTAAATTTGTCCCAAAAGGGGAACCCCAAGGCGTTTACTTTCTTCTTCGCCGCCACTTCCGGGGAAAATTCTGCTGGCTTCATTGCAATGGGGGCAAAGGAAGTGGGTCATATTTTCTATGACACCCATTATAGGTGTATTTACCTTACCAAACATATCAGCCCCTTTTTTAACATCTAGTAAGGCTAATTTCTGAGGTGTGGTTACCATTACCGCACCGGTGAGAGCTAATTTTTGTACCAAAGTGAGCTGAATGTCTCCGGTGCCAGGTGGGAGGTCTAAAATGAGATAATCCAGTTTACCCCATTCTACATCTTCAAAAAATTGCTGTGTCATGCGGGAAACCATAGGACCCCGCCATACTGTAGGTGCATTCTCAGAGTTGATAAATCCAAATGACATGAGGCGCATATTAAATTTCTCAAGGGGGATCAATTTCTTTTCAGCAGTCATTTCTGGCTGCTCATGCAAATCTACCAACATAGGCAGACTGGGTCCGTAAATGTCTAAGTCTAGAACGCCCACCTTATAATTTTTGCTCAAAGCGGCAGCAATATTAATAGAAACAGTAGATTTACCAACGCCGCCCTTTCCACTGGCAATGGCTATTATATGTTTCACCCCTGGAATGGACTGTTGTTTTACAGGGTTTTGCTGTCCTGCCGATTGTACCGGTTGATTTTGCGGTTTTTGAATGTGGATATTTACATTGCTTTCACTCAGGCCTAAGAACTTGGTTTTAATTTCAGATGTAAGCTGATTCAGCAAGTCTTCGTTTTCAGAATTAATCTGAAGTGAAATATCAATGGTATTATCACTCAGTGAAATATTTTTCACCATTCCAAAAGATACAATATCACGGTTAAAACCCGGGTATTTTATTTCTTTCAGTATATTCTGAATTTCTTCCTGTGTCATTTGAGTTGTTTTTTCCATTATATAGATGGACAAACGGCTGTTTAAATGTTAAACAGGTGTTTGTTTTATTTTTGATTAAAAGTTGTAGTTATCCGTCGTAATCTCTATCGAACCAATCGTAATTAATTTTAATGAAAGATTTCCATTCTTCGGGAACGGCATCTTCTTCAAAAATTGCTTCAACGGGGCACTCTGGTTCGCAGGCGCCGCAGTCAATACATTCTTCCGGATCAATATAGAGCATTTTATCCGTGGGATCGAATCCCGGCTCTTTTGCTTCTGCTCCTGCGCCTTCTTTGTCCTCAGGACCATGAATGCAATCTACGGGACAAACCTCAACACAGGCGGTATCACAAGTTCCCACACATGGGTCGGTAATAATATATGTCATGAATAAATCTCCCTTACTTTATAATGAAATAATAGTTATTGAAATAGGGCTAAATTTACATATTATTAAAAAATACGAGCAAATAATAATGTGCACAATTGCCATGTATTTTTAATTTAATTTTCCCCTTCATGTCTGCTTCAATAATAAAAAATAGAAATTTCGCCTTTATGTGGTTTGGGCATTTAGTTTCCCATGCAGGTGATGCAGTATTTATGATTGCCCTGCCCTGGCTCATGCTGGATATTACTGGGTCCAAAAGTTTAACAGCCCTGGTTTCTATGAGCGCATATTTACCTGCTGTATTATTTGGTCTCACTGCCGGTGTTGTGGTTGATAGATATAATCGAAAATTGATAATGATTTTTTCAGATATCCTTCGTGCCCTTCTGGTAGCGGTAATTCCCATTGCCCTTGTTTATGGATTTATTTCGCCTTTTTTAATTGGAGCCATCACTTTTTCATTATCCACATTTTCTACATTTTTTTACCCGGCACGGGATAGTCTCATCCCTCATATTACAACTTCTGAGCAACTGCCGGCAGCAAATTCAGCAATTTCTGTTTCAGGACAGATGTCCCATTTACTGGGTCCCTTATTTGCGGGCATTGGAATTTCTCTGTTTGGCCTCACACATTTGTTCACCGCCGATGCCATCAGCTTTCTTTTCTCAATTTTATTAATTAGCCTGATCACAGCGCCTACCAGAAAAGTACGTGATGAGAAGCATCCTCCAAGTTGGCAGGGAATAGTGGAAGGTTTAAAATATGTGAATGCTCATAAAGGACTACGCCTGCTTCTATTACTCACTTTTGTAAATAACATTTTTATTATGGGACCAGCCATAATTGGATTGCCGGTTTTTGTCAGGGAGGTGCTCACAGCCGACTTTGGGGTCCTTGCTAAGTTAGAAGTAGCAATGGCAGCTGGTATGATATTGGGGTCGTTCGTGTTTTGGAAAGCGGTGAAAAAAATTAACCCCATTTCTATTCTCTTATTTGGCATTGTCATGGATGGTATCACCTATACTTTTTTATATTTTGTCAATTTACCATTTGCTGCAATAATAGTGCTGCTCATTCATGGAATTGGAATTCCCCTCATAACGGTATCACGCACAACTATAATACAATCCGTTGTGCCGGATAAATTCCGTGGCAGAATTTTTTCTATGAATTATATGGCGGTAATGGGGACTACTGCTATTTCAGTTGGGCTCACCGGTTTTATTCTGGAATTCATCGGTGCAGATTTACTTTTCTTACTGATTGGGATAGGAGCTGCATCAACCGTGATTATCGGATTAAACCCTGCATTAAGAAAAATGAATGTTAACAAAAGATTTTTAGATAGAGGTTGAAAATAACTATGAATTAGATTGGTTCCCTCGTAGGGACAAGCGTAAACTTATAACCTATCAACAGATCGTGATTGGGTGTTTTTATGTAAATTCGATTATGTTGGGATTGGTTTTTTATATTGTTATACCTTGTTTTTTAGTTATTTCAAAAGAGATTAATTCAGGAACCCTTATATTTTTCCTGATTATCAGTATTATTTTTAAATTTAGTAAAATTGTAAGTCCCCAAGCCAACCCAGTAATCACAGCATAAAAAATATCTGCACATTGGTGCAATCCGTCTGTTTTAGTTAAACATATAATTAGGAATTAGACGATGAAAACTGATAAGGAAATGTTTATCAATGTTTCAGCCGGCGGCACTCGTATAGCGGTTACCGAAAACCGAAAATTGGTTGAACTCCATATTGAACGAGCAGATTATGAGCGGATGGTGGGAAATATTTATAAGGGGAAGGTGCAAAATGTAATACCGGGAATGCAGGCAGCATTTATAGATATTGGATATGAATCCAATGCATTTTTACCTTTCTCTGAAATTGGATCTCCGGAAAATCTGAACAATCTCTCTTTCGATGATGATGACGATGAAACTCCATCCAAAAATAAGAATACTACAAAACGAAACTTTAACCCTGAAAAAGATCTTTCCATTGGTGATGATATTTTGGTTCAGGTAATTAAGGAGCCATTCAGCGGTAAAGGACCTCGTGTAACTACAGAAGTTTCAATACCAGGAAGTTTAATGGTGTTAGTGCCTAACGGAAATTATATTGGTATTTCCAGAAAGATTTCCGATAAGTATGAGAAACGCAGACTCCGGCGAACGGTGAAAGATTTTAAACCAGACAATTTTGGTTTGATTGTTCGAACCATCGCACAGGGGAAAGATGATGCTCTCCTTGAATCTGATTTTAACCGAGTGTGGGATAAGTGGAAAGAATTAGATCAAAAAATAAAGAATAAAAAAGCCCCTGCAACTGTATTCCGTGATTTTACTACTTCAGATCAGGTAATTCGGGATTTGTTCACCCCTCAGGTTAAACGATTAATGGTTGATGATAAACCTTTGTATAAACGATTTTCAACATATTTAAAAGATGTAAGCCCTGATCAACTGAAGAATTTAGAATTGATGAAGGGTAAGGGAACCATTTTTAATAAAAATAAAATTGAAGAACAAATTGAAAAATCACTGAAACGGAAAGTCTGGATGAAATCTGGGGCGCATCTGGTAATTGAACATACTGAAGCAATGGTAGTGATTGATGTGAATAGTGGAAGATTTATAGGAAAAAAAGACCATGAATCAAATTCGTTAAAAATTAATTTAGAATCCGCTCGGGAAATAGCTCGACAATTACGGTTAAGAGATATTGGCGGGTTAATTGTCATCGATTTCATTGATTTACAGGACAATGCAAACCGAAAAAAAGTGTATAATGAACTTCGCTCAACCCTGTTGAATGACCGGGCAAAAGTATCTCTCACGGAATTTTCCAATTTTGGACTTCTGGAAATGACCCGGCAGAGAATTGGGTTAAATCTATTACATACTGTGAGCGTTGAATGCCCAACTTGTAATGGTTTAGGAAGAATCGAGTCACCAGAATCGACCCTCACTAGGCTTGAAAACTGGTTAAAACGATTTAGGATAAAAGCGAAAGATAGACGATTGAGAATTACGTTAAATCCTGAAATGGTGGATTATATCAATGAGACTAAATCAAAAGTAATATCCGGTTTTATGTGGGAGAATTGGATGTTAATTGAAATTCAAAAGGATACTCATTTGCCTCCACACGAATTTAGAGTATATTCGAAAAAAAGAAGAGAAGATGTTACGGAAGAAGTTTAGCTTGCGGGTTCTACCAAATACTAAATAAATTTCTGGGCTAAAAAATAGGATAAATAAAGTATGTATGCATTAATAGAATTCGCAGGTAAACAGTTTAGGGTAGAAGAAGGTGATTCTATCAAGGTTCCATATGTAGATGGAAAAGTTGGCAGTAAGGTAACTATTGACAAAATTCTTTATATGGATGATGGAAAGAATAAGACCGTTGGAACACCCACTGTACACGGCGCTAAAATAGATGGAGAAATACTTTCTCATGGACGGGAAAGAAAGGTGGTTGTATTCAAATTTAAACGTCGTAAAGGCTATCAGAAGAAAAATACCCATCGGCAGGAATACAGTATCTTAAAATTTGGAAAAGTGGGCAAGGTTAAGAAAACTGCAGCAAAAGAAACAGCAATGCCTGCAGAATCTAAAACCACTACCAAAAAGGAAGCTGCTCCCAAGAAAGATGTTGGGGAAAAAACAACCGCAGTAAAGGCTGCACCTAAAAGGAAAACTGCTCCAAAAAAACCTGCTGCAAAAGAAGCAGCACCGGCAAAACCAAAAGAAACAGAGGAATAAAAAATGGCACATAAAAAAGGTGTAGGAAGTTCGAGAAATGGAAGAGATAGCCAATCCAAGCGACTGGGTGCTAAGCGTTCTGATGGTCAATTTGTTAATTCTGGTTGTATTTTAGTTCGTCAACGTGGAACCAAAATTCACCCTGGAGATAATGTGGGAAAAGGAGGAGACGATACGCTCTTTGCCATGGTTAGCGGAACAGTAAAGTTCCAACGAAAAGGTAGAGATAAGAAACAGGTAAGTATTATTCCTCAGGTATAGCAGTTTATTTCTATTATTTGATTATTAATTAAAGCTCTCTAAAATTCAGGGAGCTTTTTTCTTACAACTATCTATGAAATATTTAATTTTTTCTATATCATATCTTTTTGGGTATGTTTTTTCTGCATCCATTTCAGGTACAATACAGGATAAAAAAACAGGGGAACCTCTTCCGTATGCTAATATTGTCATTGCTGAAACAGAGATTGGTACTGCATCAGATATTGATGGATATTATATCATCCCTTCAATTGAGTCAGGATCTTATACTCTAAAAGTAATGATGATTGGATATGCTATATCTGATAATTTTATTTTAGTAGAAAATAATAATATACGATTGAATATTGAAATAGCTCCTCAATTTATTGATGTGGATGAAGTTAAAGTTTCAGCTGAGAGAATGCGTTTTGAAAAAAAAGTAGATATCAGTAGAGTGAATATAACAAACCGGGATATTCGACGAATACCTGCATTTGTAGAGGCAGATTTATTTAGAACATTACAATTATTACCCAGCGTCAGTGCCAGTAATGATTTTAATGCGGCTCTTATAGTCCGCGGTGGAAGTCCAGATGAAAATCTCATTTTATTAGATGGTGCCGAAATATATAATCCTTACCATATCGGAGGAGTATTTTCTACATTCAATGCAGATATGATTTCCGATGCTGAATTCTTAGCAGGTGGTTTCCCCGCTAAATTTGGAGGCAGGCTCTCATCAGTCCTCAATATTACGGGACGTGAAGGAGATTCAAAAAATGGTAGGCTACCAGATTCTCTTAAAATCTACAATGTAATAGTAGATTGGCCTTGGAATTGGACACACAACAAAAGAACAAATAATGTAAAGAAATATTGGGATTTTAGTGGCGCATCAGGGAATATCAGCCTATTATCTTCTAAAATATTAACAGAAGGGTACCTCTATAAAGGTTCATGGATGTTCTCAGCAAGACGAACATACTTTGATAAGTTTGTGGATATGTATTATAATTCTAAAGATGAGAATTCTCCAGGAAACTATTATTTTTGGGATACCCATTTAAAACTTAAGTTTGCTCCTAATAATACAAACCAATTCTTTTACAGTCAATTCTCAGGTAGAGACAATTTGTTCTTAGGTATTGGAGGAGATGGTTTCCCTGGTATAGATTTTGCATGGGATTGGGGGAATACGACAAAAAACATAACATGGAAGTATATCCCCCTTTCTAATTACTTAATTAAATCTAGGATATCTAAAACTACCTATAATTTTAATGTAGATTTTGCAATAGACTTTAATGCAGGTGAAGAAGACACAACAATAACTATCAACCTAGATCAAGGTGAGACGAGTGATTTAAGTTTTTATCTTGATAATTTAGTTGAAGATGTAGACATTAACCAGAGTATGAAATATATAATTAATGATGATTTAAGTATTGATATGGGTTGGCAAATAAAAAACTTATCTCTAAAATATACTGAAACATTTGCAGGGCAACAGGTTACAAACATTAGCTCTCTCCCACAAATAACTAGTACCTTCTTCAATATTAATTGGAACCCAAACCCATTTATAGGAATTATTTCTGGTTTAAGGGTATCCAAATTCAATGGATTTGATAAACTGCTTATTAACCCCAAATTTAGTATTAAATATAATCCTGTCTCTGATTTGGCAATTAAAGTTAGTATGGGAAGATATTCACAGTTTCTATATACAATAAACCAAGAGGAAGAATTACTTCGAATTGTTGATTTTTGGCAGCCTATTCCAGAGGGTAAAAAACCTCAAGAAGCGGATCATATTATTGTAGGTTTAGAATATTGGATGAGTGAGGGCAATACCCTGTCCCTTGAAACATATTATAAATCTTATTCTACTATATATGATATAAATCCAAGATATGATGCAACCGATGTTGAGGCTAATATAGCAATTGCAGGTAATGCTGAAGCTGGAGGGATAGAGTTCCTCTATAGATTTAAAAAAAATAAATTATCGGGATGGCTGAGTTATGCATACTCAAAGATAGAAAGAACTGTCGATTTAAATTCTGATGGAATTATCTGGGATGAACAAGAAGTTTATCCTGCAAAATATGATAAACCACACTCCTTAAGTGTACTTGTAAGCCTTAGCATTAATGATAAATACACAATGGGATTGACTACATCTTTTGGTTCTGGGCAAACGTATACACCTGTCATTGGTAAGGTTCATCAAACTAGTGTACAATCCTACGGAAGCCTTGAAAATCCATATTCAAATTTTGGAAATATTTTTGGAGCTAAAAATAGCTCTAGATATCCTGATTATTTTAGGGTCGATGTAAGTATAGCAAGAAAAATGAGTTTATTTGGAATAGATAGTGAGTTAAAATTCCAAATTGTTAATTTGACAGATTACTATAATGTCCTATTGTATAACTGGAACCATGAGTCATCACCATCTAAGGTACAGGCATACAGCATGTTTCCTAGAATTATTACTTTTGGCTGGGAGTTTAAATTATGAAAACTTATAAAATATTATTAATTGTTGTTGGTTTATTTTTTAGTTATAGTTGTGAAAAAGAACTCTCAATCACTGATTTCTCAGATGATTTTTCTAACTATGAACCTGAACTGAGAATTGAAGCATTAATCCTTCCAACTGAAAATACTGCCATAGTAAGGGTAGATAAATCATATACATTAATGGATACCACTCTATACGATTGCATAGATAATGACTACGGAAGAACTACAGAACAAGAATGTATGGATTTAGAAGGTTTTTGGCATGGTGATGCTGATTCAACTATCGCTAATTGTGGGGATTGGAATCTACTATTGCATGATTTAGGAATTGATGGTGTAAAAGGTGATCCAACCGATGATGATGGTGATTGTGATAGCTGTAGTGCTACAAATACTCAATGTCAAGAAAATTGTCGTGATGAAGATAGTATAGGAGAGAATAATGGAATCCCAGACTGCAATGAACCTAATGTAGATGATTATAATGAAGTATTACCCAATATTCACGAGGGTGGATGTGAAATATCAATGACAAAGATCAATAGTAGTATTTCATCAGTAGAAATATGTGAATTTAGGTTTGATCCTGATGCAGGAGAATTTTTTGATACTCGATATAATGGAAGTAAAGGAGGTGCATTAGTAGATGATTTTTATACAGTAAATTATGGTGCATATGTGCCTGATGGAAACTGTAGCGCTACCATGTGGGCTAACGAGGATGATAGTGCAGATACCGAATCAGAATACAGTTTTAATGCTGATTGCTCAGCAGCTGGATTTGGGAAGATTACTTCAAAAGACTCAATCACAGTATCTGATCCCGTAGTCTTTGTTGACATTATACTTAATTCTTCCATTGAAAATCCCGAAAGTCAAACAGATGTTTCGGAATACTTAGAAAAACTTGGTATTGGTAGTTGTACTAACTATAATTGCCTAACTAATAACTTAAATAATGAATATAAATCATTATTTGATAAGGATGTTATTTATTTCCCAAGATACTCTCAGTATGCATCTATTTTATGGGCGACAATATCTCCAAATGTATATTTTCAGGCAACAGAATATATGTACGATTCTACACTGGTTGATAGTATCTATTTCCATGGGCATCCATCTATTGGTACAAATATGTTGAATATTATTAATGATGTATGTTTAATGGGTGAAAGTATCTTTGCTGATTTCTATGATGGATATGGTAATGGTGAATGGGATGATAATAGTCAAAGCGCAAATAGTAAAGACTCTGAAATTTTTGCTGATGAAAATGGTAATGGTGAATATGATGAAGGAGAATTTTTTATAGATACCGCAGATGGTATAGGTGATATCGATACATATTATTATGAAATTTCTACATTTTCTGAGAGTTATAAAAACTATTATTTTTATCCTCAATTACTACCAAACGATCCCGAAAGAAGTAACCTCCGTGATGAAAATATGAATCCAGTTATGGGAGCTTTTGGGTCAATTACAACAAATAAAATTAACTTTAAGATAATTGATTGTTTAGAATTTTTATTAGATGAAGAATCCTGTACTAACGAACAGAAAACTCATGGAGTTTGTGAGTGGTACCCAAATGTAGTGATTGATGATTATACAGGTCCTGCTTGCCTACCTATTAATTGGGATTTTTAGAACTATTCTTTTCTAATAATGCAATATTCCGCTTTAAACCTACAAACTTAGTCCGTTTTACGGCACTCTTTTTAAAAAGAATACGAAAATCTTCTTCGGTTAACTTTTCCCACTGAGGGATTGGTCGTTCTTGGAGATTCTCTCTGGGTTTAAATGAATTTTCATTACTAAGTTGTGAAAAAGTTATATTCCATGGACAGACCTCTTGGCATATATCACATCCGTATATCCAGCCTGATAATTTATTTTCCAATTCAGTCGGAAGATCGCCACGATGTTCAATGGTGAGGTAAGAAATACATTTAGAAGCATCCAGCACATAGGGCTCGGGAAATGCATTGGTAGGGCAGGCATCTAAACAGGCAGTACAGGTTCCACAGAGGTCGTCATCAAAAGGGGTATCATATTCCAGTTCAACATCCAGAAGTAATTCGCCTAAAAATATCCATGAACCATAATCACGGGTGATGAGATTGGTATGTTTGCCGATCCAGCCAATGCCTGCTTTCTGTGCCCAGTCTTTCTCCATGATGGGGGAGGTGTCCACACAGGCGATTCCGTTTATATGGGGGAATCTAGTTTTGATTTCCCCTAATAATTGATAAAGGCGGGATTTTATTAAGTCGTGATAATCGTCTCCCCAAGCATAGTTGGACATTTTACCAACATCTGGCTTAGGAGATACATTTCCGGTAAAATAGTTGAGCCCTAGTGAAATTACGGACTTTGCTTCAGGGTAATAGTTACCAATATCTCCCCGTTCATCGGCTCGTTTTTCCATCCATCGCATAGTGGAATGGTACCCCTTTCGGAGCCATGAATTCAGTCTATTTGTAGATTGTTGTTCTGTGGTTGCAGGGGCAATTCCCAATTTGGAAAAGCCTAGATCTTGGGCAGTTTCTCGAATGAACTGATTTAGCTCAATCGCAGACAAAAATCAGTTTATAAATCTTCTAATAATTGGCGGGCTTCTTCAATATCATCTAAATCCTCAACCAGAGTGGTTGTGCTGGGTTCAGTATTGAGGACTTCCTTAAGCAATGCCCTGGCCTTTTTATCCCGTCCATCTTTACTCAATGCCTGTGCCAGGAAATTTTTCTGGTTCATTTCTGCATTGCCTGTATTAACGGATAATTGTAAGTATTTTATAGCATCATCATTATCCGGCCAGGAAAGTAAAAAGGGAATATAGGGCGATTTAAAGTGAACAGCACCCAGCATGAAATACCCGCCGCCATTTTGATATTCAGGATCCAATTCAATTATTTTCTCAGAATGGGTTTTCATCAAATCAGATACTCCCTCCCGGGCTGCAGTTAAAATACCATACACTTGTGCCCAGCTTCCCAAATTAACAAGGTACCAATATCTAAATTCAGCTGAATTTGGATATTTTTCAATATACTTTTCACCCAGTGCTTTGCCCTCATTAAAAATCTTTTTCTTTTCATCTTTATCCTGAACGGCAAATTCAGCTTTGTAATAATATGATTTCAATAAATACAGAGCGGCATCTTTTTCCGATTCAGGTGAAAGCAGCGCTGTGGAGAATTGTTCAATGGCTTTATCTATATTTTCATTGGATGCTAAAGTGCCCTTAGAGCCCTCTTGCCTCTTCGAATAAAAATCAACACCTTCATTCATACCCTCCGCTTTCGCAGAGACGATCATCATTGACAAACAAAAAATAATTAATAGAAATCTGATAAAAATTTGCATCCTCCTATATTAAAACGATTCAGAATACATGACCTTAATTTCCCGATTGGTATATTCTGAATTTGTGTTCTGATTAATATCATTAAAGTTAATCTCCAGCATTAAATTTGGACTCATTGCCCAGCGAATACCAGCATTTAAATATCCTTTTCCCTTACCAAAGGTGATATCATTTAATGCATAATCACCTTCACCCAAATTATCATTCAGGGCAGCATCATATTCCACAAGAAGTGAAAAGGATCGATTTAGTTCTTTGTCAATACCAAAAAAGAAATTGATATCCTGGTCACCATCGTTGTTTTCAGATATACTTTTATTAATCCCCACATGTAGTCCCAGGTTGCCCAATAGATTCCAGTTTTTACTCATGACCATATATATCCCCCATGCTTTCTGATCATATCGGTTTAGAGTTAATGTATCTCTGGGAGTAATGAGAGTATCAGTATAATTCCCTCTACCCTGAGTATCCAGTCCATATACCAAAGCGGGCATTTTTTCGGACTCATCAAAAACCCTGTATTTAATTTGCACTTCCGGTGTGGTTTTATTAATGGAAGGTTTATTTCCACCAATTAAATTCTGCACACCGAAAGACACACCAAAACTGAAATTGTCGGTGAATCCAACGGATAAACGGGGTACCATTCCGCCATCTGTGATGAGAAGATATTCTAGAGTAAATGACCCCCGGGGAAGGGTACCTGCAGTGGGAATACTAACTAAATTAAGGGGAGGATAGGGCTGCTCAATTTGAGTCCAACCAATATTGCATAAAAAAGTGAGGAGTGCTATAAAAGTCCTCAAAATTAATTTTCTCATGTTGAATATGTAAATTTAATCATTGCTGCTTAATACGATTTCCTGATGAACAATATCGCCGTTGCGGTCTCTTTCGATCAATTTATAGCCACCGGATGATGGGTCAAATATACTGGAAAATTCCCGTAGTATTTTACTAGTTTCGCCCTTACACCATGCTTCTTTTATAAGGTGATCCTTTTCATCATATTCCCTGTAAATTGTTCCGATTACATGATCATTCATGGTGCTGAATTTAAATGCTGTTTGTTTTTCATCTGTATAATAAACTTCGGTAAAATAGCTGTAATCCCTGGGAATGAAACCTTTTGAGAAAATATAATTGATAAATTTCTCCGCCATATCATTTTCCCCAAACCAGGTTTCAAACACAACTTCCTTTTCAATTGTATCAGTTAATTTTGAAACAGTTCCGTCATCAAAATATTCAAAATCACGGCGACGTGAATTATCAACCTCACCTTCTTCATTCCAGTCT
>Ga0208879_1003139_pt1 | contig 13842 bp, 14 predicted proteins | sample Knorr_S15_td_Bot_FD_185605 | JGI IMG/M metagenome (GOLD analysis project Ga0208879, IMG submission 185605) | Marine microbial communities from Southern Atlantic Ocean transect - Knorr_S15_td_Bottom_ad_5009_LV_A (SPAdes) (version 2) | ecosystem: Environmental > Aquatic > Marine > Oceanic | place...
TTTTATAAAAATTATATTTTTATTTTTATTTATATTTTTATTTTTATTTTTATTTTTATTTTTATTTTTATTTTTATTTTTATTTTTATTTTTATTTTTATTTTTATTTATATTTTTATTTTTATTTATTTGAATCATCTTTTAATATATATTATATATATTATAATATTAAAAAAAAATAATTTGAATTTATAAATATTTAATTCCTACATATAAATTTATTTATGTGTTAAAAATATAAACTAACATGTCGGTTTTCAATGTTCATAATCGAAGAATTATGTTAGATGTAAAGAAGTTAATGAGCAATGGCTACCAGCTTTATTTTTCTGCAGGTGGTTTAGATGAAATATTTGTAATATTTCATGGTCCTGAAAATACACATTATAGAAATGGTATATGGAAACTACGTATACGTTTTCCCTCTCAATATCCATATAAAGCCCCTTTTGTATCTTTTGCAAATTATATATATCACCCAAACGTAGAATCAAGGGCTGGTGCAATTTGTTTAAATTTTTTAAGTAAGGATTGGTCTCCAATATATGATTTATTGAGTGTATTAAATGAATTTCTTCCTGCTTTATTACGAGAACCAAATGCTGGCGATCCTTATAATACGGAGGCGGGGCGTTTATATGATAAAGATAAAGATGAATATGATAAGGTAGTTCAAGACCATATATCAAAATTTGCTTCAAATTTAAAAGATTTATTACCAGAAAGTATCGAATTTGCAAAAAATAATAGTATAATAGAATCATATAATATTTTTACAAATAGTGAAGATGATAATGAAGATGATAATGATATAATGATAGTCTAAAAAAGTAATATTTTCTTTATTCTGAATTTTAAGTAATTCCATTACATTAACCTTACTCAACATTTATCATAGATAAATGTTGAGTAAAGATACAAGATACAAGATACAAGTAACAGTTCCAGTCCTCTAAATACCAGAATTTTCGTAAATACGTATATTACATATAATACTAATATATTTGGGACTTGGAACCAATACTAAATCAAATTCCGAACATAAAGATGTTCTCTTTTTTGTTTGCGAACTAGTTGTTTATGCGCCATTTCTTTGCGAAGATTATTGCGGAGAATTGCTTCATCTGCTTGAGTAAAAGGAGCAGAAAAAAGTGCGGGTGCAATTTTAGTCCGTTTGAATAGTTTGCTGATTTTCATAGTGAAAGAATGTATAAATCACAATAAAATCGTTTTTTTTTTTTATTATATTTGGCAAATGTATATGTAATATATAGAAATACTCAGATAGCGAAGATGATTATAATTACCACCATACCGATACCAACTCCTACCACAAATATTTGTAGTAGTTGTGAAAATTGTTTTCGTCTTTAACGACGAGATATTCGTTTGTGAATAGTTTCTTGTAAAAGAATGTATAGATAGTAATAAAATTATTTTTTTTATTTTATTAAATTACTCAATAAAATATTGATTTTATCTAAATAAGCATTAAAATAATAATAATTATAAGAATTCCAAAAGCAATAGATTCATACTTCCATCCAAATCTACGATGAGTAGGGTGAATTACTGGTAAAAATTCAGTTGAGTTTCTGGTTTTATCAGAGCGTTTAAAAATTTTGTTAAATTTCATATTAGTAATAAAAATATGAATACATTAAATTGAAATCATTTTTAATTTTATAATTTTAATTTAAGTCCATAATTTTATTTTTATTTATACAAGTATAACAATAAATACAAGTATAATAATACCTGCCGTAATCCAGTCAAACATATGACCCAAGTCGCGTCTGCCTGGATAGATTGGTTGTGATATTTCACCGCGAATATTTGGTGAAACTCTTCTGGAATTTCTTCTGGAAAAGCGTTTAGGAATTCTAGTAAAAATAAGCATAGTAGTAATAATTTATATAGATTAAAATAAAATCGTTTTTAAATTTTATTTTAATCTATAAATAGAGCTAGAACTGGTTAGTAATTGAAAGTAGATATGCTTAAAGAATCAATACGAGAATAACAATTGTTATAACAATAATAAAAATAGCAAGAGTTTTCATGTTAATCGTTGATTGTGGATTGCTATTTGCAAAGAGTTTACGAATTTTGGTAAACATAGTTTGTAAATAAATTAAAATAATATTAAAATTTGGCTAAAGTATATAAAAGTTAATTTTCTTATAAGAATTTGATAATATAGTTTTTATAGTTTTTATCGTTTTTATCGTTTTTATAATTTTAGTTAATTACAATCATAATTTTATTAAATTTTTCTTGTACATCTTCTTTTAGATATTCCATTTCAACTAATATATTTTCAAGATTTTGATTAATTTTTTCTAAATTATTAATTTGATTTTGTAAATTTTAGATAAAAATTTATTTAAAAAATAAATTTCAATTTTATATAGATATAATATATACATATATGTATCAAGAAATTTTAAAAAAAATAAATAAATATATTTACTTAATATTATTTGTAATAATAATAATAGTGTGTTTCAAAATAAGGGAGTATTTTCATCCGGGTCATTCACATAATGATTCAAACCCGAGAGAAGTAAAATGTAATCGGCCTCCATATTTATATGTTCCCGGTAGTCGTTGCCATTAAAAATATTTATACCGTTTTCTAGCTCAATTTCGGAAATTTATTATAAAATCCTCAAAGATGTAAATAATAAAAAAAAATATATATTTTATTTATAATAAGTATCTTATATTAAATAAAATATATATTTTAAAGTAGCACACAATTGTTATGAATAATGAATACAAATTAATGGAAGAAGAAAATCTAGATAATACTAACAAATCAGATATGATAAAAATTGGTGTTCCGATAGTTGGTGGTATAATTGGAGCAGTAATAGCTGGTCCAATATTAGGACCAGTTATGGCAAGTGGAGTAATAGTTACAAAACTTGGTTTAGGTACAATTATAGCTAGTGCTAGTACAATAGGAATTGTACTTGGTGATTTATCAAGGCGTGTTACTGAAAAAGTAATTGATATCAAATTTAAAATATTTGATGGAAAAAGTACAAATTTATGGCGAAAATATTATATAGATTTTATTAAAAGTGATAATTGTCAAATTTTAATAATGCCAATATGTTTGAAAAAAGATGTTAGTGGATATATAGAGCAGATTTTAAACTCGGGTAGTGATAATAGTTTAGGTTATTTAAATATGAGATTAATGTCTTTTTATAAAGAGAGAAGATTATTAGATAATTGCAATTGCAATAGTAATAATTTTATGATAATAAAGGATGCTCATAATTATTTAAAATATTTATGTAAAACATTTAATCATGTATTTCAACATATGGATAATGAAGATATAAAAGTGTGTAATAATACAATAACTAATCATGTATTTTCAAATGTATATAATAATGTAATATATGCTTATTATAATAAATTTAGTATCCAAGATGAAAATTTTTATAAAAAGTGTATAAAGATGAGAAATCATTTACCAAAAGATATCAAATCAATTCATAAAAAGATAAATATACGAACGTATAAGAGATTTTTAAATAATTTTGAAAAATCTCATACACCAATTATGAAATTAGACTCAATTAAAATAATGTTAAAGGAAATTCAAAAAGAAGGTTATAATTTTACAGCAGATGATTTAATAACTGCTTTAATTTATTTGTTAGTGAGATATTCCCCAACTCGTATTTATTCACATTTAGGATTTATAGATGATTTTCGGGATAATGATAGTGGTGGAATTTACGAATATATATATATAACATTATTTAGTGCTGTAAAAGCAGTAAATGATTTACAAAGATAAAAAATATGTTTAATCAAATATATCTGTAGTGTAGTGTAATATATGGATAAACATATACTATTATATAATAATATATGTTGAATCCTAACTTAAAAATCAAGTTAGATAAACCTTTGAAATTAGGTAATATGCGTAAAAGTCGGAAAATTTTACGTAAAACACAGAAAGTAAATATGAATCCACTTGGTAGACCTTTAACAATAATATTTTGTCTTCCGGGAACTCCATTTTCGAACAAATTTTTGATAGGTTGGACTAGGATCGTCCAATATTGTACGACACACAATATTCAGTTATTACTATCAAATCATTTAAATAGTAATGTTTATTATGTACGAAATCAGTGCGTGGGTGGATCTGTGCAATTAGGAATTCATCAAAAACCATTTGGTGGAAAAATATATTATGATTATATGATGTGGATAGATAGTGATCAAGTTTTTTCAGTAAATGATTTTGAGAAATTATTATCAGCTAATAAAGATATTGTAAGTGGATTATATTTAATGGATGGTGGTACAAGATATGCTACTGTTCAAAAATGGGATAAAGAATTTTATAAGAAGAATGGGAGTTTCCAATTTTTAGATCCTGAATTTGTTAATGAATGGGTGAAAAAAAATAATGGTAAATTAATGGAGGTAGAATATACTGGATTTGGCTGGATATTAATAAAAAAAGGTGTTTTTGAATCATTAGAATATCCTTGGTTTTCTCCTATTTGGGAAGATTTTGGTAAAACTGAGGATGGAGAACCAATAAAAGAATTTACTTCCGAAGATGTCGGTTGGTGTCAAAAAATTTTAAAAAAAGGTTATAAAATATATATAGATCCAACGGTTCAGGTTGGTCATGAAAAAATAATAAACTATATTTTGCCGGAATTTCAAAATAAATTACAATAATATATGATATCTTTATGTCTTTAAGAAAAAATTAGATACTAATTGTATCACTGTCAATACAATTAATACTATTGATTGATTTTTGGATAAGTTCATCGATATTTTTTTGTGTATTAATATTTTTGTTATGAATTTGTAGGTTTTCATGTTCACTTTGTGATAAATCTGTTTTTGTAGTTTGTATATTTTTATTTATTTTATTAGTTGTTTTTAAATTTTTAATATTTTGTATATCAGTATTGTTCATTTCTTCAAATGATGTAGTTGCGATACTTTGTGCTTTTTTTATAATTTTACTTGCTTTTTTCCGTGCTTTTTTGATAATTTGTTGAGCTTGAAGTTCGGCTTTAAGTATAATTTTATGGGTTTCTTGTTTATTATTAATAAGTTCATCTTTTTCATATAAAAAGGATTCTAAATCATCATCTTCTGTACTATTAATAAATTCATTTTGAAGTAATTCATTAATAGTTGCTCGGGTTGTATTATTACAGATACATTTTTCAATTATCATTTTTAATTTTTTATGTTTAATTTTAGATATAATTTTTGGTTTAACACCATTAATAACTTTTTTCCATATTTTAGGTATTGTATCACATTCGGCATAAGGTGTTGCTCCTGATATAATTTCTAAAATAGCCATACCAAATGAATAAATATCTATTCGTTTGTCATAATATTCGTTATATATTTCAGGTGCCATAAATTCGGGAGTACCAAGTATGGTATGGGTAATTTGTTTTTCCATATTTTTAGCTAATCCAAAATCACCGATAATAATATTCCCTGTGCTTCCATTAATAAAAATATTATCACATTTAATATCTCTATGGATAATATTATTATCATGTAAAAATTTGAGACCATATAGAATTTGTTTAATCCATTTTTTAATAATTCGGAGTTTAATATTTTTAACTTCATGAATGAATTCTCTTAAACTACCAGAAGTAGCAATTTCAGTAATGAATATAATTTTTTGTAATTTGTCATCTTTCCAATTATCATAAAATTTTATAATGTAGATACATTGATTATTACACTGTTGTAAAATTTCGATTTCTTTTGAAATTTGTTTTTGAATTTTAGTTCCAAAAGAAGAAATCGATATTTCATTCCAAGCAACTTCAATTCCCTTAAGAGTATCATATGCTTTAAATACTTTTTTTTGCCCTCCTTGACCTATTTTATCCATGTTTAATTTAATATATCTTAAATTTGGGGATTTCTCTCGATTATCCGTTATTTTATTAGACATTGGCAAATAATAAATATATTATTATATAGAAAATTATTTATATTAACTAAATCAAAGCTCAGAATCTTTAATTTAAGAAAGATTATTTTAAGTTATTTATAAACTTGATTTTATGATTGACTATATTATATACAAAAATTATTTATATTAATTAAATTAAAGTTTATAACTTTAATTTAAAAAATATTTTAAGTTATTTATTATTTTAAGTTATTTATTATTTTAAGTTATTTATTATTTAAGTTATTTATTATTTAAGTTATTTATTATTTTAAGTTATTTATTATTTAAGTTATTTATTATTTAAGTTATTTATTATTTTAAGTTATTTATTATTTAAGTTATTTATAAACTTAATTTTATAATTGACTATATAACAATTTAAAACATTTCACTTTTGTCTTCGTACATTTGTAGAAGATTATGAATGAAATAAATTATTATAGTAAGTTCAATTGCAAGTTGTATATCTTGTTCGCCACCACCTTGATAGATAAGAGCTGCAAGGAGAATCCATTTAAGGACAGGATATGCGGCAATTGTTCTATTAAAGATGGCTGGTGGAGCAGGGAATCCACCATAAGCACCAATTGCGGTACAAATATTAAGAATAACTGTTCTACTATTATCTATTTTTAATAATTTTAGAATATCTTTTAAAGCATTCATTTGATATATATATATATATATAATATAATTAATTTAGGATTAAAATTGAATATTTAATGATTTAATCAAATAAATAATATTTAATAATAATGAGTTGTTCAAAAAAAAAAAAAATTTCATGTGAAGTATTTTATTCAGATGAACCAATTATGCCTATAATGAATGATGATTTATTCCAAAATTTAATAGATATAAAAACAAAAATTGATGAAATCGATTCCAAAAAATGGATTTTTTGTAGAAATTTGACAAATGATTATGAATATATATGTGATAAACACCCTTATATAAAACGTACTCCATTTAATATGAAGTATTCAACATTAGCTAAAATGAATAGGTTAAAAATACCTATGTACCAAGAAATTTGTAGTAGATCATTTTTCAAATTATGGGAGATAATGACAACGTATAATCAAAAAATGAATATTGGAAGTGATGAACCATTACTTTGTGTTACTTTGGCAGAAGGTCCTGGTGGTTTTTTACAGAGTATTTTAGAATATCGTTGTAATAAACCAACTAAAATATATGGTATAACTTTACGAGAAGGTACTCAAAATATAACAAAATGGGATAATAGTTTTAATGAAAATGATAAAGTTATATTAACGTATGGTGATGAAACAAAAAATCATGATGGTGATTTAATGAATTATGAAATTATGAAATATTTTTGTGATACTGTAAATGCTGATAATAAAGCAGATATAATTACAGCTGATGGTGGATATTCAATATTAATGGAAGATGAAAATATAAAGGAACAAATACATTTTCCATTATTTTATAATGAAACAATTTGTGCTTTATCAATTCAAAAAAAGGGAGGTTGTTTTATCTTAAAAGTTTATGATATGTTTACTTTACCAACATGTCAATTATTTGCTCTTTTATCAATTTATTATAAAGAGGTTTTTATAACAAAACCTTTAACAAGTCGTCCTGCAAATTCAGAAAGATATATTGTTTGTTTAGGATTTCGGGGTATATCGCAAAAAGAATTGAATAAATTACATAAGACATCTATTTCAATTTCAAATGATGGTATTCGTTATAAATCATTAATGAAAGATAGTAAATATTTAAAAACAAAAAGGGGAGTATTTGTATCTTCAATATTTGCAGATAATTATTGTAATAATATAATTAAAAATCAAATATCTGAATACAATATGCTATTTATTCCTATACAAATTGATAATATTAAACAAATAATAAATTTAATATATGATATGGATCGTAATCAAAGAATTGGAGATATTCAAACAAATTCATCTATCTTTGATTTTTATGAAACAATGCAAAATCAAAAAGCAATTCAATGGTGTCGATATAATCAAATGCCTTTTAATCCAACATATTCGATTGAAAAATATATATAAATTTTAGTAAAATTTTCATATTTATAATGGGACTTGATAATATATAATATAAATTATTATATATGTTTTTAATTGGTTATATTGGATTATATTTTGATTTAATGTATTCATTTGAATTTGATCAAATTATTTAATTAATTATTTATTAATTAAATAATTAAATGTTAATAATTATATATTCAATATATAATTTGAAATACAATTATGAATTCTATAAAAAGAACTCATTTAAAAAAATGGTTATTTCGAAATAAATGTTTTGTAAAACGAGGTGAAAATAAAGAATATACACATTTATTATTAGATGGCGGAAAGCTTCATATTCCAAAAGAATTATATACAGATTTTTATAATGTATTTTCAATAGATATTTGTCAAGGAAATATAAATTGTATTTCAGAAAATAGAACTGAAATATTTCGTTTTTTAGTAGATATAGATTATATAGATGAGCAACCATTAGATAAACATGAAATTGAATTGATGTGTAAAAAAATTCAAAAAGGATTAGAACCATTTTTAAGACATAACTTGAATATTTATGACCGAAAAATCATAATATGCACCACTGGTGAAAGTAAAACAATTGTTGATCAAGGATATGATTTAATAAAAACAGGAATTCATATAATTTGGCCCCAAGTATATGTTGATGTACAATATGCTAAATATTTAAGAAGTGCTATTATTCAATATTTAACACAACATTGTCCATTACGCCCAAGTTATAGTTCTTGGGAATCTGTATTTGATTATGCTGTTTATAGTTCCTCTGGTTTACGAATGAAGGGTGCTTCAAAAAAAGTTAAATGTCCTATTTGTAAAGGAAAAAAAGGTCAAGTAGAATATTGTGAATTTTGTTATGGAGATGGCAAAAAGATAGAAGGTAATGGTAGAGTTTATATGCCATGTTTAGTATTAGACGGAAATGGGAATACATTAAATGATGATTTAAAAACTTTAAAAAATGATTATGTTGAAATGTTAAAACAAACATCAATTCGTTTATATAATCAAGAAAAAAATATTAAACATTTATCAAAAAAAGATTATCCAGAATGGTTTGATGCTACTAAATTAATGGAACATATGGACAAACCAACAGTTAAAAGAAAAAAAAAGAAGAAGATAGAATCATTTCAAGATATTTTAAAAATACAAAAAGGAATGAAAAAAAAAATCGCTTTAAGTATGGATTCCACCGAATTTTTAAATATTCATAAATTTTTAATAAATTTCTTTTTATATGATAAAGAATATAAAAATCAAAATATTAAAGGAATTTTTCAATGTGGAACAAAAAAAAATAAATTTTATGTTATTCAAACAGATTCGCAATATTGTCAAAATGTGAGAAGAAATCATAATACCAATCATGTTTATTTTTTATTAAATGATAAAACAATTTCTCAAAAATGTTTTTCTGAATCAGTTAATAGTTTATCTATATGTTGTAATAATTATACTTCAGATGTTTCACCAATCACATTAAAATTAAGAGATTTACTTTATCCAGAATTAGTTAAAAAACGATTGGAAAATAATAAAAAAAATAAAGGTTTAGAACTTAAAACATGTATTTATGAAGATTATGAAGATGATGAAGATGATTCCAGTATTAAAAATTTTCCTAGTATAAAAACTATGATGGGTATGAAAGAATTGTTAAAAGCATTAGAAGGTTCTGTTTGTAGATAAATATTGTTTTATATAAAGTTTATACATGAATTAATTTTCTATAAATTAGTTATAAAGAAATGACTAAACAAAGAGAAGAACAAAATAAAGAAAATGATTTTTTTGATTTACCATTAAAAGTTATATTACAAAATATTGCAAGTTCTATATTATTAACTTTAAATGATATTACACGTGGTGAAACTTATGATAGTATTAATAGTTTTTTACAAGTATTTTTAAAAGAAAATCGTATTTTATATCTTGGAATATTTATAGCAATCTTTGCTATTTTTATTTTTTTATTTTTCGGTTAAATAATTATATATAGATCAGTATTATAGTTTAATTACACATATGAAAAATAAAAAATATGATTGCATTTATATTTCACCTCATATGGATGATGTAGTTTTTTCAGCATCTGGTAATTTATATAAAAATTTAAAAGAATACAAATCGATATTAATTATTACTGTATTTACACATAATCAAAATAATACAAAATTATCTTGTTTAAATAAAACAAAAAATCAACAAAATAATATTTCTGTATTAAAAAATTTATATGATAAAGTTACTTGTTTAAATGTGAGGAAAAAGGAAGATAAAAATGCTATGAAGTATATTAATATTGATTATATTCATTTAGATTTTCCAGAAATATTATATCGTCATAGCATGAATGTACTTAATATGTTTATATTTTCTTCAAAAAAAATTTTATTATCTCATGATATAGAATTTTTTCAAAAATATACTACAAAGATTATTAATATTATTAAAAATTCTTTAAAAAATAATGGAATTTTATATTTTCCATTAGGTAGCGGTTTTCATCCAGACCATTTATTAATTCATGATATAGGTATTCTTTTAAATTCTAAATATAATGTATATTTTTATGAAGATATTCCATATTCATTTTTATATACGAATTTAAAATATAGATTAATTAATGTATCCAAAAATAAAGAAATATGGTTTGATGCTCAAACTAATTGTAAATTAGTAGAACAACTCTTAGGAATTTCAAAAACTTTGAGCAGACCATTTTGTTATTTACACTTATATTCACAGAATAAGTTACCAAACAAATTGAAATTTAAATTTAAAGTAATTGAATTTAATGAGCAAACTTTTGATAAAAAAATAAATTTAATTTCCATGTATGAAAGTCAATTAGATGTTTGTTTTGGAACATCTGATAAAAATAAAATTAAATACCTTTTTAAAAAATATTCAAATAATATAAAATTTTCTAAAAAAAAATATTTTGAAAGATATTGGAAAATTATTTAAAAAATACAATAATTTGTTTCTTTATTTTTTTTTCCATCATTTGGGTTTGGTTCATCTTGATATAACATTTTATTTGAAACATTCGGTCCAGTTTTTTTATATCGCTTATTACAATGTTGTATCATATAATCTATATGTAATTGTAATATGTATTGTAATGATTCTAATGCTTTTGTTAATTTGTTTTCAAATTCCCTATTTGGAGGTGTTTTATATATTAGTGAATGTAAACTATTTAAAGCATTATTTCTCTCATCTTTAACAATATCAATTGTTGCTTCACAATGCTTTATTCCTCTTTCAATATCTAACCGTAAATGTAAGAAATTATCAATATGTTTTATCATATTATTATAAGCACTTTCATTATATCTTTGAAATTCTTGAATATCGTATACAAGTTCAACTATACCTGAATCCATATAAAAATAATCTGGAGGTGGAAAAATTCGTGTTAATTTTAATTCTAATAAATTCATTTCATTAGTATCATTCGATAATCTTTTTTCATTCAAAATATATATTACTATAATTCCTATACAAGATGCAAAAATAAAATTAAATTTTATTTCTATAAAAGACAATAAAAATATTATTATTATTAAAATAAAAATATATGTTAATAATGAATTACCATCTATTTTTTTTATATAATTATATACCCCAAGAGTCTTATTTTTTATAAAACTATCCTCCATTTGTTTTAAGTTTCTTTGTTGTTTAGCTTGGCTCATCATTTTTTTTTGATTCATTTTATCCATTTCTTCTTCTATTGATGACATTAAACTAAATATATATATATCTAAATTATATTCTTTTTTTTTTATTTTATACTAATTAAAATGGTATGTATCGCGGTTGATCATAAGAATATAAACTAACTTTATATTCCCCTTTAAAACTTGGAACTGATACTTTGTCATCATTATCTAATTCTTTTCTTAGATCCAGTGCTACTTTATTACCATTTCGCGAACCATCCATTACATAATATTCATAATCACTCGCACCTGGATATTTTGGTCTTCCATATAACGGTAATCGAGCATTATCAGGATCATTTTCAGTATTTGTTAAAACACCTATTTTTTGAAATATCGGTGTTTCTCCTCGTGTTGGAATATTTAATGGAACTCCATTACCCTTTGGTGGAGGCATACTTCTTCTTGTAAAAGAATATAATCTTTCCGGTGGAGTTAACATACTTGTATTACCTCGTATTGTATTTAATTCCCCATGATTTATAGAATTCCTTATAATTGTTTTAGTTACACATTTTCGACATAGTTTTTGTTTTGAATTTAATGGATTTTCAATAATATAATTACAAAATATAAATAATCCAATTAATGTAATAATTATAAGATATATATTTTCAAGATTAAAGCAAAATTTATTAAAGCAAATCTTCGTCATACTTATTATACTATTTATAATAGATTATTTTATAAAAAGATAAGATTTAATTATATATTTAATTATATATAGATAATTATAAATGTCTTCAAATACTACAAATAATACTATAAATGATACTACAAATGATAAAATAATTATAAACGATACAAAACAATTAAAAATATCAGACATTACTAAAATACTTTTGAATCAAATAGAAAAAAAATATACAAAAAATTATAAACCAGATAATAAATTTGATGAATTTAATAAGAATTTAATAAATTATTTGGTAAAAGATAGACAATCAAATCAAAGTACAATAAATCTAGAAAATATACTACAACAACTCGATAGTTTAATAGATGATATAACTAATCAGAATATTAATTATGAAAAAATAGCACAATTAATTCCAAATTTATTACAAATAATTAATATTTTGGTACCAAATGACGATAATATTTCAATCATACAAACAAAAATTGTGGCATTATTAGAACTACTAAAAAATAAACATAATAATGAGGAAGATGATGCGAAAGATGATGCGGAAGATGATGATGATGATGATGCGGAAGATGAAGAAGATGAAGAAGATGAAGAAGATGATGAAGATGATGATGCGGAAGATGAAGAAGATGAAGAAGATGAAGAAGATGAAGAAGATGAAGATGATGAAGATGATGATGATGCTAATTTGTCGATTCAGTTTTTTTTAAAACAAATATTAGCTGAATTACGGAAATTAAATTCTGGAACAAATTCTTTACCTGATAATTTAATAAATATCCAAAAAATTTATGATCAGATATCTGTGTTAAAAACGCAAATATATCAAATGGAACAGGAATATCCTAAAAATTTTGTGGAGTTGTCCGCCAAAATTAAAACACAAACTCACGATATAACAGAAATTAATAATAAATTAGAAAATTTATTAAAAAATAATTTAAATGAACAAATATTAAATAAAGTGATTGAACAAAATAAAAATATAAATATAAAATTAGATCAATTGTTAAATCAAGGAACTAATTGTATGGCTGTGGTAGAGATGCACAAAATTTATTTGAAAGACGTACGTCAAAAGTTAATAGCTCTCGATAAACCAAATTCTGATTATCGAGATTTCATAGATAATTTAGAGAGAAAATTGAATAATTTAGAGAATAATTTACAAACATTATCTAATAAAGTATTGATATTTGTAGAAAAAAAAGATGGGGATAAAGATGGAGGTGGAGTAATATTGGTAAAAGATAAAGATGGGGATAAAGATGGAGGTGGAGTAATATTGGTAAAAGATGAAGATAAAGTAATATTGGTAAAAGATAAGGATGAAGATAAAGTAATATTGGTAAAAGATAAGGATGAAGATAAAGTAATATTGGTAAAAGATAAAGATGGAGATAATGAATTAAA
>Ga0208879_1003140_pt1 | contig 13841 bp, 12 predicted proteins | sample Knorr_S15_td_Bot_FD_185605 | JGI IMG/M metagenome (GOLD analysis project Ga0208879, IMG submission 185605) | Marine microbial communities from Southern Atlantic Ocean transect - Knorr_S15_td_Bottom_ad_5009_LV_A (SPAdes) (version 2) | ecosystem: Environmental > Aquatic > Marine > Oceanic | place...
GGTAGACGTTTTCCTGAGTCACCACATTGCCACCGATCTCCACCGAAATCGCGAACGCAAGGTCCGCGTCCACGTCGCAGAGCAGCACCGACCCGCCCGCCTTGGAGATCATTCGCGCCAACGGCCCGCCGACGTGCCCGACTCCCTGCACGAGCACACTGCGATCGGTCAGGTCGTCGCTGCCATGCCGATGCCGGAGCGCGGACCGGATCCCCGCGAAGACGCCCAACGCCGTAAACGGGCCGGGGTCGGACGGGGCGTCTTCGATACCATGGATTCCGATCACGTGCTTCGAGATACTCGCTACGGCGCGCAGGTCGTCCGGCGTGGTGCCGAGGTCTTCGCCGGTGCCGTAGGCACCGGCGAGCGAATTGAGCAGCGCCCCGAAGCGGTGGAGAAGACCCCTTCGCTGCGAGCCAACGAGAGGCTTCGGTATCGCGAGTACGGCCTTGGCGCCTCCGAACGGGAAGTTGATCGCCGCCCACTTGTGGGTCATGCCTCGCCCGAGGCGCATCGCGTCGCGCAGCCCGTCCTCCGGGCGCGCGTAGACCTGCATCCGACACCCACCGACCATGGGACCGAGCGTGTCGTCGTGCAGGGCGATGAAGATCCAGGAGCCTGTCTGCTCGTCATACCGGACCACGAGGCCGACGCCGTCCCATGCTTCGATGAGTTCGAGGAATCCCTCGCCACCGTCGTCCATCGCGCGCGGCAGCGCTTGCTCCCCGAATCTAAGGGGAACGGTCGGAGACGATTCTGGCGTAGCTCTCCGGGTTCCACTTCGGTCGCTCGGCGGCATTTCCTATGTCGACGCCGAGGTAGAAGACGAGTCTCGCGATTCGTGCCGCCTTCTCGGCGTCAATGCGGTCGGGCTCATCGTCACGACCATGATAGTCGTCGTGCGTGCCATTGAAGAAAAACAGGATCGGCACACCCTTGCGCGCGAAGTTGTAGTGGTCGGACCGGAAGTAGAAGCGCTGTTCAGGCCAAATGTCATCGATGGCCGTCATGCGCAGTTCGGGGTGCTCGCCGTTCACCCGGGTGAGGGTCTCACCGAGGTCGGAGTGCTCTTTTCCAATGGCCACGATCGTATCCGTCCAGTTGCGACCGACCATGTCGGTATTGAGGTCGGCCACGAGTTGCTCGATGGGGACCGTCGGGTTGTCCGCGAACCACTCGCTGCCCCAGAGGCCCTTCTCCTCCCCGCTCACGAGCAGGAACACCATGGAACGCTTCGGCGGGGTCGGCAGCGCGACCATCGCCTCTGCGATCTCGACCACGGCGATCGTACCCGAGGCGTCGTCGTCGGCCCCGTTGAAGATGGAGTCTCCGTTCGCGTCTGGGCTGCCCATACCCACGTGATCCATATGCCCGGAAAAGACGACGTACTCGTCCTTCAGCTCGGGGTCGCTACCATCGAGGATCGCGACCACATTCGGCGCCGTGATCGACTCTTCGTGCCGAGCGAACCTGAGTGAGAGCTCGAGGCCAGCGACGTCGTCGATCCTCGCCCCTTCGTTCGCGCGGGCCTGGAGCGCACCCAGGTCCACGCCGTGCGCCTCCACGAGACGCGCCAACGAGCCGCGCCGGACCTGAAGCATCGGAGCGAACGTGCCGCTGCCCGCGCTCGCCTGACCCCAACCTTTTTGCACCGAGGGGCGGAGCGCGCGTGAAGCCGCCGAGGTCCATTCCTCATCGCCGACGTCGACCATTACGTTGACCGAGATGGCTCCCGCGCCCCGGAGTGCAGCAAGGGTCACCCGCGTCAGACCCGGCGAGTTCTGTCCCAGCACGAGCACGGCGTGCTTCCCGCTCAGCCGGTCTTCGGTAAGCCCGGCCTCGAGCCCGAGCGAACCCGAGATGATCGAAAGGCCCCCGCTGGCTTCACCGGCAGTCATCCCGCGCCCGGGCAACACGTCTTCACCAAACGCGAGCCGCACACCACCACCCTCGAGCCGCGAGACATCCGTGTCGACGACCAGGGTGCGAAGCGGATAGTGCTGCAGGAATCCGCCGTCCTCGGCCCCACCGCGTAGACCCATGCGTCGGAACTCGGAGGCGATCCACTCCGCGGTCTTGTCCAGGCCGGCGCTCGGCGTATCGCGGCCCTGCATCGAGTCGTGTGCGATGACTCCGACGCGCCAGGCGTAGTCGTCGGGGGTGATCGTCGCGGCTGCCTGCTCGACCCCCTGCTGCTGGCCAGCGAGAGCGGAGGGGACAGCGACGGCGATCACCAGGAGTGCGGGCCCCAGCAGGGCGCGCCCTGAAAGGGCGCACAGAAGCTTCATCATCATGTTGCGGCCGGTAAGATGTCAGCGGATGGATCCGCAGAACTTACCGGTTGTTGTCCAGACGCTCCAGCAAGACTTCCAACTCCTGCCCAGAACGGCGAGCACGAGCAACGACCCACAAGCCGTCTCTCGACATGCTGAACTGTCCGAGACCCTCATCCCCGAGCGCGGGCAGATCGGAAGGCTGCACACCTTCGGGCAAGTGAAGGAGCTCGAGCGTATCTCCGGGCGTGAGCCGCTGGACCACCCGCAAGCCTCCAGCCGCGGAACCCACCTCGATCGCCTCCATGAAAATCAGCTCGAAGCCAGGGACCACCAACTGCCCTTCGACACCGCCCCTTCTCCGGCCCGAGTCCTGCCATCTGTCTCGGCCTTCTGGAGCACGCCGATTCGCGAACGAGGCCGAGCCACGCGAGCGGCTCGCGTTGCTCACGACCCTCCCCCGAGGCGCCTCGCGCTCGTCCCGCTGCGGCGCGACACCACCGTCGCTCGACGAGCGCGTAGCCACCAAGCTGGCGTTGGGAAGCACGGGCTCGATCCCGCCGACCATGATCTCACGCTGCGGAAGTTCCACCACCCCGCGCGACACCGGTGGCGACGGCTTCTCCTGGAGAAGATCCCTGAAGGCCACAGGCTCCCGCGCCGTGACCAACTGAAAGCCCACTCGCCGAGCGGGATCGGTCACGATCGCGGCCGACGGCGCGAATGCCAGCCGTTCCTGGTCCCCGATCTGCCGGCGGGACTGCGCCTGGACGTCGAGAGGCGCGACCGCCTCGGCAACCGATACGCTCGCGGCCGACGACCGATCGGCGACGGGACTCGCCGCCTTCTCCGACGGCTCATCGGCCGACCCGTCCCGCTCGCTCCGAACCGGCGGAGCGGGAGGCAGAGAAGGCACCTGACCCGGCACGTTGAAGCCATCGCTCGAGCTGAACGGAAATACCTGGTCACCGCGAAGCATCCAGCCCGCACCGACCGCCAACATGACGGAAGCGGCCCAGCCCATCCGGTGCAGTCGCCCGCTCCGTGGAGCTCTTGGAGGGCTCGTCGCCTCCGCCCGCAAGCGCAGCTCCTCGAGCGGTGGTAGCTCGACGTGCGGCAGTGCACCCGAAAGGATCGTAATCGCGTCCTCTCGGATCTGCTGCTCTTCCTCCAGCCGCGCTGAACACTCGGGACACGTGGCGATGTGCTCGCGGATCACCTGCGCGTCGCCGAACGGCAGCTCATCGAGAGCGCCGTCCAGATAGGCGTGCAAAGTGCCTTCGTCAACGTGCGACATCGACCTGCTCCTTCTCTTGGTACGCATCGGCCAAACGGCGCCGGGCCCGCGCGAGGGTGGTACCCACCGCGCCTATGGCCAGCCCCGCCTGCCGAGCGATCTCTGTATAACTCTGTCCCGCATCCCACAGGAGCAGAACCTCACGATCTCGTTCGCTCAAGGAATCGAGCGCGTCCCGGACCTGGCCCATGCGCTCTCGCTCCGCGAGGTCGCGCGCCGGGTCCGGCATCGACTTCTGGCGGTCCTCGGTCTCACTCTTCAACAGAGTGAGGTGCCGTTTCCTCCGGATCGCCGTGCGCGCCTCGTCACGGGCGAGGTTGGACGCAACTTGGAAGAGCCATGCTCGGGGAGTCTTGGGCTCGTGTCGCAGTGCTCGAACGAATGCTTCCTGAGCCAGATCCTGCGCACGCTCCAGATCCCACACCTTGCGGTGAAGGAAGCGGACCAGATCCGGAAACGTGGTCCGGTACACCTCTGTCCAGTCGATTGTCATGGCGCTTCTTCCCCCACTCGGAACCGACGAACGAGTTCACTCAACCCCGTGTTCGTCAATTCGTCTATACCCTCATCCGTAACATGCAGACTCACTGCGGCCCCCGCGATCACTACGTGTTCGAGTTCCTTTAGTACCGGAGCAATCTCCGGAAGTGCTGCGACCAGTCCGAAGTACACCGCGCTGAACGGCTTGATGCGGATGATTGCCTGGTCTTCGGTGTGAGCCTCGTCGGTCCACACGTCGTCACGAAGCCGGAAGAGCCTACCCGCCAGCGCTCGCGTATTCTCCCCCTGCTGCTCGAGCGATACATCCATCTCTGCGACCATCACCGTCATCGCGCTCAGCGAGTTGAGTTCTCGGCGGGCGCGAGCGAGGGACGCCCGGCGCACTGCCTCCTCGCCGGCGGCTGCGCGTGCTGCTTCTGCTGCTGCGTCCGCCCGCACTCGCGGCATCGCACGGGCGACGGCCACGGACGCAGGCGCCCTGACGACCGACCTCAGATCCAGCGGCGCGGCGTATTGACTCGGTTCCTGCACAAGATAGGACGTGTAGCGCGTGGGAAGTCCGTATCGCAGCGCTAGACCGCGAATCTCTTCGATGAGCTCGGCGGTCTCACCCTCCGTCCAAAGCCGGCGCTCCAGGTGACCGAGCTTGCGCGACGCCCAAAGACGGGGGATGTACGAGTTGGCCGTAGCGGCGCTCGGAAAGCGCAGCTCGGTCGTGAATTCGAGCGTGCTTCCCGCTTGCGTGCCCTCCACCGAGATCTGCCCCAACCCCTCGCCCTGGTAGCGTCCGAAAAGCACGAGCTCCTGCCCGGCGAAGACGTCGGGGATGCGTGTCGGGTACACTTCGACGAGGCGACTCGGGCCGCCTTCGAGTTGCAGATCGGTCAGCACGGGGTAACGGATCTTGGCGGAGAGCAAGCCGATCGCACGCTCCACGCTTTCCCCGGGCTGTATGTAATCGGTGCTTCCCCGACCCGCCTCTCCGAGGCGGTCGAGAAGGTGCGTATTGACGTCGTGTCCCACGCCGAAGGCGAAGACGCGCGCGCGATACGCTTGCTGCTCGGCTCGGTCCGCGAGTCGCTCCGGTGAGCGTTCACCAGCCGACGGGAGCCCATCGGTCACGAAGACGACGATCGGGAGGCGCTCGGCCGGGCTGCGCACGCGGAAGGCTTCATCCAAGGCGGCCCCGATGTCGGTGCCGCCGTCGGCGACGAGACCGTCGACCCACTCGCTCGCCCGGGTGAGCTCCGATCCGGTCGCGCCACGCCAGCCCGCGCTGTGAACACGAACGGCGCTCGAGAAGGAGATCAGGCGGAATCGGTCCGCGCGGTCGAGAGAGGCCAGTAGCTGGCGGATCGCTTGCTTCGCTTGGTGGATCTTGTCACCCGACATCGAGCCCGAGACGTCGAGCACGACCGTCACGTCTCGCGGCGCGGGTTCGCCGGTGAGCGGGCCCGGGGAAAGCGTGAGCATGAAGTAGCCGTCTTCCCCGACGGGCCGATGCGTCGCCACGGAGAGCCCCACTGCGTCGCCGGCGAGCGGTAGGAAGACCGAGAAACGCCCCAGGACCTCTTTCTCCATCGTCACGACCATCGCTGAGCCGTGGCGATCGACGTCGATCTCGTGGGTCGGCGAAAACGGCTCCAGGAACCGCCCAGCGTCGCTCAGGTGAATCTCGAAGGACATGTTCACGGGTTCGGGCAGGGGCCGGCCCTCGGGCGAGTCGGTAGTGATCGCACCGTTCGCACTTTGAACCGCGCCCGCATATACCAGCTGCAGGGCGTTACCGGCGCGCGGCAGTACCTGGGTATAGCGTAGCGTGACCTTCCGCTCTTCCCCGGGCTGAATCGGGAAGACGCGGGCACGCAGCAAACCGTGTCCCGCGAGCTCGATGAGGGCCGGATCCCCGCGACGGCGCACGATACCTTCGTAGACCTGTCTGGCCTCGTCGGCGTCCATGATCTCGCCGCTCAGTTCGGTGTCGCCCTGGAACAGGGAGAAGCCCTGGAAGACAGCCTCGCCGGGCAGAGGATACAGGTAGTCGCCCTCCGCGATCGCTTCGCCGTCGTTCAAGAACCACTCCGTCACCTCGACGATTCCAACGGACCCTTCGACGCGAATGCGAACGTCGCTCCGCGTCTTGTCGACCGCGAAGCCGCCTCGGAGTATGCGGGATTCGATCCAGCCCTGCGCCTCCAATGCCTGCCCACTGAAAAGAAGCACGGCGAGCGCCGCCAACGCCGTTCGTTCCCAGTACCTCGCTCGCTTTCCGGTTCGCATCGCACACCTCCCGTCCGTTCGGTTCCTACGCCCTGATTGACGCACGAAGCATGCCCCTTTGCACACACGATGGGGTGTGACCTGATTTCGGGTCCGGCAAATCGGAAACAGGCGGAGGGACGACCGAGAAGATCGTGGTACTGGGCGGTGGACGAGTCGGAAACGCCATCGTGCGGGATCTGGCTGCAGAGGACGACTTGTCGGTACTGGTCGTCGATGTGGACCCGGACGCGGTCGAGCAGCTGACCGAGCACGGCGCGGACGGCGTGGTGGCAGACTTATCGGACCCCGATACGGTGTCGAAAGCCGTGGTGGACGCGGACCTCGTCGTGAGCGCAGTGCCGGGCTTCATGGGCTACGAGACGGTCCAACGTGTCCTCCAGGAGGGACGACCGGTCGTCGATATCTCGTTCTTCCGCGAGGACGCATTCGGCCTGGACGAATTGGCCAAGGAGGGGGGGGTTCCCTGCCTCGTGGACTGCGGCATCTCACCCGGACTGAGCAACCTGATCTTGGGCCGCGTGGAAGCACACTTGGACGAAACGTACAGCTACCGTTGCCTCGTGGGCGGGCTGCCGGTGGAGCGGACATGGCCCTGGAAGTACAAGGCCCCATTCAGCCCGGCGGACGTGATTCAAGTCTACAAGCAGCCGGCTCGCATTCGGCGCCACGGGGTTGAAGTCACCCTCCCGGCTCTCTCTGACGTGGAATTGGTCGACTTCGCGGGTCTCGGCACTCTGGAGGCCTTCAACACGGATGGTCTGCGCTCACTGCTCCGGACGTCCAAGACGCCTCATATGGTCGAGAAGACCATGCGCTACCCCGGCCACGCAGAGAAAATGCGGATGCTTCGTGAGGCCGGCTTCTTCTCGAGCGAGGATGTGCTCGTCGCGTCCGGTCAGGCGAGACCGCTGGATGTTACCGCCGCCCTTCTGTTTGGCACGTGGCTTTTCGAAGATGGTGAGATGGACCTCACGGTGATGAGCATCGTCATCGAGGGCGCCAAGGACGACCGCGCGTTACGCCACACGTACAATCTGCTCGACTACATACAACACGGACACAGAACAGAAACGTCCTCGATGGCGCGCACCACGGGGTACACGTGCACGGGCATGGTGAAGCTCATTGCGCGCGGGCTATGGACCGAGCCGGGTGTGGCCCCGCCCGAAGTCATCGGCCAAAACGCGAGTGCTTCGACTCCGTGATCAAACATCTCGAGGACCGGAACGTGCAGATCTTCCAGCGAGTCGACGAGCTGTAGCTACATCCCCGGAGCGGGCACCCTGAACACGGGGAAGCGCCCCTGCTCGATCTGCGGATCGAGAATCGCCCACGCCACGAAGCCGTCGTCCGAGCGCGGTTCGAGTAGCGTGAACGCGAGGCGGCCCAACGGCTGGTCCACCGAGACGTACGCGGTACCGGCCGGAAGTGTCTCGATCGCCGCGACCCACTCTCCGTAGATGGTGCGCTCAGTCCGCCCCTGGAACTCCCGCCCCGCTACGGTCGTGGAGTCGATCCTGAATCGATCCACCGGCAAATCGCGCGCGGTGGCGTAACGCACCACGGTGACGCCGTGCGCCTCCAAGCGCTCGATGGCGGCTTCGGCATCCGGCAGCACGTAGTACGCTTCAGGGGCCACCGCCGACTCGGTCGCGGTGAACGTGCCGTACTCGTACATGCGCGTCGGATTCACTACATCCCTGCGCAGCAGGATGGTTCGGCCCGTGTTCGGATGGCGCTGCTCTTCGACCTCGCCCATCAGGATCGTCACCTCCTGCTCAGACCGCTGCAGCGCGGCCCGGGTCGCGAGCCGCCTACCTACGACGGGAAGCCGGTCCGCGGCCTCCACGATATCGCGGATCTCGGCGGCGTTCTGCTCGGCATAGTCGAGCACTTCCTCGACGAACCAAAGGGTGCCCCGAACCCGATCTTCGAAGGTGGCGTACGCGTACGCCTCGCTCAGAATGGCGACGCGGTTTCGTAGCCCGATGTAGTTGTTGTTGAAGCGAGGGCGATGGTCGAACGTGCGCCACGCAGCGGAGCCGCCGCCACGTCCGCCCGAGTTGCCATAGTAGTAGTAGTCCCAGCCGTGCTTCTCCTTGATGCGGCGGGTCAGCTCGGGCAGCCAGCGATCTCTGAGTAGATCGTCGATCGCCGCGGGTGTGTTGGGGTGCAGGGGCGGCGAATACGTCAGGTGGTACGCGTGTCGCGTCCCATTCGTGGTGTGCAGGTCCACTCCGACATGAGGGTCGTACGCGTTCAGCATCGCCACGAGGGAACGCGCCTCGGGCGAGTCGAGCTTGGTGTGGTCGCGGTTAAGGTCGAGGCCCTGCGCGTTGGGGCGTTGTCCCATGCCGCCGATCGGCCCGTGCTGCCGCGGACGGTTGTTCAGCGAGACCCGCTCATTCCCATCCGCGTTGTAAATGGGCGCGATGAGCAAGACCAGTTCGTCCGTCCACGTGGGGTAGTCGCCCGACGCGAACCGCCGCAACAGCATCAGCAGAGCCTCTTTCCCGCACACTTCTCCCGCGTGGATGTTGCCCTGCAGATACACGCGCGTTTTTCCGGTCGCGCGCACCGCCGCCGGACTGGCGTCGGGTGCCCCGATGACGAGCAGCGGTAGAGACCGCCCTTCGTTCGTATATCCGAAGGACGTCATGTGGATATCAGGGGAGAGGTCGGCGAGTCGCTCCGAGAGCTCCATGACTTCGGCGTAGGAGCTGGTCTCCCGAAACTCGGTACGTTCCGCCCGGGTGAGCAGGTCGTTGAAGGCCTGCCCCGAGAGCGGACCTGCGACGAGGAAGGCCAGCAAAACCACGTGTTGAATAGCGGTCCGAACGGCGAGCATCTGCACTCTTCCGGCGCGGGGGGTCGTTTTTGCGAGTGGCAAGCTATCCCTACCCGGTCGAACTGGCCACGCCGATCCGGAGCGAAGCCTTCATGTCGCTCGCCGAAACCTCCGATAGTGAAGAGGAGGCCCCACTCTCCCAGGAGTCATCGATGCCCATCGCGCCGACCGGAAGTGAACGACGCGCTCTCGCCAATGATCTCGATGGTACGCGCTGGGCCCACGGCATGGAGTTCTCGCAGTTGGAGGCGCTGGCTGGTTACCTGCACGTTCAAGAGGCGATGCCGGGCGACATCGTGGTCGCGGAGGGAGACCAAGCCTCCTTCCTATGCTGGATCACGGCGGGCCGTGTCGAGGTCCAGAAGAGAGGTGACGACGGCACTCCGCACGCGCTGGCTACTTTGGGGCGCGGAAGCACCATCGGCGAAATGTCGATTCTGGACGGGGAGCCGCGGACCGCATCGGTCCTTGCCACCGTCGCCACCACTCTGCTGTGTTTGGAAGGGGCGGAGATCGAGCGCCTGACGCGCGAGCAGCCGAGGCTGGCGGCTGAGTTCTACCCACGCGTGGGGAAGGCCCTCTCTCAGCAATTACGACGCACGAGCGGGGCGCTCATCGAAGCCTTGGGGTGAATTCGGGAGGCGGCGTTTGCCGTCCCACAATACGAAGAGGCCCGGCTTCGACCCCGGGCCTCCTCCCTCCCAACCAGATCCACCCATGTGCCACGTGTCCTGCGGCCTGATTAGGCGACGTCGAAGCCCGCCTCTTCTAGAGCGTGCTTCTGCGCCTGATCCTCGCTGACGACCTGGCCATCGAACAGATGGACCGAACGGTCGGCCATGTGCGCGTAGCGCGGATCGTGCGTCACCATACAGATCGTCGCGCCCTCGGCGTGCAGCTCCAGCATCAGCTCCATCACCGCGTTGCCGTTCTTCGAGTCCAGGTTACCCGTCGGCTCGTCCGCCAGTAGGATCAGCGGCTTGCCCACGATCGCCCGCGCAACAGCCACACGCTGCTGCTGACCACCCGAGAGCTGGCTCGGATAGTGACCCATCCGGTGCGCCATGCCCACGCGCTCCAGCGCCACCTGTACGCGCTCCTTCCGCTCGGCGCCCGGCATGCCGCGGTACGTCAGCGGCAGCTCCACGTTCTCGTACACCGTCAGGTCACCGATCAGGTTGAACGCCTGGAAGATGAACCCGATCGCCTGGTTTCGGATCTTCGCCCGCTGGCTCGCGGTCAGGTCCTCCACCAGCGTGTTGTCCAGCAGGTACTGACCACCGGTCGGGCTGTCCAGAAGCCCCAGAATCGACAGCAGCGTCGTCTTGCCACAGCCCGAAGGCCCGGCAATCGATACGAACTCACCCGTCGCGATCGACAGGTTGATGTTCGACAGCGCGTGCGTCTCCACTTCCTCCGTATAGAAGACCTTGCTCAGGCCTTCCAAGTGAATCAGCGGATGATCTCCAGCCATGTTTGTATCTCCAGTCCTGTGTGCCTCGATCAGAGAGGGCGGCGACTGCGCCCCGCCTCCGTGAGGTCATGTGTGTGAGTGATAGACGGGATTTAGCGCCGAATAGTTGCAGCTTGTCGAGCGCGGTGCCTCTGGTCGTCCCTGTCGAGGTCGCAATCGTCGGCGAAGTCGAAGTCGAAGTCAAAGTCGAAATCGAAGTCGTGGGCGAAGTCGCGGTCATGGTCCATGCCGAACGGGAACTCGGCCATCGCCATCGATGCCCCGCGGTCGATCGCTCGATGTCGATGCGGGTGCCCGGCATCGCGCGCTTGGCGGCTCGCCCGAAGCGCTCCAGATCCGGCGCGCTGACTTCGCGCGCCTCGCGGCAGCCCCGCGTTCGGCGGTCCTGCAACACGGCATTCACGGTCAGCCTGTGAAGCCAGGTGGTGAACAACGCGTCACCTCGAAAGGAAGCCAAGCGCTCCCAGACACGAACGAACACATCCTGCACCAGTTCGGCGGCACGGACCGCGTCGCCCGACATGCGCAGACATAGCGCGTAGACACGGTCGGACGTCTGCCGATACACGGCTTCGAATGCTCGCGAGTCGCCGTCCTGGGCGCGTCGAATGAGCACGTCTATGGACTCGCGGCTTCCGGCCAACATCGAATCCTCGTTCTGTAGGGGAATGGCTTCCATATGGTCCCGACTCTTATCGTCGTCTCGCTCTGCCATCCCTTCGATCCCACTCCACCACGAATAGTTGGGAACCGTCCACGTGGCGACCCCGCCCGCGGACGGGCGTTACCGCCGTGGAGGGCGGTCCTTCGTCCGGACCACGAAGCGGAGGCCGGACTAGTCGCCGTCGATCGCCCAGATCTTGTTGTCGACGAGACCGACAGAGAGGCCATACTCGCGCACGTGGGATTCCTTGAGGTACGTAGCCAACGGAGAGGATTGTTTCGGCCAAGACATCCGAAGGCCCCCGTACGGGTCCAGCCGCAAGTGGGCCCGGTCGAACCTGCTCCTCAGCTCGGCCTCGGCGCGTACGAAGGCAACGAGCACGTCGAACGGTCCCTTACCGCGGGGGTTTCGGCGAAGCTGTACCCCCGCCGGTAGCGGCTGCAACAAGCCTTCGAAGTGGTCGGGCGCCGCGAAAGTGGCCACGATACCGCCCTCCTTGATCCCGAGCTTTTTAGGAAGCGGCGTTCCCGAGTACCCCGCTGATGCGTTCACAACGCAGACTCGACAAACGCGCGGCCACGACGGATGAGCGCGTCGGCCGCCTCCGAGAGCAAGACTAGCCCCCTCATCGCGTCTGTGCGGGCACCGGGACTCAACTCGTGGAGCATGCGATCGATGCGCTCCGGATCGAGAACTGTCTGGGCGGCGCTGAGTCGCTCGCCGGCTTCAGTGAGGCGCACGTTCATCACGCGTCGGTCCGCCGGGTCGCGCTCCCTGGCAATGTACCCGGCTTTCTCCAGCCGCGTCAGGTTCAGGGACATGGTGGAGGCCGTCACACCCAAGTGATCGGCGAGCTCTCCCACCATGGTGGGGTCCCCTGAATCCAAGTGACTCAAGATGCTCGCCTGGTGCGCGCTCACGACCCCCCCGTCCAATGGATCGCGCACCTGCCGCGCGCGACAAGCCGAGTAGATGCGCGGAAGCGCGCCCAGCAGTGTGTTCACATCGGACATGCGGCGACTCCGGAAGAGATATCGTCACGTACATCGACTGGACCCACGCCTTGATCCACGCTTTGATCTATTTCGTGAGTATATATATTTTGATTCGTCAAATCAATATATATATGTCGCCGCTCGTCCATCCGTCGTAGCGCTACGCAGTCTGTGGGCTGACGGTGCTCGCTCTTCGCGCCGGGAGGTAGCAAGCCAGCACGGCGACCTCGGCGAGCACACCGCCCGCACCGAACGTGGGCTGGAAGTCTTTTTGCCTTGCCCCCTATACGGGGTAGTTGGGCGTATTTTTCTTAAATGATTGTAGCACAACCACTTACACGACATACTGACACCCATGTCATTTAACATCACACACTTAATCACACACTTGGTCTTACGAAATACTCGCTTTCGACGGTGTCCGACTGCTTACCCCCCCCCTTCTGCCGGCAGAAGGGCCGGTACTAGTGCAGGTCCGCACACATCGACGCCACTGCAAGACCGTTCCCCGAAAAATATTTGGTAGCTGAGGCGGGTCCCTTTCCCCGATAAGCGAGACCCCAGTACCGGGCACCCCCCCTATTCCACCGCCACTGACGCTGAACCTATGAACAGTGTTCTGCTCGTCCTGAGTTGCGGGTCTGAGTGGGGCGGAGCAGAATCAGGGCATGGAAAGTCTCCTAGATGTCCTCCTCGTTGGGGGTGCGGTAGGTGGTATTAGTTATTTCGTTATCCGTCCCATTATTGCTCTATTGGGAAATGAGAGCGGCTCACACGACCCAAGTCGACTGAATTCTACCGATCAGGACGGACGGAATTCTGTCTCTGATACCACGGACAGGAGGCGGGAAGAATCCATTGAGCGGTACTCTTGTAAGCATTGCGGACATGAAATGCCCACACACGCACTTGCTTGTTGGAACTGTGATGCTCCCAAGAAGCCTCAGGACTTTCTTCGTTGGCAGCATGATAAGCGTAGTCGTCAGCAGGAGCGTCAGGACAAGGGTCGGCGTTAGCAGGAGAGTCCCCCAGTCCCCCCTCCGTGGCACCCAGCCACACCTAGCTATCCAGCACTGTTCTGCGCGTCCGGTGAGGTGCTATGGAAACTCGGAGGTCACCAACTGCAGGTGAGGAATGAAGTGGGGTGTTCCGGGGAGGGTCGAGCCTGATATAGCTCTCGGTTTAACCGAGCGTTTTCGGATGTGTACATCACCTCTGTCCGAGCTAGCCTTAGAGTCCTAGAGTCCGCATCCTCCGGTCGAGCAGCCTCAGCAAACACTCAATGACTCCGGTAACCCATCTCACGCACTTGTGCCGAAACGGCTGCCGGCTGCTCATCGCCCTCGCTGCAGCTCTTCCCTTACCCATGTCTGCTCAGGTCAACGTGGAAGCACTTCGGCGAGACGATTCTCCGCTCGGATACTCGGGTAGTTTCGGTGGTGATTTGACGCTGCGGACCGGAAACGTGGATTTGGTCCAACTCGGTGTGAACGGGCGCCTCTACAG
>Ga0208879_1003142_pt1 | contig 13837 bp, 9 predicted proteins | sample Knorr_S15_td_Bot_FD_185605 | JGI IMG/M metagenome (GOLD analysis project Ga0208879, IMG submission 185605) | Marine microbial communities from Southern Atlantic Ocean transect - Knorr_S15_td_Bottom_ad_5009_LV_A (SPAdes) (version 2) | ecosystem: Environmental > Aquatic > Marine > Oceanic | place...
TGCGAATGCCGATGCTCAGGCGCTCGCCATCCACAATTCCCTCCAGTAGCAGGAGGTTTGACTCGCCGGCAATGTTCCCTCGGCGAAGAGTCGCTGAGGGCAGCGCCTCCTCGACAAGTTTGACGACTTCGTCAGCGAGTTCGTTTCTACCGTCCCAGCGAATTCTATCGACATCCTTCACCGCGATTCGTCGCTTCCAGCCCCTTTCGAGAATTTTTCGATTGCTGCCTAGTGCGACCCTCGCACACAATTGAGAAAGCAGGGTTGCCGCACCATCGCCAGTGAGGCCCCAGTGCCTAGGCTTCAAGGGGTGGGGTGAGGGCATGACTAGATGACCAGAGTCTTCACTTCCGCAGATGTTCGGCATTGAATCCCCGACCAGTAGTTTGTCGGAGCCATTGGGTGAAGACATTAGGGCGTTGGAGAGCCAGCGGTCACCGACGGCAGTCTGAATGGTACTGACCCCAATATCGGAACACGCAGAGGAGAGATACAGGTCAGATTCAATGCTATGCGCCAACAGTTGCCCTTCCAACCCAACCAACCGACCTGCTTGTAGCCAATCATATGCCATTTGATCACCATCGACCACACAAATGCCATTTTCGGTTGCCTCTAGCAGAAGACAGCGGTCTCCATCCCCATCCAAGGCTGCTGCAACTATGTCACCCTCCGACCAAGGTGGTATTCCATCGTTGGTTTGCATCTTCTCTGCAAGCGCTTTCAATAGTGCGTGGTCTTGCTCTGATTCCATCAATTCGTTGTTTGACCACATATCGGTTGGATTGAAACCACCAGCCCCGCAACCTTCGTTGATTGGCTTCTGTCGTGATGACACCTCATCGCAATCGATGCCTCTCTGAGAGAGTTCGTAGCAGAACCAGTCGGTTGCAACGCCTCCGCTGGAATCGAGTAGCATTCCATCGTGTGGTATCACTCCTGACCACTGCTGTGTCGACACGTCAAGTCTCGAACAGATGATTTCCAACCACTCATCCAAGTGCTTTCGGTAGGCTCCCAATCCGTCGAATGAAGGTAATGTGTTCCCACCCCCCACTCCATCCATGGCGGGTGTTGAAGTCAGAGCCCACGCCTCGAGTGAAATCAGGTCCTCCAAGTCCGGCATCGACTTGCATCCATCCCTGTCCAGCAACTTGACCCCGGAGTCGGTCGCTGGGTTGTGGCTGGCCGTCACCATCATTCCAGCGTCAGCATCGAGTAGCAGTAGACAGTGATGTAAGCCTGGCGTCGGCACTTCGCCGACCCGTTGAGTGTTACAGCCAGCCTTCAGCAATCCCAGCTCAAGGGAACTGACCAGCGCTTCGTTGCCATCCCGTCTGTCCCATCCGATGACAACCAGTGGAGCAAAATCCTCGGGCTGAGGTTTCCCTATCTCCTGTTTTCGAAGAACAATCCCGGTGGCTTCACCGATGATAGCAAATAGTTCAGGTGAAACTTCTCGTTGGGAAATCAATTTTTCAATTGGATTTTCATTAGCCCCGCAAGTTCCAACAAGGCCTCTGATGCCATCCGTTCCATGGAGCCTCTCGCCGGCCATAGCCTCACTCCCTGAGAGTCGAATCGGCGGAGTGGACTCCGCTCACAGTGACATTCGGCCAGACATTGCTGTTTGAGCCGATGATCACACCGGGATTGGTGACCGCATTGCAGCCGATTGCCACGCCGTCACCAAGTATCGCGCCAAACTTGCGCAGCCCTGAGTCCATGTCACCGCCGGTCAGTCCACGCACCAGAACCGAACGCTCGTCATTTCGGAGGTTGGAGAGTTTGCATCCCGCGCCGAGGTTGACCCCTCTTCCGAGAATCGAGTCTCCGACATAGTTGAAGTGAGGAGCCTTTGCATCGGGAAGAAGTAGTGAATGTTTCATTTCGCTTGAATGTCCGAGAACCGAGCCCTCGCAGAGCCAACTGTTCGGTCGCACATAGGCGCCATGCCTGACCTCCACATCAGGTCCGATGTAACAGGGTCCTTCGATTCGAACACACTCCCCGATGTTCGCTCTATCGTCGATGCAGACCGGGCCCGAGGTTTCATCGATTGACACAGAGTCGGGTACGGAGTCGGGAACCACATGCCCGAAGCGGTCGAGGAGTGTTGCCAACTGCGCCTTTAGTCCAGCATCGTTGTCAGGGTCGAGAATCAGCCAAACCGGCTCATCATGTTCTGGCACTTCTGGGACCTGACCCCTAACCTCCGACCTTGCAAAGCCTGGCCAAAGCGCCTGTGCGGTCAACTCACTCAGCGGGGTTGCCATCAGTTGGCGGAGCCGGCCGTCAGGCTTGATGCTTTCACTCGCCCGCGAGCCGCGGTGCAGCGGCCAAAACCGCATCACTGCACCCTGAAGCGAACTGTTCGAAGTTGGAGTTGAACATCTCGGCAAGGCGTTCTGCGATTGCATCGTAGGCGGCGCTATCTTCCCAGGTGTCTCGAGGGCTGAGGATCCCTGCTGGGACGCCCGGACAGGAAGTTGGTACACCAAACCCAAAACGCTCATCGACGACGAATTCAACATCGTCAAGAGTTCCGTCAAGAGCTGCGTTCAACAGAGCGCGAGTCCACCGAATCTTGATGCGCTCGCTGTTGCCATATCCGCCTGCAACCCAACCGGTGTTGAGCAACCAACAGGAGGCGCCGTACCGCTCCACCTTCTCTGAGAGAATGTCGGCGTACACACTCGGATGCATTGGCATGAAGGGCGCCCCGAAGCAAGCCGAGAAGGTCGCTTGAGGCTCGACGACACCGACCTCAGTCCCGGCCACCTTGGCGGTGTATCCAGAGATGAAATGGTACGCCGCCTGCTCTGGCGAGAGCCGGGAGATAGGCGGCAGGACGCCGAAGGCGTCGCAGGTCAGGAAGACGACATTCTGCGCGTGCCCTCCCTTACTGCCGAGCACCCTGTTCTCAATCGCCTCTATCGGGTACGACCCGCGCGTATTCTGCGTCAATGAGACATCGTGGAAGTCCGGCACCCCGTCAGCGTCGAGTATGACATTTTCGAGGATGGTTCCTGGCATCCGGGTCGTGGCGAAGATGGCGGGTTCGTCTTCGGCCGAGAGGTCGATCATCTTGGCGTAGCATCCACCTTCGAAGTTGAACACGCCGGTGTCGTTCCAACCGTGCTCGTCGTCACCGATGAGAGGCCGCTTCGGGTCGGCTGACAGAGTCGTCTTTCCGGTTCCGGATAGGCCGAAAAATACAGCGCAATCGCCCGATTCACCTACATTTGCGGAGCAGTGCATCGCGAGATGTCCTCGAGATGGGAGGAGGTAGTTCATGATGCTGAAAATCGACTTTTTAATCTCCCCGGCATACTCGGTGCCGCCGATGATTACGCACCTTTCGGAAAAGCAGACAATCACGAACACCCCGGAGTTGACGCCATCCTCCTCAGCATCTGCCAAGAGACTCGGAGCGTGCAGAACTGTGAATTCGGGTTGGTGGTTTTCCACTTCGCTCGCGCTTGGGCGAAGGAACATGTTTCGGGCAAAGGCGGCGTGCCATGCATTTTCGGTCACCACTCGAATCGAGAGTCTCTCCTCCTCGTCAGCACCAGCGTGCAGGTCTTGGACGAACAACTCGGGTTGGGTGTTGAGGTGAGCCCTCACTTTTTGACGCAAATTGTCGAACACCGCGCGGGTCGTAGGCATGTTCACCTTACCCCACCAGACGGTATCCTCGACCACCTCTTCTCGGACGATGAACTTGTCATTGGGTGAGCGTCCAGTCCTATCTCCCGTTCGGGTGACCAACACCCCATGTGCAGAGAGGACACCCTCCTGGCGAGCCACCGCCATCGAGATGAGTCTCTCACAACTCACATTCCAATGAACATCCCCAGCAGGGTTCAGTCCATGAGAGTCCAATCCGACCGGGCCTCTCGGCCCGCCTTCCACAGGAAGGGTGGCTGTCATGTCGCGGCCGGGTCGCGGCTCCTCTTAGAATCCATCGGCGAATAACCACCGCTTTTTGCAAGGTGGATGTGCCGCGAACTGGGCAGGGGCCACCTTGATGCAGGAGCCTAATCCTCAAGCATAGCGATGGCGGACGAGGAGGAGTCGAAAGATGACAGTGTCATCCGGAAGCGGAGCTTTGCCATGGGAGGTGGTATGGACCTCTCCGGCTTCCTTGACGCTGATGCAGTCGATGAGGCAAACGATACGCGCGAGGCGCGTGCTGCGCTGCCAGCGCCTACCACTGAGACCGAGGTTGAGGATATTGCGATGGGTGACATGTTCGACCCGTTCGCGACCGGTCCACAACCGGGCGACGTTGAGCGAGACGGCTCGATTCGACTTCCCCCTGATATGGATACCGTGACAGAGATCGCCACGACTGGCGAGAAGCGACTCCATTGGGGCATAATGGTCGGCATGATTGTCGTCTATTCGCTCGTCGGCTGGCTCGTCGGCACTACTCTGGACCCCCTCATCGGACTGTTCGGTCTGATTGGACTCGCTGCCCTCGGCTTCTTCCTCGGCGAGCGCTGGGTTCCGGATCCGGCGATGAGGATGCTCGGCATCACCTGGGTCATCATCACGATGAAACTGCTGTATGGGCTGGTAATCGACCTACACCACTGGGAGTTGTGGGGAGTCTTCCCAATCGACGCCACCCAGTTAGGCGGCCTTCTACTAGTCCTCGTCGGCCTCAATGTGTTCGTCGCATACCACCATGACGAGGACGCCATCGCCGCACAAGCGACCCTAGTGCTGCTCGCCATAGGTTCTGGTGCGGGTGCAGTCTACGGTCAGTTGGGAGTCGCGGGTGGAATCATTGTCGCGACACTTCTCCTGCACGGCATCGCCATCCACCGCAAGAGCGGCAACCTCGCCGCGTTGGGAATCGCCTTTTCGAACATCTGGATCGGACTGCACGCCTTCTCCTCAGGATGGAATGTCGGAGCGCTCGAAATCGTCTCATTTGATGACCCGCTGCTACTCTTCCTGCTGCTCGGCGGCATCAACGCGGTGAACGCGGCAATCGCAGCCCACTTCGCCCGCGCCGAGAACTGGTTCAGCCAAGCCCTCTCACTGGTCGGTCTCGGAAAGCCCGGGCTTTGGTCGGTGTCGATTGGATTGGGCATGGGTGGTGCGCTGTTGGCCATCGCCGCACACCGGGCGGAGACCAGTTACTCACTCGGTCTGGTCACCATGCTGCTAGCCAGTTTCGGAGGCTCATACCTAGTCGTGCGAGGGGTGGAACTGAAACGTGTGGTGACTCCTCTGGCAGCTGGTCTGGTGCCGATTATCTTCATCCTCATCCTGATTGAAAGTGGCCTTTTCGAGATGCCGTTCGAACTGACGGGATACGATGTTTTCACCGCTTCAGCATCATTGCTGACAGCCGGAGTTCTGCTCTCAAACCAACAGGTGGTATCCGACCATGTTCTGTGGGGTGGGAGCCTTGCCATCATGCTCTTGATGACGATTCTGATTCCTGCTCAACCCTCTGACCAGGGGGGTGACGGGGCGTTGCTTCTGCTCGCCATGATGGGGCTCATGCATCTCGGAACCGCTGCTCTCGCTCTGAAACGACAATCTCCATCACTCGCTGGGGTCACCATTCTCGCTCCTTGGCTGTGGGTGCTCATCATCACCTTCTGGTCAGCCGGTGCAAGGACCTTCAATGCGACCAACCAAGAGTGGGAACTAGCCGCTGGCGTGGTCGGTTGGGATGGTTGGGTGCTTGTCGGCTATCTCTGTTTGGTGACTCTTCTCCAGTATCCCGTCAACCGGGCGTTGGGTGATTCTGGAGTCAATCTCGCCGCCCGTCTGGTCGGTCTTTCTGAGGTCGGGGCCCGTCTGCGTGACAGTGGAATGATGCAACTGTGGAATCTCGGATTCATCCTCTCGCTGGCCGTCTGGGTATCTGCGACCCGTCCCGGTGAGATGCCAGGACTCGGCCTTCTCCTCGGGCTCGCCGTGCTGATGGCCGTGCACATCTTCGCGGAGTGCCGCGGCGAGCATCAGGACAACCCTCGCACCCTGCTCGTTCTGTTCGGCGTGACCGCCGCATGGATGCAGTGGCGGTACGACCTCGACGCTGCATGGATGGTCCTCACCGTCGCCTCACTAGGCTCGTTGGTCATCTTCGATGAGCGCATCGAGCTGGAGGATGTCCTGACTCTTCTGATGGGCTTCCTGACCGTCCAGATGCTACTCTTCTCACTCGACCAGAATTCAGAGTCCCTGCTCGGAGACGCCGCCCTCCTAACCGATTCAGCAACCGGCTGGGTCGCCCTCGCCTGCGTCACCCTCACCCTCGTGCTCTATCTCCCGCGCGCGGGCACCATGGAGAAGTTGCTGAAACCAGCAGCATCGTCAGTAGTCATGCTCGTCATCACCATCTGGGCGTTTCTTGGCGAATCGTCGACTATCACCCAACTGATGATCGCAGGTGCACTCTTCATCGGTTCTGGCATTTGGTTGTCCGCCCAAGGAGAGTTGCGCTCCGAGTTGAAGGCGGTCGGCAAGCGAGAGGAGCGGTCTGCCCGCTACGCCCAGATTGCAGCCATCCAGCAGGGTCTCGAGACCGTCGGTGTGCAGCCGAAGTTGCTGCCTTCCTCATCCGACATCTCAGCCACCAGTGGCGACTCGACGGCTCCACCTGCCTCAGCCGCCGCCGAACAGCCTCTCTCCGGAGAGAGCCCAATTGTCGCCCAGGACCCATCAACCCCCATGAAGACCTACCATTTCCTCGATTCAGATATGGCTGCGGCAGCAGCGAATGCGTCGCCAGAGATGGTGGAGGCGACCTCTCAGGCAGTTTCCATTGGGCAGATGAAGACCCTATCACCAGAACTCATCACCCAGGCGGCGCGCATGCGCAAGAAGTCGAAGCGGCGGGGAGAATTGAGCAACGAGGAGATATTGTACGGCGATATCCACCACAAGCCGGTCATTGTTCTAACCTTCATCGCGGGAGTCATCATTTTCGGTCTTTGGAGCGCTTGGAATGCAGGTTCTGCGGCGGCCGGAATCCTCGTCATATGCGGTTCCATCAGTCTTGTTCTGATAGGAATCTCACGCTGGCGAGCGAGCGCCAATGATCTCACGCTCCCGGATGTGCTCGGACTCGAGACTCCGTTCGCTGCAACGATGCTCGGCCTCACCCTACTCCACACGGTCGGTCGGCTCGCACCCGGCTCAACTCTTGGAGACCAACTCGACTTCGCCGTACTCTGCGTCATGCTCGTGGTGCTCGGAGGAATCTCCCTCGTCGGACGCAAGGACCTGGTCCATAGAATTCCCTCTGTGATAGAGTGGTTAATCGCCTGTCTGGTAATCGCTCGCTTTTCCGGTGCCATACTTGCCGGCTCGATGCCGTTGCCCGTTCTCACCGATCCGTTCACCCTTCCTCGGGGAGCCTCGACCCTGACCTACGTCATCCCTTGGATGGTTGTTGAGGGAGTCATCTTTGCCGCTGTTCTTGGCTGGGACTGGATTGAGGGAGTGCGCCGAAAGAACTCGCTTCCCGACTTCCACGGGGCAGCTGGCCGAGGCGGTTGGGTGCTCGTCATCACGATGCTGTCTTTCGGGCCAGCAGCGTTGGTGGCCATCGTTCTCGGGCTGCGCCGCGCCTATCAGTGGAGACAGCCGGCGGCGGTCTCAATCGACTTCTTCGCTATCGTCGTGGCATGGCTCGCATTCTCGAGTTGGATAGACGGACTCCTCTACTATCTGCCACACCTGATGGTGGCACTCGGTCTCATCGCCCTGCTGGCAATGGCTGCCTCGGTGCCGATGCGGGCACCTCGCTGGACCAGCGCTTGGGCTTGGGATGCACACGGCCTTCTCTTCCTCGGTGTTCTTCTGTTGTACGGCTACATCTCACCACTGCTCGTGGTTTCCATGTTTGCACTATCACTCACCGTCTGGGTCGCCGGCATTCTTCAGTTGCGGCGCTCTCTCAGGTTCTGGGGTGCGGCTGACTTGGTGGTCGGTCTGGTCTGTGCCGCACTCGCTGCAAGAGGAGTGCTCGACTCGACGACACTCCTGCTGATTCTCATCGCTCTCGGAATCGAACTCGGAATCATCACCTGGCTCGGCCAGAAGCACGAAGGGCAGATGGCGGTGGACTGAGAACAGCCGTGTTGTGACCAAAAAGTGGTTTTGAGGCCATTTTTCTCTTATGGGGAGAGATGACAGCCAAGCCCAATCTTGATTTGAGGCGGCGACTAGGGAGGGGATGTGAGCGGACCTTGGATTAGCGACGAGCCTGAGGACCCACCGATTCCACTCGGCCTCAACGAGATGACGATTCCACGCGCCGCCATCCTCGCCTCACTCGGCACAATAGCCATCCTCCTCCTCTCAACCATTTGGGTTGGATGGGGCGCCTATGTCTTCCTCGGACAACTCGACGGCGCCTTCTCGACTATAGACGAGAGTTCCCTTCAGGACGATGGGCGCTGGACCTGGGAGGTGATGTTGCTGTTCGACACCTGTGAGCCGCGCGAAGACGCTGATGGGAATTTAGCTTGGGAGTGGCCAGAGAACCTCTCCGCGCAGGACGAGCCCTTTTGGTTACCCGGCGAACTCTCCTGCGAATGGAGGCATCAGGGTGTCAACGATAGGGCGGTAATCGCCGTCAACAACGCCGGAAACACCTCGCTTTCCCTCAAGTTGTCAGTCCAATCTGAATCTGTTAGCATCACACATCCATCGAGTGGCATCCTCGAAGTTGAACCGGACACCGCCGAAATCTTCGCAATCCGCCTCGACTCAGCTGTCGGAGATGAGACATTCGTCGTCAGTGTGGCTCACGCCACCGTCGAGGAGGCGGTGGTGGAGCTGGAGGTCAAACTTCTATCCGACATCGACAGAGACTCTCACATCGCACCTGGAAACCGCCTCAACGTCCACTATCAGGTATGGATTTACGACACCGGAGAGGACCTCGACGAGGGTGACCTTCCCGCCACCGCGGGTGCGGATCCGATGTGCGAGGCTGGCGCACCCAGCGCCTGTTACATCAAGGGCTTCCACTGGGGTCTCGTCGGCCTCGATTGCGATATCATCGGCAACTGCATCGGGCTTGGCACTGGACCTACCCACACGGTCCTCCTTCCGCCCGAGTTGGCCTACAAGGATAGGCCGGACAGAGAGCCTGCCAACAACCAGTGGCTACTGTTCGAACTACGGCTCACCAGCCGAATCCCCTGAGCCAAAAGGGGAAATGGGCCATCCCATCCTCCCATGGTTGAGCCCCCCATGCCGCCACCGACCATACTACAACTTTCCGCAGACCACTTCGGCATCGCCGAAGTCGTCGCGCCTCTGGTTGAGCCTTCTTTGGAAGGGGAGGGGGGATTGTCCGCCAGCGCACCTCCGATGTTGCACCAGACCCCTCAGATGAAGCGGCTGTCAACGCCTTGGGCCATCTGCTTGACGCGCGCTGAACAACTTGCCCAGTGCAGGCTTGCCGATGGGATCGTGCTCGACCCGGCCTGTGGCTCAGGGATGCAGTTGTACGCTTATTGTGCGCGGCTTGGCCGGCCGGGCCTTGGAATCGAATTGGACTCCGATGCCGCTCTCCTCGCGGCGGCCAATGGCAAGCGAGTCTGGGACGCCCACGGCGGCGATTGGGGAGCCAAGACCCAGGTCGTACTGGGGGATGGCACCGATGCTGCTGCTGCCCTCGCCGCGGCCGGACTTCCCGAGCGGCCAGTAGCGGTTCTTCACGTAGACCCTGCAAGGCCGCAGGACGCACAGCGTCACTCACTCGATGAGATGCAACCTCCGCTATCCGAGTTGGTCGGCTCGTGGGCCAACCATCTCGCTGAGGGTCCGGTTGGCCCCGCCATCATCATCGACCTCTCACCACGACTCTCAGACGCCCAGCGCGAGAAGGTAGGGGAGATTCTGGGCGCTCGCTGGCAGGACTCGCCAATCACTTGGGAGTGGGTCTCGAAGGGACAGGGCCGAATCGACCGGCTGACTGTCTGGTTTGGTGGGGCGGCGGATGCTCGCTCGCCGGCTCGAATGCTCCGACTGCTAACTGATGGCAGCGTCGTCCGATTCGCCGGCGAATCCATCACAGCCACTACAGACGTCTCATCAACACCTCAGCCCGGACAGTGGCTGACCATCGTCGACTCGGCGCTGCTCTCATCCGGATTGCAGCAACAATGGCTGAGAAAGGCGATATCCCACCGCTCCCCAAGTCGCTGGCTCAGAACCGACGGTCGCCGACCGCTCCTCCTCACTGACATCCCACTTCGAATGGACGACCCGAAGGTCTCGTCATTTGTCTCCACGACAGGCGAGATCATGTCACAGGCGAAACTACCGCCGAATGAAGCAGGCATCGAGTCGATTCTCGTTTCCGCACGCTCCGCCTACCTCGCTCGACTGACGCTCCGCTGCAGCCTCTCCCCGGGACTCCAACCGATTCTCCAACAGGCGCTCGACAAGGGTCTGAAAATCCATCCGAGAGGAAAACAGGGCTTCCTGATCGACGCTGATACCCCGGATGGTCCGGGTTGGTTCATCTGTAGAGCGCCGTGAAGCGGTGATTATGAGTAAGTAGTTGACTTGACAATTCCGTGCACTACCCGCCCGTGGGAGGGACATAAGTCGTCGGATTGGTTGGTAGCAGCGCGACCCTGGTGGGTTTTGCAGAATGACCCCTTTGGGGTCCCATGAGGGGGTTCAAATAGGGGAGGCAGGTCGGAAGGCCGCTACGAAGTAGCCACCGGGCAACTGGTGAACTCGGGGGAACCGAATAATGGCACAGAAACCAGACGCCGAATTGGGCGATGACTTCAGTTACATCCTCCGTCTTGCACAGGCAGATGTCGACGGCTTGAAGCCGATTGGAATGGGACTTACTTCAATCAAGGGAGTTGGACAGCGGACGGCGCTCGCACTATGCGATGTCGCCAATGTTGACGGACAGAAGTTGGGTGGACATCTCAGTGAGGAGGAGTTGGTTGCGCTCAACGAGGCGATTGACACCTACCCCTCTCAAGTTCCGCTCTGGATGCTCAACCGTCAGCGTGACTTGACGACCGGTGATGAAGTGCACCTCTTCTCAGTTGATGTATCGATGGTCCACAAGGAGGACATCGACCGACTCCGCGCTCACAAGAGTTACCGAGGTGTACGACACGCACTCGGGCTTAGGGTCCGTGGTCAGAGGACACGCTCCAACGGCCGCAGTGGCTTGACCCTTGGTGTCGAGAGGAAGAAGTGAGGTGGTGAAGTATGGGACATCCAAAGTTTAGTCGCAGAGCATGGCAGGGCCCCAAGCACCCGTGGCAATCCGACCGTATCGAGGAGGAGCGAGGGCTCATCACGAACTACGGTCTTCGTAATCACAGGGAAATCTGGAAGGCTCGCAGCAAGTTGCGCCGATGGCGAAACAACGCCATGAAGCTCATCGGCCGAGTCGATTCCTCAGTTGGTCACTACGCCCGAGAGAAGGAGGATTTAATTTCCTCACTGCAGCGCCGCGGGCTACTGCCCGAGGGGGCTACGATCGATGACGTGTTGCGCCTCACAGTCGAGCATGTATTGGCTCGCAGACTTCAGTCGCAAGTCTACTACAAAGGTCTCGCTTCAAGCCCGAATCAGGCTCGACAACTGTTGATTCACGGCCATGTCGTGATCGGTGAGCAGGTGATGACCGTTCCTGGTTACATACTCACCCGTGAGGAAGAGGCTGGGTTGCAATACAACTCCAACTCGGTTCTTGCCAACTCCGACCACGCGATGCGTCAGGAAATCGACCAGATTCGGGCTGGCGCCGAGTACGAGAGTTCAGACGATGAGGTCGCATTGGAGTCAGATTCAGAGGCCCCCACCCCCGAGCAGGTCGCCGAACTCGCAGAAGCGGTCGCTGCTGCTCCCGGCGGAGCAGAAGATGGAGGTGAGGCGTGATGAGTAGAAAGTGCATCATTCACATTTACAGCTCCTACAACAATGTCTTGATGAGTGCCACCGACCTGACCGGTGCTGAGACAATCGCCAAGTGCACCGGCGGTCAAGTTACCAAGAAGGGGTGCGACAAGGGTGGCCAATTTGCTGCTACCCGCGCCGCTGAGCGAATCGCTGAGGCGATTCAGGACAGGGGCTTCACTCAAGTGGTGGTTCGCTACCGAGGTCCGGGCGGCAACAAGAGCCCTAACACCGGTCCAGCCGCCCAGCAGGCAGTGAGAAGCCTGACCCGTTCAGGTATCACTGTCTTACGAATCGAGGACTGCACGCCCCGTCCGCACGACGGAACGAAGCGCAAGGGTGGCCGAAGAGGCCGGAGAGTGTGATTGAAATGGCGAAATTGAAGATTAAGATACTTGATGAAGACGACAATTCGTTGCGCCTGCACTTTTCAGGCACAGACCGTGCGTTTCTCAACGCGCTCCGCAGAACCATGATTTCGGATGTCCCAAAGTTCGCCATCGACCAGATGCGAATCGAGTTGGGCTTGTTCAAGGACGAAGCGACGGGTGAGTTGTACGAGTCCAATTCCGGAATCGCAGACGAGCAGGTGGCACACCGCTTCGCAATGATACCCATTCCGACCTTCCATGACGAGTTCCACTTTCAGAACGAGTGCCCGGACTGTTCCACCTTGGTGGAGGAGCAGCGGGGTTGCCCGGCATGCCAGATCATCTACACGGTTAGTGAGAGGGGTACCAAAGAGGGTCATGTGGTGACCGCATCGAACATGAATGTCATCGGCGACCGCAAGTTGGACATCCCTGAGACCTTCGGAAACATCCCACTTACCAAGTTGTTCGAGGGACAAGTGCTGCACGCCTACTTCTACGCCGTAATGGGCCGTGGTCGCGACCACTCGAAGTACTCCCCAGTTGCCGGTGTCACTTTCCGTTCACGCCAAATTGGTGTGATGAATGTGAAGACCCGCTCAAAGTTGCTCTTCGACCTCGATTTGAACATCACCGCGAAGGACTTCGGAAAGGATGGCAAGTTGACTGACATAGACAAGGTTAACCTGCTCCGTGATGACCTTCAGCACGCTGGAGATGCTACTGAGTTGCAGTCAGCATTCAAGGACGCTATCACTCTGCAAGATGTTCCGGGCGAGTTCATCATGAAGTTCCAGACTGATGGTTCGATGTCTGCACGCACCTGTCTTGAGAGAGCCTTTTCAGAGTTGGCTGGTCGTTTCTCGGCGATATCCGCCGATCTGGATGAAGCACTTTGAATGTGAGCGAACCACTCATCAGCGTCACAGCTAGTGGATGTGACTGATGTCGAGCTGCGAAGATGGTCCAGCCGGACCGACGGAACTGGTCGGTGACGCCTCCGCGTCAGGCCACATCACACTCCTGTTCACTGTTCAGGCCGATTCTCCCGAACCGCTACTGCAAGGGAGCCGCGGTGCTGGCCTATGCATCGATTCAGACCTTCCCGTGTGTGAGGTGCACGCGATGGCGACACCCGGCGAGGGCCGCGTAGTAGCATCGGGCGACTTTGCGGATGGTCGATTGCACTCAACGGTCATCGAAGAGCTGGCTCTTCTCATTCCCGAGATGGCTGATTACGACTGGTCGTTCGAACAGGTGTGCAGTCTTCCGACACAACAGGGATTCGGACTATCGGCGGCGGGTGCACTCTCAGCAGCGATGGCTGCGCAACGCGCCTTGGGCTTGGACGAAGAGGATTCGAGAGCTCGCTCTTTTCACATCGCCCATCTCGTCGAGCGTCGTCTATCCGGAGGTCTTGGAGACGTTGCAGCACTTTGGGCCGGAGGTGTAGACCTGCGAAGGGAGCCGGGCTGCCCCGATTTCGGAGAACCGGCAGAACTCGGTGGACCGGGTCTGGTCGAGAGTTGGCACGAGGAAATCAG
>Ga0208879_1003143_pt1 | contig 13837 bp, 12 predicted proteins | sample Knorr_S15_td_Bot_FD_185605 | JGI IMG/M metagenome (GOLD analysis project Ga0208879, IMG submission 185605) | Marine microbial communities from Southern Atlantic Ocean transect - Knorr_S15_td_Bottom_ad_5009_LV_A (SPAdes) (version 2) | ecosystem: Environmental > Aquatic > Marine > Oceanic | place...
CAAAATCAATAGCGAGTAAATATGGTATGCGTTATATTGATACAGGTGCTATGTATAGAGCGATTACACTCTATTGTATGCGCCAGGGAATCATAAAAAATAAGGTAGTTGATTTGCAAAAATTAATTAAGTCATTAGATGATATTAAAATAAATTTTAACTTTAATTTAAGCATAAACCAATCTGAAACATTTTTGAATAAGGAGAATGTTGAGCGGCTTATTAGAGGTATTGAGGTCTCAGATAATGTGAGTATAGTTGCTCAAATACAAATAGTAAGAGAAAAATTAATAATATTGCAACAAGAAATTGGTAAGCAAGGAAATATCGTTATGGACGGAAGGGATATCGGTTCCAAAGTGTTTCCTGATGCAAAATTAAAGTTTTTTGTAACTGCAAAAGCTAAAGTAAGAGCCAAAAGAAGGTATGATGAGATGATTACAAATGGAGAAGATGTTACATTAGAAGAGGTGTTAACTAATTTAAATAAGAGAGATGACCAGGACACTAATCGAAAACATAATCCTTTAATTAAATCAGAGGGGGCTATTGTGTTAGATAATTCAGAATTATCTCTTTCACAACAAAATCAGTTTATCAACCAAATAATAAAAACTAAATTAAGCGAATAATGAAAATTACAATTGATAAATATTCAGGATTTTGTTTTGGAGTTGTGTACGCCATACAAATGGCTGAAGACATCCTTAAAAGTAAAGATTCCTTGTATTGTTTAGGTGATATTGTGCATAATAATAAGGAGGTGGAACGGTTAAATGAAATTGGTCTTAAAATAATTAACCATGCTGATTTAAAAAATCTGAATGATTGTACTGTATTAATTCGTGCTCATGGGGAACCCCCTGAAACATACAATATTGCTTTAAAAAATAACATTCAACTGCTTGATGCTTCCTGTCCTGTAGTGCTTAAATTACAACATCAAATTAAGGAAGGGTATGAACAGATAAAAGAAATTGATGGGCAAATACTTATTTTCGGGAAAGAAGGACATGCTGAAGTTACTGGTCTTGTGGGGCAAACAAAGGGGGATGCTATAATTGTTACAACTCTTGAAGATTTAAAAAAAGTAGATTTTACAAAATCAATTTATATTTATTCGCAAACTACAAAAAGCCCAAAAGCTTATCAAGCAATTACTCAAGAAATAGAAAAAAGAGTGAAATTGTCAGCAAATGAAAAGTTAAAATACATAGTTCATGATACTTTGTGTAGGCAGGTTTCGGGAAGAGAACCTCAATTAAAGCAATTTTCAATTGAAAATGATGTTGTTGTTTTTGTAAGTGGACAAAAAAGTTCTAATGGAAAAATGCTATTCCAATCCTGTAAAGAAGAGAATCAAAACTCCTATTTTATATCAGATACGGATGAACTTAAAGCGGACTGGTTCTTAAAGGCTAATACTGTTGGTATTTGCGGAGCTACTTCCACCCCAAGATGGCTGATGGAAAATGTGCAAGAAAGCATTAAAGATTTCTCTTAGGACAGCTCATTATATATTTAAATAATAATTGTATCTTTGCAGGCCTTTTCAGAATGTTATAAATAAGGTAATGAAAATGAAAAAATTTAAAGTGTAATTACTCTTATAAGTATTAGCATTCAAACCTTAACTACTTTAAGATACAAAGAAAAAGACAAGAATGTCAGAAGCAAAGAAAAAAACAACTGCAAAAAAAGCAGTTAAAAAACCTAGAATTAAAAAGGTTGAAAAAATAGAAACTCCAGTTGTAGAAGTTCCGGTAGCAGAAAGTGAAGCTATTGAAGAAATTACTGAAGATACTATAATCATTGAGGAAGTTGTTGCAGAAACTCCAGAAAAAAAATCAAAAAAAGTTGAAGAATTTGATTGGGATTCAGTTTTAAATAACGATTCCTATTCCTCAAATGAAAGAACAGATTTAGAAAAAGAATACAGTGCTACATTACCAGATGTTGTTGCAAAACAAGTGATAGATGGTGTAGTGGTTTTATTAACTGACAGAGAAGTTGTTGTAGATATCAACTTTAAATCAGATGGTATAATTTCTTTTAATGAGTTTAAACATAATCCAGATTTAAAAGTAGGAGATACTGTGGAAGTACTTGTTGAAAAGCAAGAAGATAAAAATGGTCAATTGGTTTTATCTCACCGTAGAGCAAGAGTATTAAGAGCTTGGGAAAAAGTTAATGTAGCCCTAGAAACTGGTGAGGTGGTAAACGGACAAATCTTATCAAGAACTAAAGGAGGAATGATTGTTGACGTATTTGGTATAGAGTGTTTCTTGCCAGGATCTCAAATTGATGTAAAACCAATTCGTGATTATGATGAATATGTAGGTAAAAAGATGGAATTTAAGGTTGTAAAAGTAAATGAAGCATTCAGAAATGTAGTTGTATCTCACAAAGCATTAATTGAAGCTGATTTGGCTATACAAACTAAAGAAATAATGTCAAAACTAGAGAAAGGCCAAGTACTTGAAGGAACTGTTAAAAACATTACTTCATATGGTGTCTTTGTTGATTTAGGAGGTATTGATGGGCTTATTCATATTACAGATTTATCTTGGGGTAGAATTGCACATCCAGATGAGATTGTATCTTTAGATGAAACTATAAATGTTGTGATACTTGATTTTGATGAAGGTAAAAGCAGAATTCAATTAGGATTGAAACAATTAGGTCCCCATCCTTGGGAAAAGTTAGATGAGAATTTAAAAATAGGTGATGAAGTTAATGGTAAAGTGGTAGTAGTAGCTGATTATGGGGTGTTTGTAGAGTTACAAGCAGGTGTTGAGGCATTATTACACGTTTCAGAAATGTCATGGTCTACTCATTTAAGGTCAGCTAATGATTTCTACAAAAAAGGAGATGCTGTAAAAGCACAAATATTAACTTTAGATAAAGAAACAAGAAAAATGTCATTAGGTGTTAAGCAAATGACTCCAGATCCTTGGGCTGATATTGAGAAGAAATTCCCTGTTGGTTCAGATCATAAAGTAAAAGTGAGAAACTTCACAAACTTTGGAATTTTTGTTGAACTTACTGAAGGGGTTGACGGTTTAGTACATATTTCTGATCTTTCATGGACTAAGAAAATTAAGCATCCAGCGGAGTTTACAAAAGTAGATGCTGATTTACAGGTAAGAGTACTTGATATTGATAAGGACAACAGAAAAATTAGTTTAGGGCATAAACAATTAGAGGTTAATCCTTGGGATGAATACGAAAAGCAATATGTTGAAGGAAAAGATTATGAAGCAACAGTAGCTGAAATTTTTGACAAAGGAGTATTAGTTAATTTAGGTGAACATATTGAAGCTTTTGCGCCAAAGAGACATACTGAAAAGGAAGATGGTTCAACAATGACTGTTGGAGAAAGTTTACAATTCAGAATACTTGAGTTCTCAAAAGAGAATAAAAAGGTCTTAGTTTCTCATACTGCTATTTTTAAAGATGAGGTTGAGGATGAAAGAAAGAAAAGTGCAGCATCAACTAAAAAAGTAATGAAGAGGCTTAAGGATGATAAGAAAAAATCAACTTTAGGAGATTTGGATGAATTGTCCGCTCTGAAAAGTGATTTGGAGAAAAGTGAATAATTAAAAATTTAAGCCCCATTTATTTGGGGCTTTTTTTTGCTATGTTTGTAATGATATGATTGAAGAAAGAGAATTATTAAACCAAGATGACATTGCGATAACAATCGAAAGACTCTGTCAGCAGTTAATTGAGAATCATGATAATTTTGACAATACAATTATTGTTGGCGTACAGCCAAGAGGCACCCTTTTGAGTAATAGAATTATTAATAGGCTTAAAGTTCAACTTAAGGGAGTCGAAATACAATCTGGGAATGTTGATATTTCCTTTTATCGTGATGATTTAAGAAGAAGAGATGAGCCAATTGTTCCTGAAGTGATGGACATGAATTTAACTGTTGAAGGTAAGGATGTGGTACTTATTGATGATGTCCTTTTTACGGGTCGATCCATACGATCAGCTATTGATGCTCTTATGACATTTGGAAGACCAAAATCAGTTGAGTTATTAACTTTAATCAACAGAAGGTTTAGTAGACACTTACCAATTCAACCCAATTATGTTGGCAGAACAATTGATGCTATGCAATCAGAAAAAGTAATAGTAGAATGGAAAGAAATAAACGGAAAAGATAGAATAGTAATGGTAAAATCAAATTAATGAGTAATTTATCAGTAAATCATTTATTAGGGATTAAATACCTCATAAAATCAGATATTGAGTTGATTTTTAAAACTGCAGATAATTTCAAGAAGATTATTAATCAACCAATTAAAAAAGTACCATCATTAAGAGACATTACCATTGCTAATCTCTTTTTTGAAAATTCTACCAGAACCAAATTATCATTCGAGCTTGCTGAAAAAAGACTTTCGGCTGATGTGATTAATTTTTCATCGTCTTCTTCTTCCGTTAAAAAAGGGGAAACTCTTTTGGATACAGTAAATAATATATTAGCAATGAAAGTTGATATTGTGGTAATGCGACATCCTAATCCTGGGGCATCTGTATTTTTATCCAGAAATATAAACGCAAAAATTGTAAATGCAGGAGATGGTACACATGAACACCCCACCCAAGCTCTACTTGATGCTTTTTCAATTCGAGAGAAATTTGGAAAAGTGAAAGGTAAGAAAATTGTCATTATTGGGGATATCTTACATTCAAGAGTTGCTTTATCAAACATCTATTGTCTGCAAAAATTAGGAGCAGAGGTAAAGGTTTGCGGACCTTCCTCATTAATGCCCAAACACCTTGATGCCTTAAAGGTAGAACACATCTCTGAGTTAAAAGAAGCTTTAGAATGGTGTGATGTAGCAAATATCCTCAGAATTCAATTAGAAAGACAGGAGGTAAATTATTTTCCTTCATTAAGAGAATATGCTATGGTATATGGAATAAACAAGGAAATTCTTGACTCATTAAGTAAGGAAATTATTATTATGCATCCAGGACCAATAAACAGAGGGGTGGAGTTAAGCTCAGATGTTGCTGATTCAAAACATGCTATTATTTTAGATCAAGTTGAAAATGGTGTTGCAATAAGGATGGCTGTTTTGTATTTACTTGCTGGTAAAATAAAAAATAATTAACAGATGAATATTGTTGATAGCACTCTAGTTTTTAAATTAGGAGCAAATAATAATTTTGATAATTTAAATATTACATCAGAAATAAAGAATTTTATTGCTGACTTAAGCGGAGTGAGTTCAGCTGTTGCTGATAGCATTAAAGAAAAATTTATTACTTTTGATGATAGTATTTCTAAAATGAAAGGATCTTTTGTAATTGTTTGTGACTTTTCATTTAGTGATGGCTTGACCATAGTTCCTACTTTACAGGAGGCATACGATTATATTGAAATGGAAGAAATGGAAAGACAATTAAAATTATAAACTAAAATAAATTCTATGAAAAAAACAATATTTACTTTAACTTTAACAATAGTTGCAATTTTTGCAAGCGCTCAATGCACTCCAGATCCTCAATATGTTGGTGGAGGTATTTATCCAGATACTATTACTGGATTAGCTGATGCAATTGTAGGCCAACCTTATAATCAATTAATTACAATTATTACTCCACCAGACACTGTTTTTCTTGGTATACCTGCAACAATTGATAATATTGATTTAACCAATGTTACAGGGCTTCCACCTAATTTTACTTATGAATGTGATCCTGCTTCATGCTCATTTCCAGGAGGAACTACAAAGTGTGCTAATGTTTACTCTACTATTAATCCTACAATAGCAGATATCGGTTTATATCCTATAACTTTTGAATGTATAGCTTATGCTACAGTTCCTCTTATTGGAGGGACTACCCTAACTTTTATTTCAGGTGGTTATGCCATTGAAATAGTTGATAATACTACTTCAGTTATTCATCAATTTAATAGTCAAACATTTACATTAAAGGGCATTTTCCCTAATCCTGCAACTAATCAAGCAAAAATTCAGTTTATTTCAGGTAAATCAGATGATATTATGTTCAGAATATATAATTTAATGGGTAAATTGGTTTATTTAAAAGATATTAGATCTAATAGAGGATTAAATTCGATTGATATTAACATATCTAATTTTCCAGATGGTATATATATGTATTCAATCAATAATGGAGAAACTGTACTTACTAAAAGAATGGTAGTTGCTAATTAATGTCATTTAAACTAACCATATTGGGGTGTAGCTCAGCCATTCCAACTGTAACTAATAATCCAACCGCTCAATTACTGAATGTAAATGAGCGGTTTTTTTTAATAGATTGTGGTGAAGGGACTCAAGTTCAATTGAAAAAATATAAGATTAATCTACATAGAATTAACCATGTTTTTATTAGCCATTTGCATGGGGATCATTATTTTGGATTAATTGGATTAATTAGCAGTATGCATCTTTTAGGAAGGAATAAGGAATTACATATTTATGCACATCAACAACTTAAAGGAATTATTGATTTGCAATTAGCAGCTTCAAATACTGAACTCAATTACCCTTTATTTTTTCATCCTATTCCTGAAGATACAGAGGGAGTTTTATTTGAGGATGATAGTATAAGTATTGAAAATATTATGCTTGATCATAGTTTGATTTGTTCGGGATTTCTTTTTAAGGAAAAGAAATGTAAAAGAAAAATAAATAAAACGGCTATCCAAAAACTTAATATTCCTTTTGATAAATTCAAAGGAATAAAAGAGGGTGCAGATTGGATTAATAGTAATGGAGATGTGATAAAAAATAAGGATATTACATTAGCTAATTCCTTACCACATAGCTATGCATTTTGTACTGATACCAGGTATAATGAAGGTTTGATTGAAAAGATTAGTGGAGTTGATTTATTATATCATGAAGCCACTTTTAAAAAAGATTTATCTGATAGAGCAAATGAAACAGGACATTCCACTACTTTTGATGCATCAGAGATAGCAAGAAAAGCCAATGTGAAAAATTTGATGATTGGGCATTTTTCTCAGAGATATAAAAATTTAGACGAATTGCTTACTGAGGTAAAAGAAAATTTCACAAATTCAATGATAGCAAACTCAGGATTAACCATAGACTTTAAGCTACTAAATAGTTAATATTTGGTACATTTGTCCATAAAATTTATAACTAATGAGAAAGCTACTCTTATTCATTTTCCTTATTAGCTTTTTTACAGCAAAATCTCAAACTATTTTATCTGATACTGTTGTTGGAATAAATTGTTATCATGATGGGTCAATCAATTTAGTTGTAGATAATATCAATACACATACATTAAACTGGTATTTTTTAGATGACACCTTAGGTTGGATTGATGCAGATACAATGCTTGAGGTTCAGTTAAGTATTGTTAGTGATACAGTTACAACCACACAATGCGGGACATATATGGTGGAAATTTATGACGCTTTAGGTATAATAACTGATTCCAAACAATTTTGGGTTTCTTGTAAGTTAGGCATAATTCCATCCCATGAAAATATAAAGTGTTTTGGTGATTCAACTGGAGTATTAAAGCGGGTTGCTCATTCAGGAGCATCTCCTTATTTTTACGAGTGGTTTATGAATAGTACTCCATTCTCTTCTGGTAATAATGATACTTTATATTATAATTTAGTAGTTGGAACATACAAAGTTCTAATTACTGATTCTATTGGTTGTAAGGACTCTATTATGGCTAATATTTTTTCTCCTGAAGCATTAATTATTGATACAATGTTTAGTGAAGATATAAATTGTAGAGGAGCCAATACAGGTTCAGTTACGTATGCTGTAAATGATGGAAAAAGATATACAGCTTCAGAATACTATAATTATTTCTTAATAGTTGATAATGATACTATCGCTTATAGTAATAGTAGTGGTTCTTCTCAGAATTTTTCTTCAATTCTTATTCCTTACCAAATTACTTTTGATAGCTTGTTTGCTGGAGAACATATTATATCTATTGTTGATTCTTTCGGTTGTACATTAAATGATGCATTTTCCATTATAGAACCCTTACCATATGCTGTATATGGTTCAACAACCTTTCCTTTAATATGCGAATCAGATAGTGGGTATTTTTTAATTGATAGCGTTCTTGGGGGTGGAAATATCTCTTTCGGTTTTTTTTATGACACAATAAATGGAGTTCATATAGATTCAATCTATGTGCCATCAGGCACTTACAGTATGTATATTGAAGATTTAGATTTTGGCTGTATTGATACGGTACCAATTGAGTGCTATGCTCAATTTGAAATTATTGTTTTTGAAACAATTGACCACCTTCTTTGTTATGGTGATTCGTCCGGCTTAATTACTATTGATTCTATTGTCGGTGGAAACGCACCCTATGATATTCAATGGGGAGGTATTGATACTACTGCTTTACATGCAAATGTTTATTCCGTGTTGTTTGTTGACGCTATTGGATGTGTTCATGAAGAATTATTTGAAGTGAATCAACCTGATCAGTTTCAAGCTAATCCGCTTCTTGTTTCTCCCTCTTGCAATGGGACGTCAGATGGTAGTATAGCCATTAATCTTAGCGGTGGAGTTGGCCCATTAACTTATTTTTGGTTAAATGGTACAGGTACTGCTGATTCCTTATTTGGATTGTTAGCTGGGGTGTATTCATTAGTAGTGATTGATTCTCTTTTATGTACCGATACAATACACATAATCTTAGAAGAACCTCAATTATTAGAGGTGTCATTTGCAAATTATCAAACTCCTTTATTGTGTAATGGTGCTCTTACAACTGTTGATGTAGTGATAAATGGCGGTATAGGCCCTTACCTTGTACAATGGAATGATGGTAATCCAGATTTACAAAGAGTGTTAAGTGCAGGCTTATACTCATGTCTAATAACGGATGCAAATGGTTGTACTGCAAATGAGACTTTACTAATAATTGAGCCTGATTCATTGGAATTAACCTTATCGTTTACCGACCCTACATGTGATCAAGCAGGAGTGGCTATTGTTAATGTGTCAGGAGGTGTTCAGCCTATTAATATTATCTGGAGTACAGGTGATACAACTCAAAGCATTGACTCATTATGGGGGTCAATTTATTGGGTAATTGCAACTGATTCTTGTGGTAATTCCGATTCATCAGGCTTTACTTTAACGCCATTTACTTTAGAGACATCATTGTATTACGATAACATCACTCATATAGGTTATATTGAAGTTGATAATTCTTCTTCAGGAGGCCCTTTCTCATATGAATGGACTGATATATTAGGTAATGTAATTAGCACTAATGATTCTTCAGGAACTTTATGTCAAGCAACTTATTTTGTAACCACAACTGATATTTTAGCAGCTTGTTCAGTTACAGATACCTTAGATGCCATTTTCTATTTACCAAATGGGATAGTAGATTTAACCACAACCACTGTTTTGGAAGATACAGATTTATGGGGTTTTTCTCCTTATACTTATCTTTGGGATAATGGCATTATTCTTCAACATTCCAATATTTGTCCTGGAAGCCATTGGGTAGAAGTTACTGATGTATATGGCTGCATGGTAAGAGAAGATTTTGACATTGATCCAATTATTATCACGCTTGATCCTACTGATGCGATTATTGAATGTAATTTAGAAAATTTAGATATTGATATGGAGGCAAGTGCAACAGGAGGCACACCACCATATACTTATGAATGGTCGAATGGCTCAACAGAAAACCCTTTAAACTTAGCATTAACTCCAGGTAATTATAGTATAAGTGTGATGGATAATAATGCTTGTATAGAAGACACTGTATTTGTAATTGCAACTATGAGTTCAGAGTGTATTCCTAATGTTTTTACGCCAAATGGAGATAATGTTAATGATACTTGGAGTCTAGAAGATACATTTTTGTATTCTGATAGTGAGGTTAAAATCTATGGTAGATATGGACGATTATTGTTCCACTCAATAGGATATAGTTCTCCTTGGGATGGTAAAAACAAAAAAGATAATGATGTCCCAGATGGCGTATATTTTTACGCTATTGAAATAGGGCATGGTTTTGATCCTATAAAAGGTACTGTTACTATAATCCGATAAAAGTTTTTATCTCTTCTGTTTGATGAGACTCAAACCATTTTGTGTTTTTATCCTTTTTAAACCAAGTGATTTGTCTTTTCGCAAATCTTCTGGTGTTTTGTTTGATGTTACTTACAGCTGTTTCTAGTGTTGTTTCATTATTGTAAAAAGCAAATAACTCTTTGTAACCGACAGTTTGTAAAGCGTTAAGTTGCTGATGTGGGATTAAAGAATACACCTCATCCAATAATCCTTTTTCTAGCATATTATCAACTCTATTATTGATGTTATTATATAGCAATGCTCTATCTATAGTTAAGCCAATTTTAATTATATTAAATGGTCTTTGTTTTGTAGTTTCAGTTTTGAAAGAGCTAAATGTTTTACGTGTTTCTTTAATTATCTCAAGGGCTCTTAGTAATCTTTGCGGATTGCTTGTATCGCAAGCATTATAAAACTCAGGATCTAATTCTTTAACTTCCTCTTGTAACCATCCAATTCCTTTCTCTTCCAATTGGCGATTTAAATTCCTTCTTAATTGGGATGAAATGGATGGTATCTTGTCAAATCCTTTACATATTGCATCTACATATAAGCCGGAGCCTCCCACTCCAATAATGCTATCATTATCTTTATGAAGCTCAGCTATTAATTGGATTGCATCTAATTCAAAAGCGCCAGCATTATAGCTATCAGTAACCGATAGATTTTGAATAAAATGATGTTTTACTTTAGCTAATTCTTGTTTGTTTGGTGGAGCAGTTCCTATGCGTAATTCCTTATAAATTTGTCTGGAATCACAAGAGATAATTTCTGTATTTAATGTTTTGGCAAGTTCTATACTTAATGCTGTTTTTCCAATTGCAGTTGGCCCAACAATAATAATGATGCGTTTAGTACTCTTCATGCTCATTAAATTCATCAAAATCTTCAAAAGCCTCATCAAAAGGATCGAATTCTTTTTTAGCTTCAAACTGAATATCTGATGCAATTTCAATATCTCTAATCACATCTTCCTTACATTCTAAATACACTTGAATTGTACTTTTCATTTCTTTGGCTTTATTTTTAATTCTTTGGCTTTTTTTATAATAAATGCTAAAGCATCTTCTTTATTATTGTTAACTTTCCCATCAAGTATAGCCTCTTTAATAGCATTTTTTAATGTCCCAATTTCTTTTCCTGCATCAATTTTAAATAGCTTCATTATTACTATTCCATCAATAGGAGGCTGAAAGTTTCTAATATGATCTTTAGCTTCAACTTCTTTTAATTTTCTTCTTACTAATTGAAAATTATTCAAGTATTTTTTTACTTTCTTCTCATTTTTTGAGGTGATATCTGCATCACAAAGTATCATTAAATCATCTATATCATCACCTGCATCAAAAAGCAATCTTCTTATAGCAGAATCAGTTACTACCTCTTGAGCTAATACAATTGGCCTGAGGTGAAGAAGCACTAATTTTTTTACATACTTCATTTTTTCGTTAAGCGGTAATTTTAATTGCTTAAAAATTTTAGGAACCATTTTACTTCCAATAAATTCATGAGCATGAAATGTCCAGCCATGGCCTTCTTCATATTTTTTAGTTTGCGGTTTGGCAATATCGTGTAGTATTGCTGCCCACCTTAGCCATAAATTACTGGTGTTGATGCTAATATTATCCAATACCTCTAGGGTGTGGTAAAAGTTGTCCTTATGACCATGTTTTCCAATGAATTCAACCCCATGAAGCTTACACATTAATGGAAAAAACTGATGTAATAATTGAGTGTCAAATAATAACTTAAAACCATCAGATGGCTTGTTTGTAAGGATAATTTTATTCAATTCATCCGTTATTCTTTCTTGCGAAATAATTGCTAGTCGTTCTGCATTTCGGCTGATTGATGCTAATGATTTATCTTCAATTGTAAAGTTGAGTTGAGCTGCAAAGCGAATAGCACGCATCATTCTTAAGGGGTCATCACTATAGGTAATATCAGCATCCAAAGGAGAGCGAATGATTTGATTTTTTAAATCTTTTTGTCCGTTAAAAGGATCAATTAATGTGCCGTAATTTTCAGTATTTAACTGAATAGCCATTGCATTTATGGTAAAATCTCTTCTGTTCTGGTCGTCTTCTAAAGTGCCATTCTCTACTATTGGTTTTCGGCTGTCCGATCGGTAGGATTCTTTTCGTGCTCCTACAAACTCATAGTCTTCTCCTTTGTAGTAAATCATAGCAGTTCCAAAGTTTTTAAAAACTTTAAAGGTTGCTTTTTTGCCTAATTTATGCGTAACCAATTTTGCTAATTTCATCCCATTCCCTACACAAACAAAATCAATATCGGTTTTGTCTTTTTTTCTTTTTAGTAAAAAGTCACGTACAAAGCCTCCAACTACATAAGTTGGGTAGTTTAGTTCATCACTCGCTAATTGTACGATTTTGAAAATTGGGTTTTTTAAAGCAGAAGAATAATTCACTATCTAATTTTTTTAATGCTAGCATCTTCATTTATCAATAGGATAGTTGAAGGGGTAGACATCAATTCATTTTGGCGCAAATTTACGATATAATCAACATTGTTTTTTATTTCTTCTGAAATTTCTGAAAATTGTTTTGGAGCTTCTTCCCCACTGATATTAGCTGAGGTAGAAACTATTGGAAAACCACAAGAAGCAATCAGTTGTTGGCAAAAATTATCTTGTACAATACGAATTGCTGCAGATCCATTTTCGGCTAATAAGTTAGGGCTGAGCCCATTTGTTTTAGGATAAATTACTGTGGTAGGTGTTGAAGTAATATCAAAATTAGGAATGTTTCCTGTGGTGTTTTTAAGCTGATTTTTATCGGCAACTAAAGAAATAAGCGCTTTACTATCAGTTCTTTTTTTTATAGTATAAATCTTCTCAACAGCATCAGGGTTTCTTGCATCACAGCCAATCCCCCAAATAGAGTCGGTAGGGTAAAGGATAATTCCTCCTGCTTTTAGTGTTGTTAAAGCCTTGTTAATTTCTGTTTGCATCTCGATATTTTTTTAAATAAGTATAACGCATCCTTACCGATTTTGCTTGATAAAATGATATGATAAAACCAACATAACCATCTAAAAACCCCAATTGTAAAACATAATGTTTAATAAAACGAAATGCAGGTTTTAAAACAGTTTGAAAAATAGTAATAGTTTTAATGCGTGTATCATAATCCTTTGCTTGCCACCTAGCATATCGTTCTAATTTTTTCAGATATGCTTCTTTAGTTTTAAAAGTATTATGCATTATTATATTTTTCAACAAACCAATTTTCCCAGAACTAATTATTTCAGCATGCACATGTTTATTTTCGTATTTATTTTCGTCACGCTTAAATAATCTAATAACCCTATCGCCTTGCCATCCACTAAAGGATACTTTTTTTCCCATGAAATAATTTTGGCGTTTAATCCAAAAGGCACTATAATCAGTATTTGAATTTATGGTAGAAAGCACTTCTTTTTTAAGTTTAGTGGTAACTCTTTCATCTGCATCTAAAAGTAATATCCAATTATGTTTTGCTTGAGGAATTGCCCAGTTTTTCTGTGATGCAGAGTTTTCATATTCTCTTTGTAAAATTATATCTGCAAGCGGTGTAGCTAGTTCAATTGTTCTGTCTGAACTGAATGAATCTACAACCATAACTTCATCAGCAAAAGCAACAGATTTTATTGCATCTACAATATTATGTTCCTCATTTTCTGTTGGTATTATTGCAGTAAGTTTTTCCATTCTATAAGGAAATATAAACCTCCAT
>Ga0208879_1003144_pt1 | contig 13835 bp, 6 predicted proteins | sample Knorr_S15_td_Bot_FD_185605 | JGI IMG/M metagenome (GOLD analysis project Ga0208879, IMG submission 185605) | Marine microbial communities from Southern Atlantic Ocean transect - Knorr_S15_td_Bottom_ad_5009_LV_A (SPAdes) (version 2) | ecosystem: Environmental > Aquatic > Marine > Oceanic | place...
CCATTCATCCTGCTCATCGGGTTCGCCCCCGAGTTGGCCACTCCGGAAACGGTGGTCTCGCTGGCGGGACTCGCTTGGGTTCTACGCACCACCCTGTTCAACATGTCCAACCCGGTGATGGATTCGTTCAGCATGGGTCAACTGCAGCCCTCTGAGCGGGCCACATACGTCGGCATTTCGAGCATGTTCTCAAGCGCCATGGCTGCCGTTGGAGCCTATCTCGGAGCCTCGATGATGGGGGTCGGCGACTTCCGAACCCCATTCATCGTGATGGCGGTGACCTACCTCATCTCAACCTACCTCTTTCTCCGCTGGTTCCGTGGCACCAAGGGGCTGTCTGACCCCTCCTGAGCGCCCCGCTGCGACAAGGGAGCCACCTCTTCTCTGTACCCCTGATCGTTCGGCGGTTAGTTCATCAAGCCAGAATCTAAGCCGGATTCATGGCTGAGGGCTCAGTGCGAATCCCATCGCGCCAATTTCTAATCAAGGGGGGTGCGATGAGCATCCTGCTTCTCCTCCTGCTGCAACTGTCACTCCAATTCCCCCCTGGCCAAACCATCAATGTCTCCGATGAGCCAATCGACGAAAATGTTGAGTTCACGGTCGAACCATTCCTTGGAATGACCGACGAGAAGGGCAGGGTGAAGGTCACCTTCCACTGTCAAGCAGTTGTCAGGGATGGCTACAGTCCAGACGTGGATTGGTTCCTCATTGTTGACGGACATAGGGAAGTAGCCGCATTGGAGGGCGCAGACCCTCACCAACCGTGCGGGGACGTCTGGCATCTCGAGCCCGGCACCTATGAGATTCGGACCCGTAAGACGGACAACATTCGCTTTGACCAGAGCATCGAGTTCCACCTGCTCGAACCGATGGACTGGGAATTGAGGGGGGTCTGCCTATTCCTGGGGCCTCTCTTCACAGTCGCTATTGGCACACTGAAGAAGAGATTCCTGCTGTGATTTCTGCGGCTTCTGCCCGTCTGAATCCAGACTTGTATACCTCAGCGGGCAAGGGGAACATAATTGCGCAGTTGCCGAGTCGATGAGAGCATGCAAGCGAAGGCGTTGCTCATCGTCGCCCTGATGTTTTCAGCAGCACTCTCTGGCTGCTTTCAGAAGGACCAGCCTCCCCCACCACCACCCGAGGAACCTCCCATGCCAACCACCTTCGTCACCGGGCCTGATGGCCTGCCCGTCGAAGTGCCGCTCCTGAACCTCAGTTTCGTCTTCAGCGATGTTGGCGAGGACGGGGCCGAACCGAGCATCGGCGTCACATCAAGCGGTTGCATTTTCTTCATCGCATTTGAGAAGGTGATGCGTTCTTGTGATTATGGTGAATCATGGGAGGATGTGGGGGGCCCATTATGCGCATTCCAGACCAATGACCCGTATGGCTGGGTCGACCCTGTGACGGATCGGATATTCAACGTGCAGATGCAGGGTCTGGAGACATCTTGGATATGCTGGAGCGATGATGATGGAGAAACTTGGCTGGGGAATTCACACGACTCTGGAACAACTCCAATAAATGATCACATCAAATTGGCATCGGGCCCTTGGACAAGCAGTGGATACGGTCTCGGAGGCCAATTTTCTCAGGCTTTCTATGACCAAGCCGTGTACTATTGTTACAACAAACTCCTCGGAATATTCTGCTTCACTAGCTTTGATGGTGGTGCTTCGTTTGACGCTGGTGGACAGATTTTCGGATTGGCCACCACCAATGGTGGACTGCATGGTGCCATCACATCTGCACCAGATGGGACAGTTTACGTTACGCCCAGAGTCGAAACGCCTACCGTCATCGTATCGAAGGACAATGGATTGACTTGGTTTGACGAATCCATGGGTGAGGATGTAGGTACGCCCTATCCACGCAAGAATTCGGAAGTCGCTACCGACACTCAATCCAATGCATACCACATCTGGACTGGGGCTGACGAAGGTGTCTACATGTCAATAAGCACAGATTCGGGCGAATCATGGGGGCAGGACAGCATTCGAATTAGCCCTGTCGAAATCATCTCGTCTGTGTTTCCGCAAGTTGATGCAGGCGATCCCGGAAGAATTGCAATTACCTACCTTGGTAGCAACAACGCCAGTGAATTGAACGAATCGAACATTGACGGTAGTCCATGGGATGGCAATGCCCACTCTGCCAATGCAAATGTTAGCTACTACCTGTATGTCACCTACAGTTTGAATGCGCTCGATCCAAACCCCGTATTCCATACATTTCGGGCTTCAGACGATCCTGTGCAGATTGGTAGCATTTGTCTCAACAGTGGCGATTGCCGTGACATTGGGGGCTCTAATCGGAACCTGCTTGATTTCAACGACCTACATATCGACCGTGATGGCCGAGTATACATCGCGTTCGCCGATGGCTGCACAGGTGATTGTGCCACTGGTAACAACTCTCAGCCTGAAGATTCCCGTAGCAGACGGGGTACACTATGTTATCTTGGCAGTGGCCCAAGTCTCTACACCTCGGTGGGAGAACTGAGCGAACTCCTCCTAGCGACCGACTGAATCCGGACGACAGGCATACTGTTAGCCCCTCTGTAACGCGGCCGGAAACACCCAATAACCGCGACTCATCACAATCGCTCGATGACTGATGTGACACGCTGTCCATGGTCCACAAAGGACCCTCTGTACATCGCTTATCATGATGATGAGTGGGGCACCCCCAACCGAGATGGGAGGCGTCTTTTCGAGAAGATCATCCTAGAGGGCGCTCAGGCTGGTCTGTCATGGATTACAATCCTCAGGAAGCGTGAGAACTACCGCCGGGCCTTCCAAGGATTCGATCCAGCCAAGGTCGCCGCCTACGACGATGATGATGTGGCTCGGCTCATGGGTGATGCTGGCATCATCCGAAACCAGGCCAAGATTAGGTCAGCCATCAACAACGCCAATGTCTTCGTCGAGCACTTCGGAGACAATGAAGACGCCTTCAGCGACTTCCTATGGGGCTTCGTTGGTGGCGAGCCAATCGTCAATCAGCGAAAAACGATGGAGGACATCACGGCGGTCACCGATGCCAGCACGGAGATGAGCAAGGCTCTCAAGAAGTTGGGCTTCACCTTCATCGGCCCGACTACCTGCTATGCGATGATGCAGGCTGCTGGCATGGTCGATGACCATCTCGTGACCTGTTTCTGCCACACTTCCAATCGCTAGATGTCATTACCGTGACGGCACATGGGTAGCGTCTAGAATGGCCTAAGTTACATAGAAACGCTCTTGTCAAAGAACGCACCTCTCCCCTTATGGGGATAGGGCTGTGAGGGGTCATTCAACTTCGGTGCTCGTCACCGTGCTGCTGCTGATGATGACCTTCAGCCCCCTCTTGAAGTCTAACGAACCGGTTCGTGATGACGCCGAGGAACTGCAACCAGCATCCGCTGAGCAGGTGATGTATGTCCCCAACAACAACCCAATGAGCACAATCTATGACGCAGTATCCTTCTACGGAACGGCTAACTCAACTATCAGAGGTCACACCTCCGAGGCGAATTCATCTATCGCAACGGGTAGTGGCGGTGGAGATGGCAACCATTGGTGGAGGACCCCGGTGATTGGGGAGCAATTCACCGTGAACGCCTCTATTGAGTCATGGAATACGAATTACAGCTCCCCGAGTCTCCGCATCGCCGTTCATACAAACCAAGGGCGGTGCCAATCGTTCGCGGTCTATTGGTCCGACACGGGCAATCAATCCCGTTCCTGCACCAGCCCTCAATCTGGAGGCTTCGCCTACATCAGCGTGTCCTTCGAAGTCAACATCAACTATGCTGAGGTTGACTACCGCATTGAAGTTGCAGAGTACATTGTGGACCAGACCACGACCGAATACGAGTATCCTGATGGTGACCTTGGAGCAGATTCTACTCTATCCAACCCCGTCACCCTGGATCCGGGCATGAGCGTGACGGGGACCCTTGAGCAGGGATGGTATACTGATGACTACATTCACCTGCTTCAGGGACTGAATACTGTTCATCGAGTTAATGTGACCGTCACCGGATTCTTCGGCACCTTATCTGTTGGATACCAGTCATTGGGTGACTGCAACTACTATTCGATAGATTTACTATCAGGCTATCTCGATTGTAGGGTCACGGGCAGCAACCCAATAGTCAAAATATCACCACCCGGCAGCGCGTGGCAATCCAACAACCAGAACTGGACCGCATCGTACACCCTCGAGCAAATTAACCCGATTGAGGACGAGCTTTATGGAGACATATACAACACGAAATACATTGCCAGTGACACAGTCCATTCCGGTTCTGTTGAAGGGAACTGGGACACACAGGATGACTATGCCATCATCATCGAGCATGGCCATGAGATGAAGTTTGACCTCTTCACGGATGCCAACATCACGGTGCGCATTCCGAGTCAGGAGAGGTGCAACTCGGGCGATGTCACCGACATCATGGTTCAGGCTAGGATGCCTCTTGCCCTAAGTTGCACGACCACCCATTCATTCGATGTGTTCCGGATTTCACTGATTCCAATGACCAGCGAGGTGGCGACTTACACCATCGTATCGAGGGCGGGTGATACCCAGTCGGACGCGGTCTGCTGCGAGAATGATGCCGGTACAGGCGGGGATGCACCCCCGACATATGTTTCTGAGCATGCTATTACCCTTCCATTGGGCACGAGTAATGGGTCATTCATCCATGTGACCGACACCGTTGATGTATACCATATCGATATACCGCCAAGTGAGGGCAGGATAGTGTTCATCCAAGGGAATTCGGTAGAGGCGAGTGGGTGGGAAACATGGACTTCACAAGGGGATTTGCTCTACAGCATAGTCCAGAACACGGGAGATGTCACCATCACCCAGGCATTCGACATTTCTCCTCTTGCCCTCCAGTCGAACACGCCGCGAGTTACACCAGAAGTCTATGCTCCCCAGAACTATTCAATATCCGTGCACTCGTTTTCCGCCCCAGACCTTACCTGGGAGGAACATTCTGCCTCCCATTTCCCTGCATATCTGGGTGAGGGGAGCAGTTTCAGCATTCCCGAATACACCACCGCCGATCTGAGTATGTGGAGACTCTTGTCGGCCAGCAGCACCTATTCCAAGACCATCGCATTGGAGTTCGACCCTACTACGGCGCTGCGAATTACGGCTGTCCAGGCCTCGGGCGAGACGGTGCATCTGGCTGCTACAGGATCCACTGGCTGGAATTTCGAAGACACTGAGATAACTCTCGCAAAATGGTATGACCGGCTGTCCATCGTTCGAGAGTGGCACAGCGTGAGGTTCAACGGATTGGATGGCAGCGAGTTGACCGTTTCGGTCACCCAACCAGCTCTCACAACCTCGTCCAAGGAAGAGAATATGTGGATCGCCACTTCGGGAGCTGTCTGGGGGAGACTCGGCACCAGTTTCGATGAGGGTTTTGACACCGAGGACTACTGGACCGTGACTCTGAACTCCGCCTACTCGTTTCAGTTATCGTTACAGGTCATGGATGGCTTGCAGGCGCGGCTTTCGTCGCAGAGCAGCCTCGGGACTTCCTATGATTCGATGGTAATAGGTGGTTGTCTCAACCCCGGCTCAAGCGAACCCGGAGCCCCTCAAAATTTCACCTTTCTTGTCAATCACATCAGTGGGAGTGGGAGATACAATCTTGACTTGGAGTTGGGTGAGAGTTGCTCAACCTACTCCACTTCTTTGATACCTTCCGCAAGTCAGCGCAGGGCATCTCCCGGAGAATCAATCTATCTCTATGCGCATTCATACGAGGAGGAGGAGTTGGATGAGGGGAATCTATCGTTCAAACTGTACCGTCCTGATGGCTTCTTCGTGACAGAACTGCCAGTAGAACACTTTGGGGAGTTACTTGGCTACTACTGGAACTACCACCGGGACATCAGGGTTGGAATTCCAAACGACATCGATGAAGGGTCGTATTTTGTTCGATTACTGTCCAAGGACATTATCATCGACTCGATGTCGATGGACATCCTACCCGGTGATGATGTATCGGCAACAACAGCAATCTCTGTGTTGGGTCCCGGAGACGCGCCTCGCTGGCTGGTCGATGTCCACTCACCGGCGAGTTCTGCCCCACAGGAATGGGATTTCAGCCTTAACGAGACATGGATGCGCGAGGTCGACGGCACTCCGGTCGTTATCGACTCGGTAGAGGTTTCAACACCCACAACTGAGTCAGGCATAGGTCTGGTCGAGACCTTGCTGCCTTGGCAGCCCCGCCCTGGTTCGGTGATATTCCAGACATGTACCATCTCCACGCCCTCACGGGAACCGGGCATCGAGGCGGCCGAAGTCGTTCGCAGTGCGGCGTGGAGTGTAGGGCTCATCGACCTCACTCAAGGCGCTGCGCAGGGGCGAGGTCCGTACACGCCATCGCACTCTTGGCCACCCACCAACGACTTGTTCATCACAATCAGCGCCTCACTCACTACCATACCGGCGGCTGGAGTCAGCGGAGCCGCCGAGGTCTACGATTCGGAACACAACTTGCTGCAATCACACCCATTCATCACCGATGGTTGGGGTGAGGGGATCATCAGGGTCGATTATTCTCAATTGGCAGCAGACAACTACACAGTCGAACTGACAGCGGATGATGGTTGGTCTGACTGGGTTGAAATGCCTGAGGTTTTCGTGTTCGAGATACTGAGTGCTTCTGATGAGGATTCTCCAGACGCAACCGCGGATGAGAGGAGTCTGTCATTGACCGCTGCCGCGCGCAGGGATACCTTGGTTGCCGGTGAGACCATCACCATCGACTGGTCGGTGGTAGGGGGGCAGCCGCTCAATGTGCTCGAATGGTCACTGCTAGACAGTGCTGGCAGGGTCCTGGCAGTTGACACGACTACTCAGATTGGGCAGACCGAGGGTGTACTCTTGATAGCGATTCCCGATTCGCTGGATGTCTCGTTGCAGGCTAGAGTACTACTCACCGCCACTGGAGTCTACGGTTCCGAATCATCCGTATTGATTTACATTGACAACCTTGAGGATGATACAGAATTGATTGTCAATGTGAAGCCCAACCTCGCCAGACCTGGAGATACGCTGACCGTGAGCATGGAACTCGACAGCGATGTCGACTATCTCTACTGGCGCTGGACCCTGTATGAAGGTGGTAGTGAGATTGTGGGGGGTGAAGACTGGGAGGCAGCAACCGAAGTGGAATTCACCATCGTGCTCGACCAGCGTGATATGCAGAATCTGGTGCTCTACATCATCGTCGTGGACGGTGAGGGGACGATGCACCAGAAGTCGGTGACCATCGAATTGCATGAACTGGTGGAACTCTCCGTCGAGTCAGCCTTCTACACCAACGCAGGCGATCCGCTACCCCTCGAATGGGGCGTCACGAGTCCATCGTTGACGAATGCGGACGAAGCAACCAGCATCACCATACAATTGATCCAGATGGGGACCGGAACCGTCGCGTATGAAGCATCCCACTTGGTAGGCGGCTACGATGGCGGAATTGATGTGCTCATCCCGCTGGATACCCGCCCTGGAACATATGTCCTATTTGTCCAACTCGCGACCGTCGGTGGCTCGACCCTATCATCTCAGAGCCTTATCGATGTGCATGAGCCGCGGGAGAAGAACATCATTTTGGGAATGGAACTTCCGCCTTGGTCCTCGATCATCGGTGGGTTAGCAAGTACGCTGCTCATCCTGAATCTCGTGGCGATATGGATGGTTCTGTTCGTCGGTGGGCGTCGCCGCAGAGCAGCCTCGGAGGAGGGTAGTGAGACAGAGGACGACCAAGGGAGTGGGCTAGACGACATTGAGGACGACATCGGGTTTGAACTCCAATCACAGCCCCTCAGTGGGCACAGCACTCATGGATTACAGCCGTCGGTGGTTCTTAGTGGGGAAATCCAAGACGACGGCCACGAATGGTTGGAACACCCCGCTGGCTCGAATGTCTGGTGGTATCGTGCTTCCCACACCCATGAGTGGAGCAGAACTGGGTAACGAGTGAGTGTTTCCCCATGCAACTACCGGGTGAAACCGCGAGGGGGACCCTTGCGCTCAGACTCAGATGAGCCCGAGCGCATCCTCAATCCGATTCAACTCCGGACCGGTAGTCTCCGCACCAGCGAAAGCACCACCTTCTGAGCAGACCAATCCCGCACCAACGAAGGGTGAACCGAAGCAGACCGTGCCGACCATGGCGGGAACCCCGAGAGCCTTTTCGATGATTGCGACCTCGTCAGCCGAGACATCCGGGTGAAGCACGACACCCATCCCATTGGCCGCACCCAGGCTACCGATGACATCCTGACCGGCAATCGTCACGTTCACCGCCTTGACACCCATGGCTGAACTCAGAACCTCAAGACCCTCCTCGGGCACCACACGACTGGCCAAGACCCCATTTTCGTTGACGACTAGCAAGTTTCCTGCAGCGTTCACAGAACTCTCCATCACCACGACATCGCCGTAGCTGGTGAGCCGGTCGATGTCGTCCGGGGTAGCTATGTCCGCCACAGCCATACCTCGAGAATTGCCAACAATCAGACTTCCCAATAGACTCGAACCGCCAACGGTGAGACATGTGGACTCCATTTGAAGCGTCGATTCGATCGTCTCGATGTCGTCCTTGGGCAGTGCAAGAGGAAGGAACAACACTTCACCGACGACAGAGGCGTAAACTCCCACCTGAGAGTGGCCAAGCAGATCTCCTGTTGCAATCGGCATTCACTCACCTCTCCATCTTTTTGGCCGCGCCCGCACTAACTGCGCGCACGCCGGCGCCACTTCCAACCCGCCCGCGACGCGCATTGGCCTTAGCCGTGACGCATAGCCAACCAACTCTGACCGTCCCATACGGCCGTCGAGATGTAGGTCGAGCCTGTCGGCCATGGTCGAAGAAAAGTGTGGGGAAGTTGCCCCCACCGGGGCCGAAGCCCCGGTGAAGGCGAAAGGTGAAAGCGACACAACGACGACCTTTCCCGTGGGCTCTCGCACCACAGTACAGGGAACGACGCAGGAGGTCTTGACTTCCGGGTTCGGTATGGGACCGGGTATATCCCCTCCGCTATGGTCGTGTACACTTTCGAATAGGATAGGCAAATTCACTGTTAGACAGAGGCCCACACAGGTGTGTGGACGAGAAAGAATAGATGCTGAACATTAGTCAGCCTGGGCTGAGCACGTCGGCGAACCTCCGTGCTTACACCCGGCCTCTATCATGCGGTCTTCTACCGCCTGTTCATAGATGCCTCGTTTTTGGGGTGGCTTCGAGCTTAGATGCTTTCAGCTCTTATCCACATAGGGCGTGGCTACCCAGCGTTGCCTTGTCAGACAACTGGTAGACTAGTGGCCCCGAGCCCTCGTTCCTCTCGTACTAGAGGGCCCTTTCCATCAGGCATCAACACTTCAACCACCAAGCAACAAACCTGTCTCACGACGGTCTAAACCCATCTCACGATCCCTTTTAATGGGCGAACAACCCCACCCTTGGGTCCTGCTGCAGACCCAGGATAGGAAGAGACGACATCGAAGTAGCAAGCCACCAGGTCGATGTGAGCTCTTGCTGGTGACAACTCAATTATCCCCGAGGTAACTTTTCTGTTATCTACCACCCCCAGAAATGAGGTTGGTAGGTTCGTTAGGCCCTGATTTCTCATCGTCGATCGTTATTGTGCCGATCCACGTCAAGCCAGCTTTTCCCCTTACAGTTAACGGTGGAGACTGAACCACCTAAGCTGACCTTTGGGCGCGCTTGTTAGGTTTTCGAGCGCGTGGCGCCCCACCCAAACTGCCCACCTACCGGTGTCCTCGTAAAGAGTAAGTGTAGTTGCACTTCAAGGACGGTGTCTCTATTTTCGACTCCTCCCCAAGCTGACGCCTGGGGGATCGACATCTCCCGTCTACGCAGCACAAAAAGTGCCACTACACAACGGCAGGCTGCAGTAAAGCTCTACGGGGTCTTCGCTTGCAGGTTGAAGGTACTGGACTGTGCGCCAGTAAAGTCAATTTCGCCGGACATATCGCGGGGACAGTGGGTCCCTCGTTGGACCATTCATGCAAGTCGCCAATTAAGCGACAAGGTATTACGCTACCTTAAGAGGGTCATAGTTACCCCCGCTGTTTACCGGTCCTTCGCCAGGTTGGACCCTGGTTTCAGATACCGGCACTGAGCAGGATTCACCGACTATACACATCCTTTCGGACTGGCAGTCGGCTATGTTTTTATTAAACAGTCGGGGACCCCTGGTCACTGCGACCAGCTTATCTCTAAGCTGGCACTCCTTCTCCCGAAGTTACGGAGCTATTTTGCCGAGTTCCCTCGCGATATTTTTCCCGTCACACCTTAGGCTACTCACCCAGGGGCACCTGTGTCAGTTCTAGGTACGGACATTTGTGCGGCTTTTCATGGGACCTAGGCGTCATCTCATACTGTCGATCGATTTCGAAATCTTCTCACCATGACGGTTCTCCAATTTCTTATACGACCTTCGGGCCTGACATATGACCCGTGAGACTAGCCCAAGCCGTCACCATTATTGCACAAAGGCATACGAATATTAACGCATTTCCCTATTCGATCATCTCGGTTAAGAATGACCTTAGGACCGGCTAACCCTCGGCTGATGAACATTGCCGAGGAACCCTGGCCCCTCCGGTGGAGCGGATTCTCACCACTCTTTGCTGCTACTCTTCCCTGGATTCTCATATTTACACGGTCCACTAGATCTTACAACCTAGCTTCTACCCGAGCAAATCGCCGCGCTACCACATCAGCTTTCGCTGGTCTGGCGTATCGGTGTCTAACTTTAGCCCCGTCCATTTTCCCGGCCCGCAAGCTTGACCAGTGATCTGTTACGAACTCTTTCAAGGGTGGCTGCTTCTAAGCCCACCTCCTGGTTGTCTTCGACCACGGACACGGTTTGTCTTTGACACTTAGTTAGAACTTTGGGACCTTAACGCCAGGCTGGTTTGTTCACCTTTCGTCACGGTAGCTTACCCACCGTGGCTCACTCCCTGCTTCTTCAACGATCGTACCTTTGGAGTTTGGCAGGATACCGAGGAATCGCTCCCCCTAAATACCCAATCAGTGCTCTACAGCACGATCTATCTCCACAGAGGTCTACCTACGAGTAGTCTCGCGCGGAACCTGCTATTGCCTGTCTCGATTGGACTTTCACCCCTATACCCAACTCTTCCGAACGATTTGCACATCAGTACCGGTTCGATCCTCCACCCAGATTTCTCCGGGCTTCAATCTGGCCAGGCATAGATCGACAGGCTTCAGGTCCTCCACCATTGACTTCAGACGAGCACATCTCGCCCCTCACCCTAACGGGCTGCGGGCTTGTCGGTTTCCCTTCGGCTTCGCAGATCAACTGCTTAACCTCGCCAATGATCAAGACTCCCAGGGGCATTATTCAAAACGCACGAATAGACGCTGCTCATATCTTCGCTTTCACGCCTATTCAGCCTGTCCCTAACTGGTTTCAGGTTCTTTTCACATCCCTCTCAGGATACTTTTCAACTTTCGTTCACACTACTGGTCTACTATCGGTCTCGAGTTGTATTTAGAATTGGAAGTTTCTGCCTCCCATATTCACGCGCGATATCCAACGCACGCTACTCTGGAGTCACCACTTGGCCATATCCGATGCGCATACGGGACTTTCACCCTCTATGGTACGTCGTTCCAGATCGACTTCTGCTTCGCGGATTTAGGCGATAGGTGGTCCATACCCCACATCTCCCCAAGGTTTCCCAAGGGGATTCGGTTTGTTCTGTTCCGTGTTCATTCGCCACTACTAACGGAATCTCGTTTGATTTCTATTCCTCGCCCTACTAAGATGCTTCAATTCGGGCGGTTCCCTTTCCAGTCATAAATGACGGGAATGACTTCGTAAAGCCAGGAGGTCCTATTCGGCAATCTGTGGATCCAAGGCATTCATGCGCCTCCCCACAGCTTATCGCAGCTTGTCACGACCTTCATCAGCTCTCGAGCCGAGCCATCCCCCAGTCAGGTTGTAGCATCAATTAATTTACTATTTTACACTCCACACATTCCTGTGTGAGTCCTCTGGTGTCTAGGAACTTGCCTATCTTGGTCTCAATGGACACCGCGTCTCCCCACGGGGCGAAGCGTCCTAGACCACTTCCCTTAGAACGGAAACATCCCAAGGTGCACTAAAAGCGTCTTGCCGACCTGCCTCCCCTATATGAAAGCACCGAAACTGACCCCCATCAAATGGGGGTGCTGAACGATGCATGAAAGGCAATTTGGAGGGTGTTACAGGCCAATAATGAGACTCTTTTCTTTAGGTTTAGCGAGCCTGTAAAGCACCCAATCCCAGAACGATATTTGTTCTATTTCTCGACCTGAAATGGAGTGATTTTCCATTGGTTTAGGAACCCCGAACCATCGGTATTTTCTAGCAGATATTACGGTGGATTCTCAGCCCATCGGACTTATCCTGTGCAGGTTCGCGGATATGACAGCGTCATCCGGGGAAATCTCCGCAGCCTTGCGGAGGATTGTGATTGCATCGTCAAACTGCATCAGGCCAATGAGGGAAACTGCCATTCCGTTCATCGAATGGATGTCATTTCCATCGTAGGCCAGCGCCGCTTCGTAGACGCGGACTGCAGCATCGTGTCGATAGCAGGCGGTGAGCGAAGTGGCTAGATTACAGAGGATGGCGACATCCTCCGGGTCAGCCTTCGCGGCCTGCCGTAGGGCGAGGACCGCAGCCTCGAAATGGGGCTCTTCGGCGGGGTGCATCGAGGGCCGCTCCTCGTGGACGAGAAGAGCCTGTTGTAGGAGGGCAAGACCGAAGTTGTTCAGGGCCGCGGAATCGGTCGGGCGAGAGGAACAAATTCGACGGAAACAGTCTGATGCCTGTTGCCATTCTGACTGGGCGAGCGCAGCGAAGCCGACATGCGCCAACTCCTTGTGTTTCTCATCACTCAAGCCGGTCAAAGCGAGAGCTCTAGCAGGCAGCAACTCCGGCTCTCCTCCTTCAATCGCGGAGGGGTCGAAGGCGGCTGTCACCTCGGCTGGGTCAACCAAACTGTCGAAGTCGACTATCACCTCGCTGACCTGCATCTCATCGCCGAAGTCGTGGTAGACGACATCTTCCTCATAGAGCAGGACATCCTGATCGACAGGGGCCACAGTCTGAGCCCAATCGTCAATCCCTCCACCCTCCCTAGGATCAGATTCTGCAACAGGTGGTTCGGTCACGGTGGGCGTTTCTACCTCGGGCGTGGAAGGGGCTTGAATGACGGCGGAATCTTGGCTGGGTTCGGGCGCTGAGGCAGGCTCGACTGCACCTATAATCCGGGCTACCAAGACGACTTCCCCCTCGGGTTCTACCGGAGCAGGTTCTGGTGTGGGCTCCGGTTCCGATTGCTCTATCTTCACCTCCATTACCTCTTCAGTTGGCTCGGATGGTTCTGCTTCGTCAGGGGTCTCCACTGCCTCGCTTGGCTCCGCGGATGGAATGGCGGTCAGTTCGGATGGTTCTGCTACGGCAGGGGTGTCAGTAGCAGGCGTTGGTTGGTCAACGGTCCCCTCGACTTCCTCTTCACCACGAGAGGGGCTTCCTACTCCAAATGGAAGTGAGGTGGGGCCGCCGGACGAGCCGCCTATGTCGAAGGGCAGGCTTGAGGTCGATTTCTGAGGGTCTGATGTGCCTTCAATCCCATCTATTCCATCCATTGATTCCTTTAGCTGGTCAAGTCCAGGCAGTGGCCCCTTTGGTTGTACCTGGCCCTCTCTTGCATCCTCTGATGCATCATGAGATACCATGCTTCCGCAGGCAGGGCAAGCATTC
>Ga0208879_1003148_pt1 | contig 13822 bp, 7 predicted proteins | sample Knorr_S15_td_Bot_FD_185605 | JGI IMG/M metagenome (GOLD analysis project Ga0208879, IMG submission 185605) | Marine microbial communities from Southern Atlantic Ocean transect - Knorr_S15_td_Bottom_ad_5009_LV_A (SPAdes) (version 2) | ecosystem: Environmental > Aquatic > Marine > Oceanic | place...
TGCGCTTGTAAACAATCGGGCCGCGCCCGTGGCCTTTCGGATAAACGCACAGCATCGTCTTGTCGTCCTCCAAAAGCACCGTCGTCGGATGCCCGAGATATTGTCCTTTTTCGCGGTCGACAATAATTTGCCGGTGCTTCTGCGCCGACAAATCAATTGTTGGAATCGTAATACCGCGCGGCTGCGTTTCCGCCGCCGACATTGAGAATGCCGCCAGCAAAGCCAGGGCTGTCCAGTGAACTTTCTTTTGTGTTTTGTTTTTCATTTTGATTTATTTGTTGGCAACCACTTCGCCAATTGTTTGCGCAGTTCCGCCAGTTTGGGGTCGTTTGCCAAATTGTTCCATTCGTTTGGATCGGTTTGGTGATCGTAAAGTTCCTCCTCGCCCGTGCGGTAGCGGATGTAGCGCCAGCGTTCGGAGCGGACGGCGTGGTTGCCCTTTTGCCACGTGATCACCGCCGGACGTTCCCATTCTGCCTTGGGATTTTTCAGGAGCGGCCGCAGGCTTTGGCCCTCGAGTTCGGCGCGCGCGGGCAAGCCGCACAAATCGGCGAGCGTGGGATAAAGATCGAGCAAACTCACCGGACGCGCGCAACGCGTACCGGCCCGCGTGACGCCCGGCGCCACGATTATCAACGGCACGCGCGTGCTGCGTTCCCAAAGCGTGCGCTTGTGCCAATGGCCTTTTTCGCCGAGGTGATAGCCATGGTCGCTCCAAAAAACAATGACCGTGTCGCGCGCATTCGGCCCCGCATCGAGCGCATCCAAAACCCGGCCAAGCATCGCGTCGCTGAAACTGATCGAAGCGAGGTACGCTTGCACCGCCGGTTTCCATTCGCCGAATTCCACGACCTTGTCGTGTTTTGAACTGCGATCGTGTGCGCGCGCCTTGGCCCACGGGCCGAGGTCGTCGAGGTCGTTTCCCTTAACCACCGGCAGTTTTATTTTCTCCAGCGGAAATTGCTCGACGTATTTGCGCGGATTATACCACGGCACGTGCGGGCGAAATAAACCCACGGCCAAAAAGAATGGTTGCTCGTGTTTTTTGGACAAAAAACTAGCGGCCCAATCGGCCACTTTACGATCGGGCCAATCGGTTTCCGGACGGTCAATCGCGGCCCAGTCGAAGTTGCGTTTGGTCAGCGACGTGATGCGCCGCGCGGGACGCTTCACCGGCTCGGGATCCGGCTCCACGCTGTAAGGGGAACCGTGCCGCGCACTGCCCAATGCCCCGCGCGGATGCCACCAGAAATATTTATCAAAACTAAGCGGATCATAATGCGGCGTGACGTCGTGAAAAATTTTTCCGCCGCCGTGCGCCACATAACCGTGCTTGCGAAAATGCTGTGGAATCGTCACCACGCCCGGCGCCACCTTGCGCATCACCGCGCCATTTTCATAAACGCCAGTCGTCCCCGGCCGCAGCCCCGTCAACACCGCCACCCGCGACGGATTGCAAACCGGCGAAACACAATGCGCGTTGGTAAAAAGCAAACCGCGCTTGGCCAAGCGATCCACATTCGGCGTCTTCGCCTGCGCGTGCCCGAGGCAACCCACCCAGTCATTCCAATCATCCACCGCAATAAAAAGCACATTCGGCCGAGGCGCGGCTTGGACGGCAGCCAGTCCGGCGAATAGAATAAAAATGGCGAGCAAGTTTTTCATCATTGTTTCTCCGGCATCGTCACGCGCCGCGCGTTGGGTTTGGTTTTTGCCAGCCAAGCGAGGATCGCTTCCAACTCCGCCGGACGTTCGGCGGCGAGATCGTTCTGTTCCGAAATGCCAAAGGGCGCGTGGTAATCAAAGAGCATCGGCGCGCCCGCAACGGGCACCACACACTTGAGCGAACCGTGCCGCACGAATTGCCGCAGCCGATCATCCTCGGGAATATGGCCGGCCAAGCGTTGCTTCAATTTTTTGTGACCGGGCTTCCCAGCGAGGTTCACCCACTCGTGGGGATCCTTTTCCAAATCGTAAAGTTCCTCGCTGCCGTCGAACCACCGAACGTATCGCCAGCCGTTTGCAAACACGCTGTGGCTGCCACGGCCGATGGTCGAAACAACCGCCTCGCTCCAGCGCGCGCGCGGGTTGGCGATCAACGGCAACAGGCTGTGGCCTTCCAATTCCACGCGCTTCGGCAAGCCGCAAGCCTCGATGAGCGTGGGATACAAATCCAGCAAACTCACCGGCGCGTTGCAGCGGGTGCCGGGGCGGAATCCTTTTGGCGCGTGGTTGCGCGGCGGCACGATGATGAGCGGCATCCGAACACATTCGCGCCACGGCACGTGCTTGCCCCAATGCTCCTTTTCTCCCAGCGACCAACCGTGGTCACTCCAGAGAATCACCCAAGTATTGTCCGCGTGCGGGCCGGCATCCAGCGCGGCCATCACCTTGCCCACGAGCGCATCGGCAAACGACACCGTGGCGAGATAAGCAAGCACCGCCTCGCGCCAAGCCTTGTGTTTCACCACCACGCGATGCGTGCCGCTCGTCCACGGGCGCGTGGCCAAGTCGCGACCGGGCGGCGGCACGTCCGCCAAGTCATTGGCGCGCGTCAGCGGCAGGGAAATTTTTTCAATGTCATAAAGATCAAAATATTTTTTGGGCGCGAAAAACGGCTGATGCGGTTTGTAAAAACCCAACGCCAGCAACAGCGGTTTATCCTGCTTTTGGCTGAGTTGCCGCGCGCCCCAGTTGGCGATTTTGCCATCGGGAAATTCATCGTCATCCACATCCAACGGCGCCCAGTCGAATGAGTTCCATTTATTGTTGGGTCGGTCGATGGCGGAAAGGCCGCCGTTGGCTGGAAGCGTTATGTTCAGTTTTCCACGGCGAACCACTTGCCGCTCGCCCGGATGAAGCGTGCGCAATTCATCGCCGACAAACGGCGTGCCGAGCAATCCGCAGTCCGGCCCGTTGGCATCCCAAAGGCGCGGGTCGGGCGCACCGAGATCGTGATTCACCTTCCCCGCCGCAAGCGCACGGTAGCCGTTGGCCCGGAAATGCTCGGGAAAGGTCACCGCTTTCGGGACGTAATCAATATACTTGCCGCGATTGTGATACACGCCGGTTGTCTCCGGCCGCATTCCGGTGAGCACCGCCGCGCGCGAAGGCCCGCAAATGGGCGACACACAATGCGCGTTGAAAAAGAGTACCCCCCGCTTGGCCAAGGCATCGATGTGCGGCGTCTTCGCATCCGGATGGCCGTCGTAACACCCCACCCAATCGTTCAAGTCATCCAGCGAAATAAATAACACATTCGGCCTCTCGGCAGAAATAAGTTGCGTCGATGCCGAAAGAAGAACGCAAATAGTAACGGCAAGTTGGTTCATTAGTTGGTTCTTTTTTGTTCTGTCTATTTGCTGTCTGTTTTAACGCTGTTATGCAATTCGATTAAGCGACGACTTAACCGTTTTACGACTGCTGGATGTTGGATTGCGATGTCATTCTTCTGACTTGAATCCTGTTCAATGTCGAACAACTGGAACGACATCAGCGTTGCTTCAGCGAAGAGATGCTCAAATTTCGAGATGTGACGAGTCCCGCGTTTGAATGGCTCAAGCCCGGTACTCCAACTTGCCCCAAGCATCCACTTCCCCTCGCGGATAACGGACTGAGGCCCAGCAAGAGGACTGTAAAAATGCCAGTGTAGCGGCTTCGAACGAATGAACGGTTTGTTCATCATCAATGGAACAACGCTAGTCCCGTCGATTACTCGATCTGACGGCACCTCGTACCCGGAGATTTCCGCAAAGGTCGGAAGTAGGTCAACAAACGAAATAGGTGATGGCATCAAGACCGACATAAGTTTCCCTGGCCAACGAATGATCCCGGGAACTCTCAAGCCACCTTCCCAAAGATAGCGCTTGCGACCGCGGAGGTCTCCGGTTCGGCCATAAGAATGCTGAAAGATGCCGCTTCCAAGGCTCTGTGGACCGTGATCTGAAGTGAAGATGACGATCGTGTTTTCGGCGATGGCTAGTTCGTCGAGCGTCTTCAGGTAACGGCCTACCGCTGCGTCGAGGTTTTCGACGTTTGCGAAGTAGATCGCTTCGTTCTTTTTTTTGGTACTGCTGCCAAGGTGTTTCTGCACAAGGTTGGGCGGTGAGGCAACAGGGTGGTGAGGTTCGTGAAAACTCACGAACTGAAAGAATGGCAATAAGGTATCTCGCTGTTGCAGCCAACGAATCGCATCATCGACAACGATCTGGCAAGCGTAACCCTCCTGCCTTCCCAGTGATTTCCCGTTCCGGACGAAGCCTTTCGGATTCAAGTGGTTTGGGCTGAACTGCGTCGCAAACCAATAGTCGAAACCGTGGTCATTGGGTTGAGGTTGTTCCGGCGAATTGAACCTGGAATTCAGATGCCACTTTCCATGTAGGGCCGTTTGATATCCGGACTGTCTGAGCAGTGTCGCGATTGTGATCTCAAATCGAGGAAGATGCATCGCTGACGTCCCGTCATGGGCGATCCAGTCGAAGACTCCCGTCCTGTTGGGCGTACGTCCGGTCAACAATCCGGCTCGTGATGGAGAACACATCGGAGCCGCCGCATAGAACTGAGTACAACGCCAACCCTGACCGGCAAGCCGATCAATATTAGGCGTCCGAATGTAATCGTGGCCATAACACGACAGATCACCATAGCCGAGATCATCAGCCAGCATGATCACAATGTTCGGTCGTTCGGCAGCGTGAGCCGATTGCCAAAGCCTGAAGGCCAGCAAAATGTAAAACAGGCATTTCATTTTTTCCCGCGCGTGTGATTATTTGTTTTCATTTAATTTCAAAGTGGGCAAGCCGCGTTTTTTGCGTTCGGCGTTCATCGCCTTCACGGCGCGGGCCACTTCATCGGGGCGTCGCGCGAGGGGGTTGGCTTGGCTCGGGAGAACCACGCCGCCGCGACTGGCGCCCCGGATGCGTTCCTGCACTTTGGCCCACGGCTCCACTTGGTGCGCGGCGGCCCAGTCTTGATAGAGCGCCCGCAGCTTGCCCAAGCGCTTGGGCTCGCGGGCGGCGAGGTCGTGTATTTCGGTGGGGTCATTGGCCAAGTGATACAGCTCCCAAGGTTGGCCGAACTCGGCGACCAGTTTCCAGTCGCCTTGCCGCGCGGCGCGGTTGCCGGCGTGCTCGAAGAAAAGCGTTTCCCGAAGGGCCGGTTGGTTGGCAAAGGTGGGCCGCAAACTGACGCCGTCCAGCCCCGGTGTGGCGCGTCCGGCGACCTCGAGGCAGGTGGGCATAATGTCCATCACGTGGGCCAATTGCCGGCGCGGTTTTCCGGCGGCCTTGATGCCCGCAGGCCAATGGACAATGAGCGGCGAGGCGATGCCGCCTTCGTGCATATTTTTTTTGAACAAGCGGAACGGAGTGTTGCTGAGATTGGCCCAGCCGTAGCCGTAACCGGCGTAAGTGTCTTCCGCGCCGGGCGGCAGTCCCACGATGTCGCCGGAGAGCACCGGCCGACCATCGCGCGTGGCCACTTCCACGTAACGCATCAATGCCCAAGGTTTGCCGGTGCTACCAATCAACCCGTTGGGATGCTCGAGCGAGGCACCGCCGTTATCGGAGAAAACCAGAATGAGTGTGTTGTCCAGTTCACCGCGTTTTCGCAGCGCGTCCACCACGCGTCCCACCGCTGTGTCGGCGTGGTCGATCATCGCGGCGTAGGCGGCCATGCGGCTGGCTTGCCATTCGCGATGGGCGGCGGATTCCCAAGCGGGCACGTGGGGATCGCGTTTTGATAAATCCACTCCATCGCGCAGGAGACCGAGCGTCTTCATTTTTTTCAAACGCGCCGCGCGCAACACATCCCAACCGGCGAGGTAACGCTGGCGATATTTGGCGATGACTTTCTCGCGCGCGTGCAGCGGCCAATGCGGCGCGGTGAGGCTGAGGTAGAGGAAAAACGGCGAGCCTTTCGGGTGCGCCCGCATCCAGCTCACGGCGCGGTCGGCCAACACCTCGGTGTAATAATAGTCGCCCTTCGGCTCGGCGGGCGTGTTGCCCTCGGTGAGCGTGATGGGATTCCACTGACTCCCTGCGGCGATGAGCGTGCCATAAAATTTATCGAACCCCCGCTGGCGCGGCCAGTTGTGTTTGGATTGGCCGGGCATGAACTCGCGCGACACGTGCCATTTGCCCGCCATCCAAGTGGCGTACCCCGAGGCGCGCAAAGACTCGGCGACCGTCACCGCGTGCGGCGCAATCTCGCCACGATAGCCCGGCAGTCCATAATCAGCCGTGGCCATGTGCCCCAAGCCCGCCCGATGCGCGCCAAGGCCGGTCAACAAACTCGCCCGCGTGGGACAGCAGCGACCGCAATTATAAAACTGCGTGAAGCGCAGGCCGCCCTTGGCCAAGCGATCGATATTCGGCGTCTCGATTTCGCCGCCGAAACAGCCGAGATCCGAGTAGCCCATATCGTCGAGCATTATAAGAACGATATTCGGGCGTGGCGCAACCACGCGGTCGAGGCTCGGTGCAAACCGAACCTTCGGCGTGCGCACGCCCGGCCGCGTCTCGCCGGTGGGAATCACCACGCCCCCCCGCCAAGCCACCGCGCGAGTGGTCACCGCACCCGGCCCCGGCGATTGCCCAACGCATTTCCAACCCGCCTCCGGCTGATACAAATAAATGTCCGAACGAAACTCCGGCTGCCGACTCATCAACGCCATTTGTTGAGCCAACAATTTCTTTTCCCGCAACCCATCGCCGCGCTTGGCCGCTTGTCGCGCGGCGTTCAACACCTCCAACCGGCCCAACAAAAAATCACTACCCGCTCCGGAAAAAACAAGCACGCCCTCCGCTCCGTAAGCCATCGCGCTGGCCGCGCCGAGAGCGTTCGATTCCCCCGGCGCGCGACCCGTCAACTCCATCGCCGACAACGGCCGCCAACGATCCGCCGTCACGTCATAAAACCAAGCGTCCGACAAAATCGTAATCGCGCCGTCAGCCGCCACATGCGATCCGCCGAACACATAAACCCCCGCGCGCCCCTTGCGTTGTTGAGCCACCACCGCCGCCTTGTTGCGCCGCTTGCCCGGCAACGGCGCGCGCGAAGTCCACGCCCAGCCTTTGGCTCCCCACTGTTTCAAATCCAGCGCATAAACCGCTTGGCTTCCCGGCGCCGTGACCGTGTCGCCGCACACCACAAAAACCTGTTGCCCCGACCGCACCACGCCCGCGTTCGCCACCGGCGTGGGCAGCGAGGGCAACGACTCAAACGCAAACCCGCCATCCCCCTTGCGGGTCATCAGCCAAACCGCATCCGTCGCCCGGCCCTCCACCACACCGCCCACAAGCAGCAATCCGCGCGCAGTCTCCACCGTGCCGCCGTAAGCCAAGCGCGTCGGCAACTTCCAATCCGGCGACTGCCGCCATTCGTTGGCCTTCGGTTCCAGTATAAAAATAGCATCGTGCCACGCCTTGGCCCCACCCTCCCACGGCGGACGATTCGGAAAATTCGCGCCACCCGCCACGATCAATGTTCCGTCCAGCACCCCCGCCACCGGCCCGGCCAAGCCCGGTTGGGTTCGCTGCCCCGCCACCGCCGGCAAATCCGGCAACCACTCCCACGCCGGTGCGCCCTGCGCCAATCCGCCGACAAAGCACCCCATCAGCACACAAAAAATGTTTCCGCTCCGGCTCATATTTTTCCGGCCACCTCCATCTCAGTTGCGAGCTTGGCTTGATATGCTTCGTGCGCGGCGAGGTCTTCGCGGGCGCTTTCGCCGTAGTAGATAAATCCGAGCGCGCGGCGGCTTCGGGTGGGGCTGGCGTTGGCATCGGCGCGGTGGATGGTTAGCCCGTGATGGGCCAGCAAATCGCCGGGCCGCGCGGGGCACGCAACCTCATCGCGCGCATCCACCGCTTGGCCAAAGTCGGTGATGCCTTGGGAAAAACCGAGTGTTTTCGTGCGGCCGTGCGGACGCATCCCGCGCGTGTGCGAGTGGCGCACGTAACGCACGCAGCCGTTTTCTTCGTCCACCACATCGAGCGCCATCCACATCGTCAGCGCGCGGCACGGCTCGAGCATAAAATAAAAGCCATCCTGATGCGGCGGCGTCGCTTGGCCAAGCGCGGGGGGCTTGTTGAAATACTGGAGGTTTTTCCCGACCACTTTTTCGCCCAAAATTTCTTCGGCCAAGCGCTTCGGTTTGCCTTCAAAAAACTCGCCAAAAAAATCGTCGTGTTCGTGCATCCGCTGGATTTGCTTCAGCGTGCCAACGTCGGACTTGTCCTCATAAAAAACGTACTCAGCGGGCAACACTGGAACGCGCTCCGCAATGAACCGCGCCAATGCGGCCTCAATGGCTTGCAGTTCGCCCGTATCGCAAAAGCGCGGCACGGCCACAAAACCGTCTTGCTCAAATGTCGCTTTGTGATTCACTGTGTGGGCTTCATCCAATCGAGGTAACGCCAGCGGAAATTTTTGTCGCGGCGATACGATAGGAACGGCTTGAGGGCGGCGGCTTCATCGATTTCCGTTGTGTAGCGCTTCAGCGCGGCGGCATCGGCCAAGGGGTCGCCGGTGTCGCGCTGCCATTCGCGCAATCGGCCGTGCAAACGCTTTTGCACGGCGGCGTGCTTGGGAACATTGGCGAGGTTTTTGAATTCGTACGGGTCGACTTGCAAATCGTACAGCTCGACGGGTGGCGGGTTGTGATAGGTGGCGTATGCTTTTTGGATGATCGGACTTGCGGCGGCGACTTCGTCCTTGCGGGTTCCGGCGATAAAAAATACGCCGCTGTTGTCCGTGTAAATTTGTGCGGGCGGATTGGCTCGGCGCAACGGACTGGCAATAAGTTTGTAGCGCGCATCGCGAATGGCCACTTGCGGATAATAAAAATGCGCGGCGGCACCCATCTTGTGCGCAAAAAGATGCTCGCGCCATTTTACGAAACGCCCTTCGAGCAGCGGCTGCAACGCGCGGCCATCGAGTCCGGCGGGCGGCTTCACGTTTGTGGCCTGCAAAACGGTTGGCAAAATGTCGAGCGACGAAACCAATTCAGTCGCCACGTGGCCGGCCTTGGTGTGGCCCGGCCAGCGCACGATGAGCGGCACGCGCAGGCCGCCCTCGTACACGGAAGTTTTGCCGCGCGAAAATTGCGCGCCGTGATCGCCAAGATAAATGACGAGCGTGTTGTCGGCTTTGCCGCTGCGCGCTAGTTCCTCGAGCAGCAAGCCGATGCCGGTGTCCAGCCGCGCGAGGCAGTTGTAATAATCGGCAACGTGTTTGCGAAGGCGTTCGTTGTCCACGCCAATCCACGGAAGCGTTTTCACATCGACGGCGGTTTGCGGGAAAGTTGGGAGGCCGTTGAGTTGGCGATGCAGCGGATAATGCGCGTCGGGGAAGTTGACCGACATCACAAACGGCGCATCGCCCGCGCGCATAAATTTTCCGGCCTCCACCGCGATGCGGCGCACGTCGCGTTTGCCAAAGCTGATGGCCGAGGACGGATTCCAATGGCGGTCGAGCGGGAATGCACTCGTTGGATTGACGTGAATTTTGCCGAGCAACGCCGTGCGATAACCGGCGGACTTAAGCAACGAAAAAAGGTTCGGCCATTTTTCGTACATCGCGAATTTATGCGTCGCGAGGCCGAGCTGGCCGTTGCGATGCGGATAACGCCCCGTGAGAAAGCAGGCGCGCGACGGGCTGCAAACCGAGTACGGCACCCACGCGGTCGCGAAGCGCACACCGTCGGCCGCGAGGCGATTGAGATGCGGCGTGCGCGCGTAAAGATCGCCGTAACAGCCCAGCTCGGGGCCGTTGTCCTCGGAGACGATGAGCAGCACGTTTGGTTTTTTGCGCGAATGTTTTTTTGGCTCGGCGGTGGCGATGGCTTTCAACGGGATGCGTTGAAAAGTCATCTGCGCGCGACTGCCTTCGTACAGAATGCCGACGGTTTTGTCGTCGATCATCGAAAGGCACGAGTAGCCCGCGCCGCCCCATTCGTCCAAAAGCAATTGCGCGGTTCGGGGCCAAGTGAGGCCGCGGTCGTTGGATGATTTGATGGTGATGTGATTGCGCCCGGCGAGGCTGTTGGGATTGGAAAACAATAGGCGCGGCCCCGGTTTGCCGGTGCGTTCGCCGTCGATGCTGATGAGACTGGCCATGCACGTGCGCGGCTCGATGAGCGCCTTGCGATGCGTTGGATGCGGCGTCCACGTGAGGCCCATGTCGCGCGTCACCATCACCACGCGGCGGCTTTCGCGATTGTACCGGCAGTTGAGCATCAGCACGCCCGGCTCAATCTCCGCCACTTGCGCCTCGGTGGTGTCGTCAAACGCGCCCGTGCCCACGCGCCAAGTTTTGCCGTGGTCTTTGGAAAAAATAATCGTCGAGTGGGGCAACCGGCGCTTTGTCGGCGGGTCCTGATATTGCGCGGCAAAAACAATCGTGCCATCGGCCATCGTGATCCCCTTCCCCGGCCCCTGCAAAATGAAGCACCACTCCGGCTTTTTGATTTGCGCGGTGATGTTGATGGGCTTGGACCACGTCACGCCGTCGTCATCCGAACGCACGAGCATTAGCTGGCCGGTTTCTTCCGGTTTCATCCCCGGCCCGGAGCCGCGCCACGAACGGTTGCCGTGGCTCCAAGTGGCCGCCACCCAAATCGTGCCGGTGTTGCGATCCACCAAAACCGCCGGGTCGCCGATGCCATCGTAACGCCATTTGGCATCGCGGCCCATGTCCATAATCGCGCGCGTCGGTTCCCACGTGCGGCCGCCGTCGGTGCTGCGCGACATGCCCACGTCGATGTCGCCCGGCAAATCGCCGCCGCTGCGTTGCCGCAAATCGTACACACCAATCAACGTGCCCTTCGGCGTGGTGGCGAGGCCGGGAATGCGGCAAGTGTGGACGCCCCCCTGCCCGCGCTGCCGCACGGCAACGCCCAGCCGATGCACCGCACCGGCGGCGGATTGCGGCTTGTGAATTTTGCCATCGGAAAATTTCAGGAAAGAACACGCGGCCGCAATCGTTTGGTCGATGTCCGCACGTTCGCTGAGCTTCACCGACAACCAAAAATAATTCGCATCAGCGACGAGCATTTGTTTGCCACTGAATTTGTGCAGCCCAAGGCCGCTGCTTGATTTTCCCCCAAACGGCTTGGCGTCTCTAAAATTTGCTGAACTGCCGGAAGCCAACCACTGCACCGCCGCCAAATCTTTTCCCACAATGCTGCCGCTCACCAACGCGGCCGCTTCGGTCAAGGCGATGGGTTTGAGTGCACCGGTGGTTTCCACGCGCACGCGAAGCAACGGATTGGTTTCGAGCCCCGCCAACACCGGCACTTGCACGGCGTCCACGGTGATGCCCGCAATCTTCTGCGGCGCGGCGGGGATGAGTGCGACGTCGTCGATGAGAATCCCCGAGCGCGCCGGACTCGTGCACGTGAAGCGCAACCGCTTCGGGCTGGTCTTCAACGGAATCTCCACCCGCGACTTGAACGCGCGCCCCACCACCACGGCTTTGTCGCCATTAAAAATCTCCACCCATTTGCCGTCGAGTTGCTGCTCCACCCGAAACGCAAACGGCGTGCGACTCGTCCATCGCTCGGCTTGGAAAACCAAATGCCCCGGCATCTTGATGGCAGCCGCTGGCACAAACTCCACTCGCCGGTCTTTGCCGCCGAAAATGTGCAGGCATTGTTTGCCGGTGTGATGATGCTCCGCCGTCACCTCCGCGTGCCCCGCCGCCGCGCGCCACGTGCCGATCGGCGAGATCAGTTCATGGAGTTCACCCGGCTTGGCCTGCTCGAAACCGGCAGTCAGCGTTTTCGCAGCAGCCGCGACGCCCGGCTGCCACGGCATCGCAGCAAGCCAAGCGATGCTAAACCACCGCAATGTTGTGTGTGAAAAAATCATCTCGCTGGCGAGCTTGGTTGCAAACCATCCCAAACCAAAGCACCAAACACCCCCCAACCGGCGCTTGGCCAAGCGCGCGGCTATTTGTCGCGGTCGAATGAATAGTCCGCCCCGACCATGACCTTGTTGATCAAGGTCATTGAGGTGTGCAGGTCGCCGAAGAGGATCGGCCAGCGCGGTTTCTCGAGGCCATGCCATCGCATGTTAAGATACCCGTTGGGCACTTTCCCACCCTTTAAATCCTCAAGCCCTTCACCGAACCATCCGGCGCGATAGGCGCCCCAGCCGGTGAAGGCCACCATGCGGCTTGGGCTTCGCAAGTCGGAGGCCTTGACGCCGGTGGCGTTGTCCGTGTGGACGAGTGTGTTCAACCCCGGATGCACGTTGGCCGCGTAAGAGGAACCCATCGTGTCGTATTCCGACATCTGCCGGCTCTTGGGGGCGTCTCGAAACGGCCAGCCGACCTTGTCGCTTGGGCACTTGGCAACCCACACCTCGTTGGTGACTCCCTTCTTGTCGTAGTAATTCCCGAGGTAGGGATTCAAGTAACGATCCTGCGGCTTGATGTTGACGTAACCCATATACTTGCCGGCCTTGCCGACCCACACGGTTTGGCTTCTCTGTCCGCGCTTGGAGAGCTTGGGCGGAAAATTATCTTCGTTGTCGTCCATGTACAACTGCATGGCCAGGCCGACTTGCCGGTAGTTGCTGATGCACTTGACGTCGATCGCCTTCTGTTTGGATTTGGCCAATGCGGGGAGCAGCATCGCAGCCAGGATCGCGATAATCGCGATCACAACCAGCAGCTCAATCAGTGTGAAGCCACATGCTGCCACCCCCCGCTTTGACACCATTCTCCGGTCTAGTCGGTGTGTCATCCTACCAAAGATACATAACCTAACATCCATAACCAACTTAGTTGTTATTATTACTCAGACCGGAAAAATTCACTTCCGTTCAACTTAATCTCTTATCTAACCGCCCGGCCGAACTGCATCGCTTGGTTGGCTGGAAGAGTCAGCGGACTCGGGGCATCCACATTCTGCCACGGGCCGTTTACTGACGCGGCGGCCTGCAGTTTGCCATCGAATGTCACCGTGACCGTTCCGTCGCCGTTGTTCACGATGCTCAGCGTCGGCGGCTCAGTCACTGCGACCGCCGGTGCCGGTGAAAACGCGCCGGTCGTGTCGTACCGGATGTACGCGAGATCGACGCTCGTCATCGGAATGCCGCCGCAGCAGTCGCCGATGATAAGCCGGTTTTTGCTGGTGCCGGCCTGCTTGGCCAAGCCGTCCGGCGTGAGCAGCTTGCCGTCGCGCCAGACGTAGTACAGCCCGTCCTGCGACTCGAAGGCCAAGCGGAAGGTGTGAAACGCGTCGGTGTTGTCGCTCTCGTCAAGCACGGTGCCACTCAGCGTCTGGGTGTTTCCGGTGTTGATTTGCAGGATGTTGCGCTCCGCTCCGTTGGCGCCCCAGATGACAATGGCGTTGCCTTCGTCGTTGGCCAAGCGGACGCGCACCTCCGCCGTCCACGAGCCGCCATCGGCGACTCCAGTTTCCCAGACCGACTCGTTGTTGTCGTGCTGCAGCCAGCCGTTCTTCGCCGTGATGTTGAGGCTCACGTATTCGTCGTGCTTCTCGAACTCCAGCACGCCGCCGGTATTAACCCAGCCGTTGAGCAAGGCTTCGCCGTCATAAATATCGCCCGAAGCCGCCACCAACTCGAACCCGGCGGAATCGCGCTCCGTAATCGGCGGTGGTGAAAACGCACCGGTCGTGTCGTACCGGATGTACGCGAGATCGACGCTCGTCATCGGAATGCCTCCGCAACAGTCGCCGATGATAAGCCGGTTTTTGCTGGTGCCGGCCTGCTTGGCCAAGCCGTCCGGCGTGAGCAGCTGGCCGTCGCGCCAGACGTAGTACAGCCCGTCCTGCGACTCGAAGGCCAAGCGG
>Ga0208879_1003149_pt1 | contig 13813 bp, 15 predicted proteins | sample Knorr_S15_td_Bot_FD_185605 | JGI IMG/M metagenome (GOLD analysis project Ga0208879, IMG submission 185605) | Marine microbial communities from Southern Atlantic Ocean transect - Knorr_S15_td_Bottom_ad_5009_LV_A (SPAdes) (version 2) | ecosystem: Environmental > Aquatic > Marine > Oceanic | place...
TTTTTGTGTGCCTGGATATTGCTCAATAGGGGTCTCTGGACGGGCGAAGTATATGCCTGCGAGCGACTAGCCCCGCAGCACCGTCCAGAGCGCCTCGGCAACCAATTCAGCCTCACCCGGTTCGAGTGCGACCGGGCTGACGTATATTTCGCCGACCTCGTTGCCCACACCGACGTGGATTGATGGATTCCCAGCTGCCAGCCTGTCCTGAATTTCGCTCGCGGATGGTCCGTCCCAGTCGTCATCGAAGTAGAAGGCCGCGGCGGGACCCTGCCTGTTCGGATGGCCATCCTCGATAACCGCCCGCACGCCAGACAGGTTCTCACCGGCAGCGACTATCGCCTCCGACCAGCCCCGCCACGTTGCCCACTCGGCTTCGTGGTCCATCGTTACGAACCGGTCAAGCGCGGCGAGCAACCCGGCTATCTCTTCTTTCGCGACCTTGCATGCCCTGCCCACCGATGCGTGGGGCGACATGTTCAGCCGTGCGGCCTCGACGAGGTCGGCCCTGCCTGCCAGGATGCCCGTGGACTGTGGCCCCCGCACCCCCTTGCCACCGGAGAAGGTCACGAGGTCGGCGCCGTCAGCGATGTACTTCGTCAGGTTGTCGGCCGGGGGCAGCATGGCAGCACCGTCGACTACAACCGGCACCTCGTGCTCATGGGCGATGGCCACTACTTCGCGTAATGACAGATCGCACGGGAAACACGGGCCGAAGACATATGTGACAGCCGCAGTGTCTTCGTTGATCGCGCCTGCCAGTTGCTCGGCAAGACTGCCTTCGCCCCGACCCCATTCCTTGATCTTCGCACCGGCGGTCCGGTAGCAGATTTCGAAGCCGAAGCGGTGCTTTTCGTATATGAGGATCTCGTCTTTCATACCCGCGGTGTCGGGCAACTGCAATATGCGGTCGGGATCCTGCCCCGCCATGCAGGCCGCGGCCTGTACCAGCAACCCCGTCGATGCACCGGCGACCACGAGCCCGGCTTCGGCACCCGTGTACTGCGCGATTCGCTCCCCCGCCCGCCGGTTCAGTTCGTGAAAGTCGATGAAGGTATCCGCCGCATCGGCCATCGCCTGCTGGACCTCCGCCGGCATACGGCTTCCGCCAAGTACAGTTACCCAGCTCCTGCCGTTAATAACTCGCTTCAGCCCGAGGCTGTCGAACTGGGGGGAGCCAGTCGAGTTGTCAAAAGTCACTTCGGGTTCTCGCCCTGTTTCATCACTATCTCCTTGTGATCGGTGCTGGCGAATGGATCGACTGCCAGGCTTCGAGCTCCAGAGCGCGTACCTTGCCCAGGCCAATGTCCAGACCCGAGGCAGTTTCAGCCGGCGTGGCCGAAGTGCCGTTGACGAGGCCGAGCCTGAGTTCCAGCACACTGCGGTGTGAATCGGAGAGGGTTGCGACCGCGTCTATGGAAAACTGCTTTGCGACAGCGCCCGGAATCGACCTTGAGTGGCCATCGGCGGCCCGGAACAGTCGGTCCATCATTTTAGTTCGACCCATTGCCATCAGGCGCCTGAAGGCAGTATTTGCAGTGCATCGATCGGCCGATCCAAGACGGCCAGCGTCGTCCTGCGCAACGCTTTCCAGACAGAGCCATCCTTCGCGCGCGCTGCCTGTCCTCAGTCCGTGTATTGCCAGTCGCCACGATGCTTCGTAAGCGGAAACAAGTAGGTCTCGCAGTACCTGAACGGCTTTTTGGGAGCCGTTTTCCCCGAGCGCCAGGGCCGCAGAAATTCGTTCGTCGATTTCGCGACTCGCAAGCATGTTGCGCAGGCCGGCAATGAGTTCTTCGTCCGAGCCGCTGAGTTCTGAAGCCACGCGCCTTAGATGAGCACCTTCCGACTCGTCATCGGTCTTGCTCAACGGGGGTGCCTTGGGGCGATTGTGGTCTGGTTCAGTTTTGTGTTTTTGTTCGGTCAACGCGGTTCGAATGGGAGGGTTCGTTCATCGTGCGTCGAGAATTCTACCTATCCCGCGGCTAAAGGCCTAAGGCTTGCCCGTAAACGCGACCCCGGGCTTCGACTTCCAACTTGAATTGCGAGGAACACTGCTTCCGCCTTGTGCGGTAGCACCAAGACGATGAGGTGCCATCCTACTGCCGGTGCGGGGGAGCCGGGCATAAATTGGTTGGGTCATGTAGCTACTGGTTTGTATGTCTAATTAATCAACTCGGGTTTCTGGCCGCCCACTTTTCGCTGGGCAAGGGCGGAGCCGACCACCACGAGCGCGGCACCGATATAGAGCTCGCCACCCACCGATTCGCCGAGTATCCACCAGCTGAATAACACGCCGAATATCGGCTGGCTCAGCGAAATCACGGTCACCCGCGAAGGCAAATATCGCTTCAGCAACCAGGTCTGGCCGATGAACCCGAGGCCAGCGATCAGCACGCCCGTATAGAGCAGCGCGATGACCAGCCGGGTCGTAACGACGAACGCCTCATCGGATTCGAAGATCAGGCTTGCGATCACGAAGGCAGTCACCCCGAACACCGCTTGCGAGATGAGCAGCTTGTGCTGAGCGATGCCCTGGCCGAGTTGTGATAGGTATACCTGCCTTCCGCCCAGCAACACCGCCGAACCGAGTAGCAGCAGGTCGCCAACCAGGAAATCGCTGCTGGAATCGGCAAACCCCTTGTAAAACACTGCGATAACCCCCGAATACGCAACCAGCGTACCGAGGGTTCTCGATCGCGACATCCGATCGCCGGGCACGAAAAAGTGAGCAAACACCCCGGTCCATAACGGAAAGGTCGAGGTAACGACGACCGCGTGCCCCGCGGTCGAGAAATCCTGCCCGATGTTCATAAATGCGAGTTGAACCGTGAACAGGGTCCCCAGCAGGGCGAGTGGCACCCATTCATGCCGCAGGACCTTGAACGACTGCCGGGTGGCAACTGCATAAATCAGAACCACAACCCCACCGATGGCGAACCGCAACCAGCCCAACCGCATGGGGCCAGCGTCGTCGAGGCCCGCTTTGTTGGCAACCGGGTTCCCAGCCCAAAGCGTGGACAGCAGCAACGCCAGCGCGCCAGCGCGGGCGGAGAGTGGCTGACGGGTTATTGGTGCTGCTGTGCGGCTACTGTCGGCACTTTGCGTGCCTGCAGCGTTTTGGGTACCTGCGGCGTTTTGGGGGTCGCCGGAGTCAGCGGGCGGGGTTGTTGACATCAGCGACTAATGCCCGCCAGCGGCCCTGGCAACGAGATCGACTACCCCTGCAACATCCTCGCACCACCGGGTGACGATCACGAGGTTTTTCTCAGGATCGACCACGACGCAGTTCCCACCGGCTCCCGAAGCTGCGAACGTCGATGCGGAAGCGTGCTGGCCGTACCGGACATGGCCTGTATTTAGCCACCACATATAGCCGTACTGGTCGTTCAGCGCGCAAGGCGTGGTCATCATGTCGATCCAACGTTCGGAAATAATTTGCCGATCGCCCCATTTTCCGCGATTCAGGAACAACAGGCCAAATCGGGCATGATCGAGCGCACCGATCCAGAGGCCGCCGCCCCAGTGGGCACCACCCGATACCGACTCGGTAATCAGGCCGTCGATGTTCACGACCGAGTTGTCGTCATAGCCGTGCCACTCCCATGACGCCGAAGCGCCAATAGGGTCCATGACCTCGCGTTTAAGCACATCGGGAAGCGGTTCACGCCACACTGCGAGCAGCGTCAGCGCGGTCCTGTTCACCCGAACGTCGTTGTACTCCCAGTGGCCGCCCGGCTGCCTGCGGGTGTCGCGTTTGGTCACGCCGGCACTACCCATTCCGACCACCTCGAGGTCGCGGTCCCAGTCGACGAGATCGGGCTTCGTGTAAAGAGTGCCCTCCCACTCGGAAGTCTGCTGCAACAGGTGTTCCCACGTAACACCGCGGTTCTGATCGGTATCGAAGCCGTCGATGACTTTACCGGTGTTGTTCTGTGTGATCGATTTACCAGCTTCGTAATCGATAACGCGGTCGGTGGTGCTCCTGATAAGCCCTCTGTCGAACGCAAGACCCGCCATCGTGGCCACGTAGCTTTTTGTGGCGCTGTAAGTAAGGTCGACACGCTCGACATCGCCCCACTCAGCAACGATGTAGCCGTCTTTCAGTACGACGCCCGCCGGGCCGCCGCGGTCTTTGAACTGGCCGAGTTTAGCCGCCCACCGCGGAGCGTCGCCGCCCACGTTTCCGCGTCGGATGTCGATAGGCCACTTGATTTCGTTATCGAATGCGAACTGGACTGCCGCATCGAGTGCGCTCTGGTCCATACCGAGCCCCACGGCGGCCGTGCGTTGCCATGCGGTGCTGGCGAGTGCAACGGCCGGGGGCGGTAAGTAAACTTCCGGTTTCGTCGTCAAATTTAGCCGGCTACCTGACCCTAGTCCTCGAGCCGTTTCAGGTACTGACCGAGCCAGTCGAACTCTACGAAGTCGACATACTCGTCCATAAGGGCCTTCGTTATCGGACCCGCTGCCGTACCATCGCCAATCTGGCGGCCCTGGAACGACCTGACACCGCATATGCAAAGCGATGTCGAAGTCAGGAATATCTCATCGGCGGTAATCGCATCGAACAGGTCCAGGTCTTTGGCGACTACCGGGACATCGATCCTCTCGGCCATCTCAATCGCCGTCTCCCGAGAGATTCCGCCCAGTACGTATTGCTCTTGCGGTGTGTAAATCACACCATCCTTGATCGTGAATATGTTCGATCCGATGCCTTCTGACAGGAACCCGCGAGTATCCAGGAGAATCGCCCACGCCTCGGGGTCCTGCTTCTTGGCTTCCATATCGGCCATGATCAGGTTGAGGTAGTTGTGCGACTTCGCACGGGGGCTGAGTGACTCGGGCGGGACCCGGCGTACCGATGGCACCAGCACGTCCATGCCGTCTCTGTACAGCCGGGCACGGGGCTTCAGGGGCAACGGAGCGCATTCGATGATCACGTTGGGGCCGCCCGCGGTCTCCCACATGTCGCCACCAACCAGGTCGACCCCGCGCGAGACGCGCTGCCCCACCCAGTAGTCGTCGTCGGGTCCGAGAAGGTGAAGGTTGGCCTCCAGCACGGCCATCGAACGCTCGACCATCTCCTCCTGGCTCATGCCGGGGTCGATATCGACGTACCTGAGAGAGTTGTAGAACCGGCTGATATGGGTTTCGATCTTGAAAATCTTGTGCCCGAACGTGCGGGTCATATCGAACACCGCATCGCCGTATTTGAAGCCCCGATCCCTGAAAGGCACCCTGACCTGAGACTCCGGCACAATCTCGCCGTTGAAGTAGGCTACTCGTTCGCCCTCTTGAGATGTAATCATGTTTGGTTCTTTCCTGGGGTCTGTTTCTGGCGCTTCTGAGCCGTCGTCAGCAGCAGGTTTCGTCCTGTTCCCAGCGCGACTCTATTTGAACCCGAACGGCTAGGGTTGCGCGATGCTACACCCGCCTGCAGGGGTGCGTACAGTTGCTCGCCACATGTGGGTATATATGTATGTATATACAGATCGGGAGAGATGGAAGAATGAAGCCCAACAACTGGGCGAACATCTGGCCCGAAACTGCCCGGTCCCGTCCGATTTATCGCCATGCCAATCATCGACGTCTCCCAGAGTGACCTGCCCCCATTACCTGTTCCACTCGTTACGTCAGTCCGACGGCCTGCTTCAGCCTTATTGTCTCCGGTGCCGGCGGCCGGTATCCGAGTGAGCTGTGCGGCCGAATCGTGTTGTACTCCTGCCGCCACCGTTCTGTCAGTATCTGCACCTCCCTTAGCGAATAAAAGATCTCGCCGTTCAGCAGTTCATCCCTCAACTTCCCGTTGAAGCTCTCGTTGTAGCCGTTCTCCCATCGACTCCCAAGCTGGATGAACAGAGTCCGTACTCCGACACGCGGCAACCAGCCCCGAATCGCCTTCGCCGTGAACTCCGGACCGTTGTCCGACCTGATGTGTTCTGGAACACCGTTCGATGTGAACAGTCCGGTGAGGGTGTGCATCACGTCGTCTGAGCGGATCCTCCTTGCTGCTTGAATTGCCATGCATTCTCTCGTGTATTCATCGATCACGGTCAGCAACCTGACTGCTCGCCCGTCCTCGGTCCTGCACGTGACACTCCACAGTAAGCTCGTCGCCCAGCCGCCGGGCGGTACCCACATCATGGCCGAGGACAGCGGTCACGGGATTCAGATTGACCGGCCAGACCTCGTCGCCTGGGCCATTCGACAGGTTATTGACAAGGCCCGCAACACGGCCAATCACGATTGGCGTTTCGCTCTCCGTGCACAGGCGAAGATGCTCATGCGTTCCGCACGAATACACGCGCCCGTGATGACATTCGCCGCTTCTGGCGAGAGAATAGACAGGTTGCATCGCAACGTAACTTCGCCAGCGCACTCCTCATTTAGAAAGAATCGAACTCAGAAATGGCAAGGGAAAAGTGCGTCCTCGCTTATAGCGGGGGCATGGACTCGACAATCTCGGCAGTCTGGATCCGGGAGCGGTACGACATGAATGTCGTCACACTCTCCGTAGATCTTGGCGCAGGTCCCGAACTCATTGGAGTGAAAGAACGGGCCGCGCAAGCGGGCGCGGTGGAGTCGTTGGTCTGGGATGTCAAAGACGAATTCGTCAACGAATATATCTTCCCAGGTCTTAAGGCCGGCGCAATGTACGAAGGTGTCTACGCGCTGTCGACCGCGCTCGGTCGCCCGCTGATGGCGAAGAAACTGGTCGAGGCAGCCCGCCAGGTAGGCGCATCCGCGGTCGCCCACGGCTGCACAGGCAAGGGCAACGACCAGGTGCGCTTCGACTCTGGAATCATGACGCTCTCGGCCCACGGCGACCCGCTCCGCATCATCGCTCCAGCTCGCGAGTGGGGTATGACCCGCGACGAGGAAAAACTGTACGCGGCAAAGGCCGGCCTTGAGCTTCGCGAAGTTGGCAGCGACCAGCGCGTCTACTCGATCGACCGCAACCTGTGGGGTCAGGCGATCGAGGGTGAGGACCTCGAAGATACGTGGGTCGAGCCACCCGAGGATGCCTACTCGTGGACGAAGCCGATTGCCGATACCCCCGATGAAGCCGTCGAGGTAACTATCGGGTTCGAGCGGGGAGTTCCGGTTTCGATCGACGGCAAGGCTGTGTCGGGGGTGAAGTTGATCGAAGTGCTGAACGCAATGGCAGGCGAGCACGGGGTCGGCCGCATCGACCATATCGAAAACCGCCTCGTCGGTATCAAGTCACGCGAGGTGTACGAAACCCCCGCGGCAATCGTGCTGCACACGGCGATCAGGGCGCTCGAGACTGCAACGATGTCGCGCGAGCAGCAGCGGGTGAAGGCGAACCTTTCGGCGATCTACTCCGACATGGTCTATGACGGCCGCTGGTTTACCGAGCTCCGCACCAACATCGCGGCGTTCATGGATAGCGCCCACGAGTTCTCGACCGGCGACGTGCGCCTGCGCCTCCACAAGGGGTCGTGCATGGTCGTGGGTCGCCGCTCACCCTACTCGCTGTACGACTTCGACCTGGCGACCTACTCGACCACCGATTCGTTTGATCACGAATCGGCGACCGGGTTTATCGACATCTATTCGCTTTCAGCTCGAACCCAGGCCCGAATACAGACCAACCGCGAGACACGCTGAGTCTGACGGCCTGGCCACAGAATTCCTTCCCACTGGAGAGAAGGTTAGGTTGAGGGGGAATGCTTCGATAGGCGAGTTGAAGCCATCGAAATCGTTCCCCGTCAGCACGTCTTTCCCGACAAAAAGGCCAACTCGCGATAATGTTGCACGAAGCCCGTTCATCGAATGTGTCCTAAGTCAAGATCAAAACCTATGACCTACGAAAACGACAGCACAAACAAAAACCCCGCCGCCGCTGCCCGCGGTGGCGAGCTCGCGAGCGATTTCACCGTTTCGGTCCACTACGATAGTCGGCTTTACCACGAAGACATCGAAAGCTCGGTCGCACACGCCCGCATGCTGGGTCGCCAGGGCATAATTCCTGCAGACGACGTTGACAGGATCGTTGACGGTCTTGCCAAGATCATGGCCGAAATAGAGGCCGGTGAGTTCGAGTGGGATCCCGAACTCGAAGACATCCACATGAACGTGGAAGCGCGCCTTTACGAGCTGATCGGCGATGCGGCAGGCAGGCTCCACACCGCCCGTTCGCGCAACGACCAGGTCGCTACCGACACGCGCCTGTGGACCCACACGGCATGCAGCCGGGCGTTCGAAGCCGCCGGTTTGTTACAGACCGCGCTGGTCGAACTTGCCGAAAAACATATCGAAACGATCGTCCCCGGATACACCCACATGCAGCGCGGCCAGCCGGTGGTGCTGGCCCATCACCTGATGGCCTACTTCGAGATGTTCGACCGCGACGCCACTCGATTTGCACAGGCCGCTGAATCGGCCGACGTGATGCCGCTCGGCTCCGGCGCGATGGCAGGGGTGCCGTACCCGATAGACCGCGAGTGGGTGGCCGACCAGCTCGACTTCAGCGAGATTTCGCGCAACTCGATGGACGCCGTTTCCGATCGCGACTTCATTGTTGAATTCCTCACCGCATCGTCGCTCGCCATGGCCCACCTGTCGCGCCTTGCAGAAGAGCTGATCATCTGGTCATCAGACGAGTTCGGTTTCGTCAGCCTGACCGACGAGTTCACCTCGGGTTCCAGCATCATGCCGCAGAAGCGGAACCCCGACTTCGCCGAGTTAATCCGTGGGAAGACTGGCCGCGTCTACGGTTCGTTGATGGCCCTGCTGACCACGATCAAGGGGCTTCCGCTCACCTACAACCGTGATTTGCAGGAAGATAAAGAAGGTCTTTTCGACGCCGCCGACACGGTCATCACCTCGCTGGAATCGGCAGCCGGGATGATCTCGGGCCTGACAGTCAATGCGGATCGCATGAGACAGGCCGCCGAAAACAGCTTTGTGCTTGCCACCGATTTCGCCGATTACCTGGTGGGCAAAGGCGTGCCGTTCCGCGCGGCGTATATCGCCGTTTCCGATCTTTCAAAGCAGTGCATTGAGGCTGGAAAAGGATTTGGCGAACTCGAACTAGAAGACTTTCAGGCGGCGTCGACGCTGTTCGACGAAGGCGTGCTAGAGATAACCCTTGAATCCGCGGTCGCCGCGCGCGATGTCGCGGGCGGAACGGCCCCCGACCGTGTACGTGCCGCGATAGCCGAAGCAAAGAGGCTGCTGGCCGAGGCTGATTGAGCCACTACTTCAGTTAGCCAGGTAACCCACCACTGTTACGAACTCGCTACAACAAACTTTAACCTGCCTGTCCTGAATCCGAAACATGCCCAGTTCAATCATCATTGCCCACCGCGGACTCGACGAGGCCTTCCCCGAAAACAGCCTCATTGCCTTCCGGGCCGCCCTAGAGCGGGGAATGGCGATTGAGATCGACGTTCGCGGTACATCCGACGAAGAACTGGTAGTGATGCACGACGATACGGTCGACCGCACCACCGACGGCTCAGGCGCGGTCGCAAACATGACGCTGCCCGAACTGAAGCAGCTCGATGCGGGAAGCTGGTGGGGCAGCGAGTTTGCGGGTGAACGAATTCCCACGCTGAGCGAAACACTCGATGTCGTGCGGGATTATGGCACCGTTGAAACCGCACTCATTCTCGAAATGAAGACGCTCGACCCCGGAAGCATCGGAAAAATATGCCGTGGACTCGAACAGCGTGGACTGCTGGGTAAGACCGTTGGCATCGGACTGATCCACCTTTCGGTCGATGTCCGAAGGCGGTTCTACGGGGGCAGCGCCGACTTTCAGTGCGCAACTGTCGCCAACGTCGCTGTAGAGATTCCCACGGCCATCGCCGATCCCTATTCGTCATGGATTTACGCACGGTTCCCGCTGGGTGCCGACGTTGTGAAGGCCATGCATGACGGCGGGAAAAAAGTTATCGCTTCAGGGCCGGGCGTGATGGACGACGTAGACGTGATGGTGGCGTGCGCCGAAGCGGGTGCCGACACGATCATGGCGTACCATCCGGAAGCGCTCGAACAGCGTCTCGGACGTTAAAACTATCGGAGTACCGCTAAAAATTGCCACCGAAAATCAAGATATCACCCTCTCTGCTGGCAGCCGATTTTGCGAACCTTGGCGAGTCGATACGCGCCGTCGAATCGGCCGGGGCGGACGAGCTTCACTTCGATGTGATGGACGGCAGTTTTGTACCGAATATCACCATCGGTGTACCCGTGCTGGAGGCGATTCGGCCCATCACGAAGCTGCCAATCGATGTGCACATGATGGTCGTCGAACCCGCCCGTTTCGCACAGCAGTTCGCCGATGCTGGTGCCGATATTTTCACCATTCACGCCGAGGCGTGTGACGATCTCGAAACATCGCTGGGTGATGCTAGGATTGCCGGAATGACGGCAGCAGTTTCACTGAAGCCCGACACTCCTGTCTCGGTGTTGCAGCCAGTCCTACCCCTTATCGATCGCGTACTCGTAATGACGGTCGAACCGGGCTTTGGCGGCCAGTCGTTCATGCCCGAGATGCTCCCGAAGATCGCTGAACTCGTCGACATGGCGCGCGTTGCTGGAACGGACCTCGAAATCGCAGTTGATGGCGGCATCAAGGTCGATACGGCCGGGAGTGTCATCGACGCGGGTGCTACAGCACTGATCTCAGGGACCGGCGTGTTCAACTTCACCGACGGAATCGAAGCAGGCATCAAGGCTCTACGCAGCGCGGGGTCGTAGCGCGGCCGGAGCCCCGCAGCGGCGGTTTTGGCGTCACGAACCACACTTCTTCACGCGTAAGCCACTTTGACTCGGCCACTATTGGTGCCATGCTTTCTACTGACACCGACTCATCTCCCAACTCGCTAAACGCTGGAGACATCCATGGTGCTGTTACTGAACAGATCTGACGTGCAGAAACTGTTACCGATGTCGCAGGCTATCGACGTGGTCGAGGCTGCGTTCGGCGAACTCGAAGCAGGGACGGCCGAGATGCCCGCCCGCACAGTCTTCATGATCCCAGCACCACGCTCGCATCCCCCGAACCCCCTAGAGCGACCCGCGCTGCGGATGGGGCGACTCGCAGAATTACGGTTACGTTGATCTGACAGGCCCACCGATCTTGCGCGCAGATCCTGAGTCAGGTTCGGGGTGACGGAATTCTGACTCTTTACGTCGTGAGAACTTCCGGCCCTCCGGGGCCAAGGTAAATCGAGTGCTCTTTCCAGCCGACGTGCGCTCCACTTACCTCTGCTAGGGGCGGGTACTCCCTTGCGACACGCTGCTTTATCAGCTCTTTTAGCGTCCGCTCGAACGGCTTTCTCGGAAGGTGCGAGAAATATCGCCGGGCGATCGGCAGTCCGTTCCACGACTTGATTTCCGCAAGCACCTGCGGGTCGATCTTGTTCGATAGCTTCGGACTACGGGCCAGCATGAAAACTTCGGGCGCGCCTTCATCCTCGACATAACCCTCACCTGAAGTGGCAAATGGTTCGATGGCAAAAATCATTCCGGCGTCCAGAGTTGCGGTAGAGCCCATACGTGCATTCGGAATCTGCGGCTTGTCGTGCAGCGTCCACCGTCCGAGCCCGTGCCCCGTTAGGTTGAAGATCGGGCTGAACCCGGCCTCGGTGATAACCTCATCGACCCGCTCGCCAATGTCATCAACTGCAATTCCTGGCGAACACATCGCGATCGCCGCCTCAAGCGCGTCCGAAGCCGCCCCGATCAGGCCCGACCAACGCCCGTCGAGGGAAAGATCAGCCGAGACACCGGTATCGACAACGAACCCGTCGATGTGCGCCCCGACATCGATCTTGACCAGGTCGTTCTCTTCGAACCGGGTACTGTCAGTTGGTGATGCGCAGGAATGTGCGGCAATGTGATTACAGCTGGTCTGGGCGGGGAACGACGGCATTGCCCCCGCTTCACGAATCATCGTCTCCATGCCTTCCTGAAGCTCGCGCAAAAACAGGCCGGGCTTGATGGCCTCGGCCGCCCAGTTTCTGGCGTTTGAGGCGATCTTCCCGGCCTCGCGGAGGGTGTCGAGCTCGGAAGTGGATGGAATCACGCGCATGTTGGGTCGTCGTTGTCCCAGCGGTTGAACGAAGGCTGCTCGCCAATCACCAGACTGTCCCGCGTGTCTCTCCACATTTCGTACCAGGTATTGGCGTCGTGCAGCTCCGACTCCGGGTCCGCCGCGCTACGAGCGACGAACCCCGGAAAGACGCTCCGGCCGGTTGCCTGCCCCGTCGGCTGGTAGCGGAGGTCGAAACTCCAGCGGATACGGTCGCTAACGTTTGGCAGCGACGAGTGAACGGTCTTCTTGGTCAGCAGCAGGGCGCCGCCCCTTTTTACCGGTACCGGCATCGAATCGCCAATGTTGAACAGATTCTCAGGAATCTGCAGGCCCGGCCGGTCCCTGTAACCGGGGCAGTGGGTGAGCAATTCGCCGCGGTGAGAGCCCGGAACTACAGCAAGGCAGCCGTTTTCTACGCTGGTGTCCATCAGCGGAAACCATACCGTCAGAATGTTGGTTTCGTCTGCTTCGGCGTTCACAACGCCAGCGTCCTGGTGCCACGGAGTCGCTCCAAACATAACGTTGCCGTTTTCGTCCCGCGGGGAGACCGACTCTGGGACCTTTATCCGGACGTGCTGCACCGGATTTGAATAGACTTCGGGGCCGACGATCGACTCAGCTGCATCGAGCACTCCGGGAGCTGTCAGCGCCCCGAATATTGCAGGGCCTGCCCAGAACGGGGTATCGGGCTTCACGCCGTTCTGTGGAAGAGAGAAATCGAAGTGCTGGTTATGGATTTCTTTCGATTCGCCGTAGATCTTCGTGACGCGATCGCCGAACGGCAGTTCCGAGTAGTCCGATGAAATCTTGCCTTCAGCAAGCAACCTGTCGGCGAGGGCATTGAGCACACCTGCATACTCGTCAATAACCGGGTCGATGTCACGCTCGGGGTCGAAAACGTCTTCGACATGAACAAACCCGTATTCATCGAAGTGCTCTTTTTGCTCGGCGGTAAGTGCTGCCATTCCTGTGATTCCCCTATCGCACCGCAAATTGCAGTGCGTATATGGGCCGGAATTTTACTCCCCGCGACAGGCCAGAGTCACGCGCCGAACACGAGCTGACTCCCGATGCTGGGCAAGAGCGGGAACGAGCTCGGTCTACTTGCTGCGTCGGGCTGCCGGGAGGGAGTCGGCCTCGATGGCGAGTCCCTGAGCCGATTCGATTGCTTTCCTGATACCGGAGAGCGCTATTTTGAAGATGTTGATCATATTGAAATTTCGTTAAGTTAGATTCGCTGATGAAGGAGTGGGATGCCCGGTGCGCAGCGGATAGCATCTGCGGGTAAAAAACGGACAACAAAAAACCCCTGCTGGCAGGGGTACGGTTCTCTAATCGTCGCTAAGTAGGAGATTCAACAAGTACAGCGACAGGCAAAACCGACAACCCCTGCGGGCGTACAGGTACACATACAGGTACAGGCCTGTGTGGTCGCCATTACGGAATTGTGGGTGTGGATTGGGTTACTCATTTGCTTCAACCCCACAAATATAACCCCCGGCCATGCACAAGGCAAACCCATGATGTGGGCATTAAGTGAGGAAGGGGTAGGCGCAATGCACAGTTTTCACGAGCGCCGAGTACGATCTCACAGACCCAGCAGTTGCACAGCGTTGGCACCGCGGACCAGCCGTGACTGTTCAGGACTCAGCCCGGCCTGCTCGAATTCGTCCAGCGCACGTCTTTGAGTCACCAGTGGAAAATCGCTGGCAAACACGATTTTTTCGGCCCCAACCGCCC
>Ga0208879_1003151_pt1 | contig 13806 bp, 11 predicted proteins | sample Knorr_S15_td_Bot_FD_185605 | JGI IMG/M metagenome (GOLD analysis project Ga0208879, IMG submission 185605) | Marine microbial communities from Southern Atlantic Ocean transect - Knorr_S15_td_Bottom_ad_5009_LV_A (SPAdes) (version 2) | ecosystem: Environmental > Aquatic > Marine > Oceanic | place...
TCGATTGGACGCGCGCACGGTAAGCTCAATCGTCTCGCCAAGCATTCCAAATACGATAGTGTGTTCTCCCGGATTATCGCCAGTACGAATGGCGTGATAGGCGATTTCGTTGTGCGCGCGAGCTCCCACTTGGCCTTGCCGCCCGTGAACCGCTGCGGAGATCCCCATCGCTTCCCCAATCAATTCACCGAAACGCAGCGCCGTTCCACTAGGTGCGTCTTCTTTGAATCGATGGTGACGCTCCAAAATCTCTACATCCGCGCCACCCGATACATCCTTGAGCACTGCGGCAGTCGTTTGAGCAAGTTTCATCACCAGATTGACAGCGGTACTCATACTCGGAGCCCACACAATGGGAATCTGTTCGCTTGCCAAACGAATTAAGTCTTGTTGTTCGGAACTTAAGCCTGTTGTAGCAACCACCAAAGGCGTACCATTGGCTAGACATTGTTGCGTGATACTCTCCGCACCCGCGGGTACTGAAAAATCCACAACAACATCGATATCGCTGTTCCAAGTCGGACTTAGTGCGACATCAATCGCCCCAATACCAGCAACCGACCCCGCGTCCTCACCAGCACGCGGGTGTTCTGCGGATTCAAAAGCAGCCACCACGTTGAATTGTTCGTCGACACTGGCCAAGGCAACTAAGCGTTGTCCCATGCGACCGGCAGCACCATGAATGGCAAGTCCCAAATTACTCATTTTCAATATCCTTGTCCGTGTTAACACCTCTGTGCAATACCGATGTTTCGCCGGTTTGCTTTGTCTATCATTCGAACTCAATCCAGAAACCTAGCCTAGCCATAAATTTTAATAGCGCGAATAATTTCGTCTAGGTCATTAGAGACAGCGACTGCTCGATTTGCGTAATTCGCACGAGTCATCCCGCGTACGCCTAATACTTCGTTGAACTTTTTTTGATCCGTTGTGTGATATGCAACCGTAGCCGTGGGATCTTTTAGTTGGTGCCCCGTTAGAATGCAAACAACTCGGTCACTCGCCGCAATGATTCCTTGCTCACGTAATAACTTCACGCCAGCCACACTTGCCGCACTTGCCGGTTCGCAACCAATGCCACCAGCGCCCACTTGGGCTTTGGCATCAAGCATATCTTGGTCGGAAACCTCGCGGACAACACCATCGCAATAATCTAACGCCCGCAAACATTTATCGAGATTGACAGGGCGGTTGATTTCAATCGCGCTCGCAATCGTCGAAGCCTTTTTCTGCTCCACATCCAACTCCTGATAATATTGTTCCTGAATGGAGCGATCGATACGACCCTCATTCCAGTGCATCGATCGATTCTCGTATAACTCATGTAACGTATTGGCACCGCGAGCATTGATAACGGCAAGTCGTGGTACTCGGTCGATTAATCCTAGTTCAAACAGTTCGATGAATGCTTTCCCAAAAGAACTTGAATTCCCCAGATTGCCACCCGGCACGACAATCCAATCAGGCACTTGCCAGCCTAGACTCTCGATGACTCGGTACATGATTGTCTTTTGCCCTTCCAGCCTAAAGGGATTGATACTATTCACCAAATAAATATCGAGCTCTTTGCAGACTTCGCAAACCCGCAGCATCGCATCATCAAAATCCCCAGTAATTTGGACTGTCAACGCTCCGTACTCGAGTGCCTGAGACAATTTTCCGTAGGCAATCTTCCCCGAGCCAATAAAAATCACGGCTTTCATCTGTTGAGACACCGCGCAATACATGGCCAACGAAGCGGAGGTGTTACCCGTGGAAGCACAGGCCGCACGTTGGGCTCCCACACTGCGAGCGTGAGTAAAAGCAGCAGTCATACCGTTGTCTTTAAAACTGCCCGAAGGATTCATGCCTTCATATTGCAAAAACAGTTTACCACTCTGCATGCCTACGTAACGGGAAACCGTATCAGCTTGTTGCAGAATCGTTTGACCTTCACCCACTGTAACAATTTGCTCACGGAGAGCGAACGGCAACAATTCATGAAAACGCCACACACCACTGCGTGCTAACGGGTCAAGTCGCTGTGACCACTTATCCTGAAACATCGCCCAACTCTCGGGGGCTGGACCAGATTCCCAATCATATTTGACGTCCAATAAGCTGCCGCATTCAAGACAACCCGTCAAAACTTCGTCGATGGCATAAACTTTACGACAGTCTACATGGATGCATTCTTGGTACGCTATTTCGCGAAAATTCACTTGCTGCGGCCGTGACAGTGGTTGAGCCTTTTCCACTAACCTTATAAAAAACGGGGGAGATTTGTATTGCGTCTATAAAAGCAGTATAAATCAGCCATCAATTTTGAGCAACAAGTCACCTAGTACATTCTTGCGACCACGAGGTGCTTGCCTATTTTATGGCCGTTTTTGATGACACCTTCACGTTAAAATCATTGACAGCACGATTTCCGATTCTTAAAATCTGCAGTTAAAGTCGATTGGTTAAATACTTGCTATAATTTCAGTGGACTATACAAGAGACTGCCAGTTTTGAGTAAATTTGTAATTCAAGGGTTTTGCCCGCCTAAGACAAAATAAACCAATCGTCAATTAGTTCATTCCTAATTTCCGAACTTGACCTATCATGGCTCGACCTAAAAACGCAATGAAAAAGCTTGAATCTAGACCATTCAAAAAAATATTGCTGTCGCTCCGCGCTCGCCTGCGAGACGACGTATCGGCAATGGCTGACTTGGCGTTGGGTCAAGGCAAAACTGCTGGTGGCAGTGGTTCATCGCCCTCAAACCATATGGCTGACAAAGGTACTGATCAGTTTGAGCAAGAATTTACGTTATCGCTCGTGGAAAACGATGAAGAAACACTCCAATGGATCGCCGATGCTCTCGACCGCATCGAACTAGGGGCCTACGGTGCTTGTGAGCAGTGTGAGCGTAAGATCCCCAAACAACGATTAAACGTCCTTCCCTTTACCGCATATTGCGTAAAATGTGCTAGCGAAATACAAGCGGGCTAACCGTATGAATAGTCACGAGGATGCAATCGGAAAAACCGATGACTCGTCCCTCTCATTTGGTCGCCGCTGCGGACTTTTCGCGTCGATCGCCATTGTTGGGCTGGCGTTCGACCTCTGGTCGAAATCCTATATGTTCTCCAAGCTCGGATTGCCTGGAAAACGTCCCTTTGAACTGTGGTGGATCATCGAAGATTTTTTCGGTTTTCAAACAGCAGTCAATCAAGGGGCATTGTTTGGCATCGGGCAGGGGGGGAGTTCGTTTTTCGCCATATTCTCCGGCGTCGCTCTGCTAGCAATTGCGTTTTGGTTTATAAAGAGTGATGGTTGGAGAAGCCGCTGGCTCACCGTCTGCCTAGCCGCCGTTACTGCAGGTATTCTAGGAAATCTCTATGACCGTTTGGGGCTATGGCATCCCACTGATACATTTGCAGATAACTATTCCAATTTTGCCTATGGCGTACGCGATTTCATCCTATTCACATATCATGGTCACGTCTGGCCAAATTTCAATATCGCCGATTGCCTGTTGGTTTGCGGAGCAATCATGCTCGGCATTTCCTCCTTTCGCCGCGAAGCGACAAGTAAAAAACCCGCTGGGTATATGGGTCTTGATATCGTAAAATCTGAACAACCCCAAGAACGAAACGAAAGCAACCTAACAAGCTAACAGCATTACCATCATGAACAAACGCCTTGAACAACTAACAAATCAGCTTAACGATCTCAATACGGACTTCAGTTCGCGTTTGCTCTCTGCCGTACAATATGCCGTTGCCGCAGGGCAACAAACGCTCACTCGATTCCAAGATGACCAACTTGAGGTTATCAAAAAAGCGGATCGATCACCGGTTACTATGGCAGACACTGAGGCAGAGTTGCTGCTACGGAAATGCATTGCCGACGATTTCCCCGAGGACGCGATACTTGGCGAAGAATTTGACGACGTCGCTGGCTCGACCGGCTACCGCTGGATCCTCGACCCGATCGACGGCACCAAGTCGTTCATCTCAGGCGTACCACTCTACGCGACGTTGATAGGAATCGAACACGAAGGCAACAGTCAGGTCGGCGTGATCTATGTACCTGCTTTGGATGAACTTATTTTTGCCGAAATTGGCAAAGGGGCACGTTATTGTCGCGGCGAGGCTAAAATGACCGAGCCAAAAGTTTCCAGCGTTGCGACACTTGCAGATGCCTGTTTTGTGACAACCCAATTAAGCACCTATGACGAATGTAACCGCCGTCAGGTGTTCCGAGCCATCGAGCAACAGGCGTCGATTACGCGTACTTGGGGCGATGCCTACGGATACCTACTCGTCGCTACAGGACGTGCTGAGGTGATGATTGACCCGATTTTCAACGTCTGGGATGCCGCCGCAATTCTTCCTGTGATTCAGGAATCCGGCGGCACCTTCAGCGACTGGAAAGGCGTTGCAACGGTACATAACCAAGAGGGCATTGCCACCAACGGCTACTGCCACAACGAGATTCTCGCATTCACCCGCAATGCGTAAGGGCTTTCCCTCCGAGCTTGCCCACGGTGTAATATCAACACAACAGCTACTACTCCAATTGTTCTTTCACAAGATCGTGAAGCGTTCGTAGGCCCACTTGGCGGTCGACTTCATAAAACCCAACTTTGTAATGAATGACTTTGCCGGATTTGTCCAACACGACAAATAAAGGCAACTTCGCTCCCGCGCGACGCGGGTCGCCCAACTCGCTGATGTACCCCTGCACGTCCGCCACCACGGGGTAACTCAAATTCATGAAGCTAGCAAACTTTCTAGTCGAAGCACGTACTCGCGTTCGCTGCTTGGGATCTTCAAGTTCCGGACGAACCACGACCCCAACCACCTGCAAGCCCTTGTCCGCATATTTCCGCGACAGAAAATCTAGATACCCAACCTGTCCGTACGGTGGACTCAACGGACTGTCCTTGTAATCCCAAAAGTGCAATATCGTCACTTTCCCTTTAAGCGACGCGTCTTCAAAACTAGCCCCTCGATACGACTCAAACCCGGTAGCGGTTACAACTTGCCCCAGCGCTCGCGTCCTCAGCGCTGCCACGCCACCACGGCGGCCATTTTGCGATTGCACGTCTTTCTTGGCAATCAATGAAAGATCCGCCAGCGTCGTTGTCTTGGCAATATCGATTAATTTGTCACTCTGGGTACGCAATAACTTAAGTTGTGCGTCGTCCCACACAATTTCCTTGCTTGGCAAATCCAATTCAAGCTGATCCCGCAAGCTTATGAACGCCGCAAAAGCCGCTACCGTCTTCTCCCGCGCTTGATCGCTCAAGGCCTCTCGTTTGACAAGTCGGTATTCAAGTGTATGGCGTTCACCTTGCCCTATAGTCACTCGTTCTTCAAGACGATTAATTACTCCATCAGCGGAAACCCACACCGTTCGTTTGGTACCAAAACTGTTAAAACCCAATACTCGCCAAAAATATTCTCCATTCACCTGCTCGCGCTCAATCACGCGATAACTTAAAGCCCCTTGTTTCCAGACAGTATCCATGTTGATTTTTCCGCCATCAGCAATTTGAAACAGCGCCAGAGGAATCAACGACGAGTGGTTTTCTGAGTTGAATAATATCAGCGGGTTGGCGAGTGAGGTCCGCGACGACTGCAGATTGATGCCGTTGCCGTCAATCCATTTAGAAACACCAAACTGTGCGATCCACGACAACTCCCCGCGACCATTCTCTCTTATCGTCCAGTGCAATACACCGCCGTCGTCCGCTCGTTCCCGCAGCACAGTGATTTTGAATTCTTTCGTCGAAGTTCTAGCGTCGCCGTCATCAGGCACCATCCGACCTTGATAAACAAGCAACTCAGCAGCCAGCAAAGATTGATCGGATAACGCGAAACTCATCGTAAGAGTACAAACCAATAAAGTAGACACCGCCAGTGACTTCCTAAAGACCGCAGGCGTTGGTATCAGTTTTACGACATACAAACAATAAGTCCGTCATTCTAGGTGTTCTTGGGCGGCGATGCGAATCGTTTACAGCAAAAACAGTAGTCACAGACGATATATTTTCGCTTATTGCGCGCTTACACACCGCACCCAGCATGTCTTGCCCGAAATAAAAACAATTGACAAACGCAATAATGGGATAAAAGTACCCGTTGCAGACCACCGACGACAAGTTATACTTACGGTTTCAAATAACTACAAATCCCCAAGTCCCCTATTAATCTTTTAACGAGGGGTGCGATCGTTTTTCAAGAGGAACGCGAAGATGGCTCGAGTTTGCGAAATTTGCAACAAACAAGCACAGATTGGAAATTCTGTCGAGACCCGTGGTAAAGCTAAATACCTTGGTGGTGTTGGTACTAAAATCACTGGAATCACTCGACGAAAATTCAAACCAAATCTGCAACGTATCCGTGTCGCCCAAGAAGATGGCAGCAGTCGCCGCATGAAAGTTTGCACACAGTGTATTCGCAGTGGTAACATACGCAAAGCGGTTGTTACCAAACCATTTGTTTAAACCTAGCAGTAATCGGTGCTCAGCAACCGCCTGCTCAAATCAAAAACATCTGGGACATCTTGCTTGAACATCTTCCTAGATTAGGGCAACGTAACATGGCACTAACACGCGACGATGTTGAAAAAGTCTCTTTGCTTGCTCGTCTGCAACTAACCGACGATGAACTCAATAGTATGACGGAGCATCTCAGCCAGATCATCCAGTACGTTCATCAACTTGATGAAATCAACACAGACGACGTCGCGCCGTTAGCGCATACGCTCGACATTACCAATGTCCTAGCCGACGACGTTGTCGCGGACTGTTTAAGTCGAGAGGCAGCTCTACAAAACGCACCGCAACGGGATGAGGAGTGTTTTAGAGTACCTGCCGTACTCTAAGATAAACAAGGTAAATCGTTTGCATTGGAATCTTTACCACCAGACCCTCCCAGAAAATAAGCTTCGCTTTCGCTAGTTAGTCACAGGTCCGTCATGTCCATTATCTCAAAATCAGCGACTCAACAACGCGAGATGCTGCGTACGGGAGAATTGACTAGCGTGGAACTAACCACAGCGTACCTCGAACAAATCAAGTCGCGTGAATCAGCAGTCAAAGCGTTTGTACATCTCGACGAACAACAAGCACTTGATGCCGCTCAACAAATTGACACACGTCGTGCTGCCGGAGAACCGCTCGGTGACCTCGCCGGTATCCCTGTCGCAGTTAAAGACAATCTCTGTAGCGAGGGCGTACCCACAACGTGTGCCTCTAAAATTCTCAGCGGTTTTATACCACCCTATGATGCCACTGTCGTCGCTAAACTAAAAACTGCCGACGCTATACTCATCGGCCGTACCAACATGGACGAATTCGCTATGGGGAGCTCAACGGAGAATTCGTCAATTCAAGTCACCAGTAACCCATGGAATCTACAGTGTATCCCTGGAGGCAGCAGTGGGGGTTCAGCGGCCTGCATTGCCGCAGGCTTTGCACCGCTAGCACTCGGATCAGACACCGGCGGTTCCATTCGACAACCAGCTGCCCTGTGTGGCATCGTCGGCCTTAAGCCAAGCTACGGTCGTGTCAGTCGCTATGGGCTCGTCGCCTTTGCCAGCAGCCTCGACCAAATTGGCCCCATGACTGGCAACGTAGAAGATGCCGCCTTGTTATTGCAAGTCCTCGCGGGCCACGATTCACATGACTCAACCTCCGCTGACGTAACGGTAGATGGCTATGTCGAAAATGTCACTCAACCACTATCCGGCTTAACGCTTGGTGTCGTCGATGAACATTATGGTGATGGACTTGAAGCAGAAATTAAATCAAGTGTTGAAGAGGCCATACGAGTATACGAGTCGCTCGGCGCTACCCTTAAACATATCGAAATGCCCCACGCGAGCTACGGTATCGCCACGTACTATATTATCGCTCCCTGTGAAGCATCCAGTAACTTAGCGCGATTCGACGGAGCGCATTACGGTCATCGTGCTGATACTTCAACTAGCGATCAAACATCGACCAGCGAAGACGCCTTGACTCGCATGTATCGTTCGAGCCGCGCTGCCGGTTTTGGCGACGAAGTAAAACGACGTATAATGCTCGGCACTTATGCCCTGAGCGAAGGTTATTACGATGCCTTCTATTTAAAAGCACTCAAAGTCCGCCGGTTGATCCGACAAGACTACGACAACGCGTTTAAGGATGTTGACCTGTTGATCGGACCTGTTACCGCGTGCTCAGCCTTTAAGCAAGGTGAAAAAACAGCGGACCCGATGGCGATGTACATGGAGGATCTATTTACCGTCACGGCCAATTTAGCAGGTGTCGCCGGGATTTCAATTCCCTGTGGACTCACCGACGCGGGACTGCCCATTGGTGTGCAATTACAGTCGGCACCGTTCCAAGAAGACAAGCTTTTGCGAGCCGCATATATGTTTCAACATGCTACGGACTGGCATCAGCGGAGGCCTGAATTTTAATGTCCTCACCCGAAACACAACCTACGGACGGTACACCCTACACGGTAGTCGTTGGACTCGAAGTTCACGTCCAACTAAAAACGAACACCAAACTGTTCTGCCGTTGCCCCACCACATTTGGCCAACCACCCAACACACAAACTTGTCCTGTCTGCCTCGGTTTGCCAGGTTCGTTACCCGTAATGAATCGCCATGCATTTGAACTCTCCATGAAAACCGCATTGGCGCTCAACTGTACGATCCCGCACTTCACCAAATGGGACCGCAAGAATTATTTTTACCCAGATTTGCCCAAGGGTTACCAAACGAGTCAGTTTGATTTACCGATGAGTGAACACGGGCACCTCAATATTTTCTCTGAGAATGATGAATTCGCAGACAAACAAATTCGCATTCTGCGTGCTCATTTGGAAGAAGATGCTGGCAAGAGCATGCATGACGAAGCCGCCGGAGTTGCCGATAGCCGCATCGATCTGAATCGCACGGGTACTCCATTGCTCGAAATCGTTAGCGAACCAGACATGCGCAATGCCGCCGAAGCGAAAGCTTACTTGCAAGAACTGCGGTTGATTCTGTTGTACCTCGGCGTCTCCGATTGCAACATGCAAGAAGGCTCCCTGCGGTGTGATGCCAATGTTAATTTACACATCGACACGCCCGCCGGAACCATTGCCACGCCAATCGTCGAAATCAAGAACATGAATAGCTTTCGCGCGGTCCAACGAGGCATCGAGTTCGAGGTCGGTCGGCAATATACGTTATGGCAAAAAGATAAACAGGTCTTGGGCGACATGCCCAAACAGACGCGGGGTTGGGACGAGGGAGCCCAAGTTACCCGCGCCCAACGTGAAAAAGAAGAATCGAGTGACTATCGATATTTTCCTTGCCCTGATTTAGTGCCAGTCGTTGTTACGGACGAGGAAATCCAGGCGATGCAACAACAAATAGGCACCCTGCCGGCCAGCTTGCGCAAGCAACTGCTCGACGACCACCAACTTACCGCCCATACGTCAGCCGTAATCGTCAACCAAGGTCTTGGCTTTGCTGACTATTTTCTCGCTCTCGCAACAGCGATTGACGACAGTCGTCTAGCCGGCAATTGGATGCAAGGCGAAGTCCTACGTATTCTCAACGAACAAGAACAAACCATCCAGCAGTTTAAGCTATCGGCCGCTGAGTTAGGCGAACTGCTGAAGTTTATCCAAAGCGGCGACCTCGACAACTCCAAAGCCAAAGACGTTTTTGCCGTGATGATTGAAGCGGGACAAGCTGCCGCAGATGTCATGGCGGAACTGGGAATTAAAAAAGTAGATTCGTCTCAACTTGAAGAATTGTGCCAACGCTTAGTCGACAATAATCCTAAAATCGTGGCGGATGTACAAAGCGGCAACCCAAAAGCGGTTGGTGCGCTGATCGGCCAAGCACGTAAGGAAAACTCTAATGTCGATCCTGGCCAAGTGCGTCAAATTTGTCTGGCCCTCATAGAGAAACTCTAAGCATTTCGGCAACGAGTAGAAAGGTGCTTACATCCCGATGACCGACAACTCTATCGACCAGCTGAAACTGTGGGACAGCGAACATGTGTGGCACGCTTTCACACAAATGGCTGACTATGAACCACTAGTTATCGACAGTGCTAGCGGCTGTGTTCTCACCGACATGCAGGGTAACACATATATCGATGCTGTTAGCAGCTTGTGGTGTAACGTGCACGGCCATCAACACCCGGTCATCAACGCTGCTATTCGTAAACAACTCGACCAAGTCGCACATGTAACTTCATTAGGCATGTCCAACCCAACCACAATTCAATTAGCAAAACGTCTCGTCGATGTTACGCCAGCAGGTCTTAACCATCTATTTTTCTCCGGCGATGGCTCGAGTAGTGTTGAAGTAGCAATGAAGATGGCCTTTCAATATTGGCAGCAAAGGAGTGACCCCCAACCAAATAAGACCAAATACATCGCCCTCGGCAGCGCCTATCATGGGGATACCCTGGGCAGTGTCAGTGTTGGCGGTGTACAGCGATTCCACGAAATGTTTAAGCCGTTGTTGTTTGATGTCCTCCGCATCGCCAGTCCGGATACATACCGTTTACCTGCCGACGTTGCGAAGCCGCAAGATGCGACTCAGTATTATCTAAACCAACTCGAATCCCTCCTGCAACAACATCACTCAACTATCGCTGCGATGATTATCGAACCTGTCGTGCAAGGTGCTGCGGGGATGATCATGCAGCCACTGGGATATTTGGCAGGAGTCCGGCAACTCACGCAAAAACATGACGTGCTGTTGATCGCGGACGAAGTTGCGGTTGGCTTTGGTCGCACCGGTGCAATGTTTGCCTGTAATCATGAGAACATTCAGCCCGACCTGATGTGCTTGGCCAAAGGACTCACCGGTGGTTACATCACGATGGCGGCGACCTTAGCAACAACGGAAATCTGGAATGCGTTTCTAGGTGATCCAGCTCGCACGTTTTATCACGGCCATACCTACGGAGGCAACCCGTTAGCAGCCGCTGCAGCCATTGCTAATTTAGATATCTTCGAGTCCGAGCAAACGATGATCAATGTGCACGAACGAACCGAACAGCTCGCTGATCTATTGAGACCTTTGGCAGACCATCCTCATGTCGGTGACATTCGACAACGCGGGCTGATCGTTGCCATCGAACTGGTGGCCGACAAGGACAACAAAACTCCTTTTGAAAACCTCGGTGCCACGGGGACCGCTGTGTGTAAAGCGGCACTGGAGCAGGGCGTGTGGTTACGACCACTACGAGACACAATCGTCATCATGCCACCGCTGAGCATATCAGAAACTGAGATCACTAAGATCGTAGCAGCCGTCGAGCATGCCATTTGTGGCGCCCTCGCTGACTACAGCGAGTAAACTCGTGGCACGTATGTAAGCCGCGGATGAGCGCAAATTATCGCGAATATGAGAGTGGGTGCGCTAACTAACCTATTGGCTGACGGATCGCGTACCTTGTGGGGAGGCTGAAATCGGCATGCCATCTGGTAGCGGTCGGCCGGCACAGGCATATCCAAGGGGCAACAGTTTATCTTTGATTTCGCGAAATTGAGTAAAACTATCGGGATACACCCAAATAGTCACCGTTGCCGTATCCGGTACTAGTCGTTGAACATATTGCAAGAATCGCGAACCAGGTTTCAAAGCCGCAGCCACCGTTTCTCCCCGCGCGGAATCAACAGGTAATACCTCCAATTTGATCAATTCAATGCGCTCCTGCCTGCGTGGCCCGGCATTGGTGCGTACTATTTGGCTCACATAACCCAACTTATAACGCAACTCAAAGCCTTCCACGGGCCCAAGCGTGTTGGTTACGGTCTTTTGAATCCGTACGTTAGCAAGATGCTGAGCAGCGTGGGATTTCATGCGATCGATCAACTCACTAAACGGTACGTAGGAAATCCGCCCATTTTCCAAGCGGAAATGAATCTCATCTCCAAATACCGTTTCCGCCATCGGAGTTGGGATGTGGTCAATAACATTGATTTGCTCATTCATGTTGTCGAGCACTTGTCGACTACGGATTAAATCACCCAGTTCTTTTTGTCTAGCTTCAAATTGAAACTGTTCGTCATTGGAAATCTGCGCAACATTAGACAATTCCTTGGAATCTTGTGTTAATCGAGTCTCAACGGTGGCAACTAGTTGCTGCAACTTATCACGCTCTGCGCGGCGATACTTTATTTCAATTTGTTGCCGTGTACTCACCTCTTCAAGATCATGAATATCTCTTTCAATCGCCGTGGATTCACGTTGAGCGCCAACAACGGCTTCCACGCTTGCCGCTTCATTCGATTTTATAACTTCCTCGTGGGAAGTTTGTGTTTGCGCTGAAACAATCGCTTCTCGCGTGCGCACCATCACAATAATAACCAAGATGATCAATACTCCGACCAAGTTGGCAACGATGTCTTGAAACGAATCCAAGCCACCTATTTCACTATCTTGTTTTCGTTTTCGCTTCATGGTTTTGCTTCAATGCGTTGCGTCACTTTAATGCCACTACGTTTCAAATACTTCTGCACTAAATAGAAATGCTGTTCACCACCGGCAGCAACTTCAATATGTAATTCGGGTTTCCAATAGCCACCCGCAAGAGCAAGCCCCCAGCGTTGAATGTGCTGATGAAGTGCAGCGACAAATGGATCAATCGATTGCTGCATCGTGCCTTCTATGCGAACGACGATTGGAGCCCCTCGTTCACCATGGGCAGGGATCAAGACCAGTTGGTCTACAGTACACAACACTCGAACGCCTCGCGTAATTGCTGGACCGAGTGTCTGCTGTTTCTTGAGTGCCCAACCTGGTTTTCGACCTGGCATTCCCACTTGCAAGTCTGAGGCACCTTGTACGCGAGCAGCACCGCGACCGCCCGTCTGACCGTTGGAGGGCTCGCTTTCATGTCTAAATGTGCTCTGCGGTATTGGCGACGTCACGTTTGGTTGTTGACCGGAACCTTCTCCCGTTCGCAGAGGTTTCTGGGCGTCTGAGTCAGACCGCTGGTTCCGTTGCGGCGCCGCGCCATCAAAGGGCTGATTGCTGTGGTGTGTGGTCGGGCTTAAGCGATAACGACTAGGCATCGTAGCGGCTAACGCTTGTTGTCGCGAACGCGCTGCTTTGATTGTCTTGCGTAACTGCTGGGCCAGCGCAGGTTGTGGTCGTGGATAAGCCAGTTTCAATTCATCACTTATCAGCTCGTAACCGAATTCGTGTTGCCAGTTCTTCATCGCTTGCCGCGCTACGCCATAACTGCGAACACCACTGGATCGTACGATCAACAGCGGATAGGGCGAAATGGATTCATCAACGGTGTGCTCGAAATAGAACTCTCGCACGGCACGCAAACAAGCGTCGAGTGGATTCCCTGGGCCTGGTGGACCCGCCATTTCAATTCCCGTAATCAGGATTCCTTCGGGCTGAATGATGATCCCTTCCGCAACACACTCGATATAGATAGGCCGGCGATTCGTTCCCTTGTCGCCCGCATACGGGATGATCGCGAAAGATTCCGTCGCCGACTCTCGATCTAGTCGTGCTTGAGCGAGTTTGGTGCGAGCAGCATCTATATCTACGTCTAGCTTGTTTAGTTCAGCATCACGATTTGTTCGTTGAGCCTGAATGGCGCCATCTTGTTGAAGTTGACGTTGCAGGGATTCATGACGAGAAACAAGGCGCTGCAGTTCTTGCTCCAGTTCGCGGGCATGTTGCTCTAGGTGACTCAGCGACAGACGATTACTTGAAATTTGCGATTGTTGTTCCTCCCGCTGGGTCCGCAACACCAAACTACGCCATTGATAATTCTCCAACGCTTGCTGATTCTGCTGCGCG
>Ga0208879_1003153_pt1 | contig 13801 bp, 10 predicted proteins | sample Knorr_S15_td_Bot_FD_185605 | JGI IMG/M metagenome (GOLD analysis project Ga0208879, IMG submission 185605) | Marine microbial communities from Southern Atlantic Ocean transect - Knorr_S15_td_Bottom_ad_5009_LV_A (SPAdes) (version 2) | ecosystem: Environmental > Aquatic > Marine > Oceanic | place...
GCTAACTTTAGAAATGAGATAAATTGATGAAAGAACCAACTAATATACTTGGAGCTGGAATTGCAATTGGTGTCGCATTTGGCGTGGCGATTGATAATGTTGGCCTTGGTATAGCGTTAGGTCTTGCCATCGGTGCTTCTATGTCTTCTTCACAGAAGAAGAAAAATAAAACGAATGATTCTCCGCAAACGCGGCGGCAAGACCAAGAAGGAATTGAAAGCTGAAGGCAAGTAATCGGCGCTTGGCCAAGCGCCTGGTTTTCAAATAAAAGGGTTGATGCCGCATTTTGGACACCAACCCCTGCTAGTTCAACAAACGAGCGGCTATTTACTGATCGGTTTCAGGGGCGCTGTCGCCACCCTCCCGTTTCAGTCCGCTGGCACGCTCAATGGCGGTGACATAACCGAGTGATCTATAAAGATCACTATTAGCCCCGAACTTGGGCGATGCCAAAATGGCATAAACCACTTTTTTGTTTTTGGAGCGAGTTTCCTTGTCTGCAACCTTCCGTCTCACGATTGTTCCGCTTACGTCTCGTCTCAACTTTTCGAGCGTTTCGCGTTCGGCAATCGTGTCCTGAGTTACAGACTTGAACTCCTCCAGGGTCATCCCGGCAAATGACTCGTTTTCGGCGTTCTCCTGCCACGCTTTCGCGATGACATCACACCACTGGCCGGTATTTCTATATTTCATAGAATTCCTGTTTTTATTTCTCCGAGTTGTTTCCGTTGGTTCGCTCGGAGGCGAACTATGACTGGAGACCGAAGCCTCCACCTCTGCCGGTTCATTGACTGGTGGATTTTCGTAACAGTCACCGCCATCGCGAAGATTGACGATTACGCTGTTTTTCTCGTCGTTACCGACATTTACTTTTATTTTTTCAATGATATTCTTCATTGTTCTTGTTAGACTTATTTAGATAAACAATCTTCATAAACTTTTCAATTTGTTTTCAATAAATTGAGAAAGTTGAATAAACCCTTTATTTCATCAGGTTTTTGATGGAATGTTTTTTTTAATTTGTTGAAAAAGAAGTGTTTGTACCGGCGCGCAAGGGAGTGTGAGCACGGGTACAACCGGTTTGAGGCGTGCTCAAGGTGCAGTGAGCAGCGCGCAAAGTGGTGTGAGCGGTGCGCAAAGCCGTGTGAGCAGCGTTCGCACCGGGAAGAAGCGTGCTCACGGTCGTGCGAGCAGTGCTCACAACGGTGTGAGCACCGGTACAGCACGAACGAGCGGTGCTCAAAGCCGTGTGCCTGCCGGAAGCGATCGGCATTCCCCTTAACGAACAAGAGGAAAGCAAAAGGGCAACTGAAGGGCTTCTTGGCCTGGGTGCACTTTATTCACTTCTCGTTGGCCAAGCGCTTGGCCAAGCTGTAAGTTTTCTGACATGATGTTTGATTTGTTTTTCCGCCGTTGGACAAGGGTTTCGCTTGGCTTGGTTTTGGGGGTGGTTGGCCATTCGCAGGCGCTTGGCCAATCGGATGTGGAATCGTTCATTTGAAAGGGGGACGGACTGAAATTGTTTCTCAAGGCGGATGAAGGGGTGACAACGAAGGATCATTCGGCCAAGGGTGGCCAATCAAAGGTGGTAAAGGCATGCGAGATTTATGAAAACAAACTACTTGTCAATAACAAGAACTGACCTCTTCACAGTTCCTCCCCAACTCCACCCACTAAAATGTCTGATGAGCCAAAAACCGACTCTTAAAGAATCGACGCGAGTTTGGACGCCTACACCCAAAGCCAAAAGATTCCTTGGAAGAATCGTTAATAGTCAACCAATGATCCTGCTGCTTTCAATGGCGATGCAGAGTGCGACTGCCCATATGGCTGCGGACGCGGTCGCCGCCAAGCGACCCATGGTTTCAGGCACATTGATCGGGCGTGACGGACTGCTGGCGGTGCCTGTCATGGGAGGCGATTCCATGCCCAAGCCGATCATGGGGGTTGGGGTCAGTTCCGACGGTACGGTCTACGTCACCGAGACTGTTCGGCAGCAGCGTGAGGAGATCAGCCTTATTCAATCGCCGTTCCTACACGAACAGGACATGGAACTGATATCCACAAAAGCAAAGCGCCAGTGGATAATGGAGAATTACTCACGACAAATCGCCGCTCGCCAGGGAGTGGGCGACTACAACGGTGACGGCAAGGTGGACGTCAAGGACTTGTCGGTGCGCAGCGAGAAGATCTACACACTGCAAGACGAGAACGCCGATGGGGTGTTTGACAAGGCGACACTTTTTGCCGACGGCTTCAACAAAGTCCTGACTGGGGTTGCCCACAGCGTCACGCCGATCGACGGACACGTCTACACCACGATTATTCCCGATCTCTGGAAGTTGACCGATACAGATGGCGACGGGGTGTCGGACCGCAGGGAGAGCATTGCCCATGGCTTCGCCCCCCACATCGGCTACGGCAATCATGACCTCCACAGCATTGTCCAAGGCTATGACGGCAAGCTCTATTGGAGCATGGGCGATCGTGGTGTGGATGTCCTGACAAAAAAGGGGACGCGTGTCAGTAACCCGCATTCCGGCTGCATCTTGCGCTGCAACCCGGACGGAAGCGAGTTCGAGGTTTTTGCCAGTGGTCTGCGCAATTGCCAGTACTTCGATTTTGATAACCATGGCAATATCTTTTCCGTCGACCATGACGCTGATTTCCAAGGGGAGCGGGAGCGCCTTGTCTATCTGCCTGAAGGTTCGGACTCGGGATGGCGCATGTATTATCAATATCGGAACACCACCCTGGTTCGGGCTGCGCGGGAGGACCTCTATAACCCATGGCTGGCAGAGAAGATGTGGGTTCCATTTCACAAGGGTCAGCCTTCTCACCTCCTGCCTGCCATTGAGAACAGCTGGAACGCCCCGGCCGCATTCTCGTTTCAGCCGGGCACGGCACTGGGCGGCGCCTACAGGGATCATTTTTTTCTGGGTGGAAAAGGTGATATTCGTGCCTTCAGGATGATTGCCGACGGGGCCGGTTTCAAAAGACAGGGCGATCACATCCTCATCCAAGGACTTGCCTGGCAGGTGTTAACGTCGACTTTTGGACCGGATGGACGCCTCTATTTCACCCTCTGGAGGCCGAGTGGCGGGATGAGCCAACTGTGGACCCTGCAGGCAGGCACCGATACGCAAAAGATGGTCCAGGTAAAGGCGATCCTGGCCGAAGGCTTCAACAAGCAGACCGTTGTTGAACTGCTTGCACTTCTTGGCCACACCGATCGCCGAATCCGCCAGCAAGCGCAGTTTGCACTTGTCGCCCGTCGTGAGATCAAGGCCCTGCGCGTCTTGGCAGCGGATCGCAAGGCCGAGTTTTTCCCTCGACTGCACAGTTTGTGGGGACTGGGTCAACTTAAGCACAGGGATCGGGACTTGCTTGCGGTTCTGTGTGCCGACGACAGTGATGAACTGCGTGCCCAGACCGCCCGCTGGGCAGGCGAGCTTGGCTTTGATCCCGACAACCTAATACCTGTCCTGCTTCGCGATCCGTCGCCGCGCGTGCGACTGATGGCCGGCATCGCCTGCGGCAAGCTCGAGAGCAAGAATGCGTTGGGCGCCCTCACCGAACTGATCGTTGCGGCTGACAACAAGGAACCCGTTTTGCGCCATGCCGGCGTCACCGGCCTGGTCGGCGTTGCCACACCAAGAGAGCTGGAAGCCTACGCCGGACACCCTTCGGAGGCCATGCGTATTGCTGCCGTCGTCGCCCTCAGGCGACTACGGGCCGTCAAGGAATTGACGGCCTTTGTCAACGATGCTTCACCACAAGTCATGAGCGACGCCGTCCGAGCCATCTACGACGAAGCTGCACCTCAAACCTTTGTGGAGCACCCCAAGGCCCTTGCCGCAGTTGCGGCGGCGCTCGATCCCCAACATTCGGCCCCGGTTAACGTCCGTGCAATTGCCGCCAATCGTCGCCTCGGCACCATCGCCTCCGCCAAGCGCATCTCCGGTTTCCTAGCCACTCCAAATCTGGGTCGCGCTCTACGTGTTGAAGCGCTTTACGCCCTCCAATCCTGGCCGCAGGCATCGACACTGGATCCAATAGACGGGCGTTATTTTCCCATTCCAGCGGGTGACGTGGACACGCTCAGTGCGGCGATTGGCCCTGAAATCTGGTCTTTGGCAAATGACGCTGACGACAAGGTTTCGCGACGAGCCATCGCGGTATTACAGAGCATCAAGCCGAACAAGGCACAACGGGATCAAGTGGCTGGCTTCGTATTGGACGAAGGACAACGGAGCGCCGTGCGCAAGGCATGGCTGCGCTGGCTAAGGAAACAGGATCTCGCCCTGTTTACTTCGGTCGGTGTCAAGGCCCTGTGTTCCAAGTCTCCTGAACTTCGCGTGGTCGCCGCGCAGGAGTTGACGGGGGCCAAACAGGGGAGGTCTGCCGTCAATAGCTACCTGCTGGCGACACTCAAAAATTCCGGTGACACCGTTGAACTGCAGCGGGCGATCAAAATGGTGCTAAGGCTGCCGTCAAAGAAGTCGATCATCGAACAACTCGTCAAGGAACTGATCGCGGGGAGAATCGCCCCGGATATCCAGCTGGAAGTTCTCGAAACCGCCACCACTGCCACGCGTGACTACACGGAGCTCAAGTTGCAGCTGGAGCAGTATCAAAATTCCATTAACAAGGAGGGTGTCATGGCCCGCTATGGCGTTGCCCTGCAGGGCGGTAACGCCGAAAAAGGTCGTGGTATCTTTTTCGGCCACGCACAGGCCCAATGCTCGAAGTGTCATGCGTTGAAACAGATCGACAAACAGGTTGGGCCGAGCTTGGAGGGCATCGCCAAACGCCATTCGCGCGAATATCTGCTCCAGTCCATCGTTGATCCACAGGCTGAAATCGTCCCTGGTTACGGGATCGTCACAGTGCAACTCACGGACGGGCGCACGGTCAGTGGAACGTTGATGAGCGAGGGTGATAACGGCATAACCGTCAATCTACCTGACAACTCACGGGAATCCTTTGCCACCTCCGAAATTAAATCCCAATCGAAATCCGTTGGCACGATGCCCGACCCCAAAACGATTCTTAACCTGCGACAGATTCGCGATCTGGTTGCCTACCTCGCCACTATGAATTAGAGCCAGACTGGGCTCTCCATGAAGAACACAATTAAGATCCCGATGCTTGTGTTGAGGGTGAAGAGTTGAAATAAAGTCCCATAGGGTTTGTTATGACAACGATTGGCTTGTTGCCGCTTGGCCGGAGTGGTAGCAGTGCGGCTTGAACACATCCCGACCAATTTGCCTTTGGCTTGTAGTCGCCGTCATTTCGTTGACTTCATTCACGGCGCTTGGCCAGGCGTATTCACGCGCTGAGCTGCCGCCTCTGCTTGAATTTCTCGATGGTCGCAAGGTTCAGTCGCTCGATGATTGGGAAGAGCGACGGGGGGAAATCCGCTCGTTGCTCATCAAATATTTCATCGGCAGTTTTCCCGCCGAAACACCGAAGATTGCCGGGGCCAAAGTCACCAGCGAAAAAGTGCACGATGACGGTTCCACTCGGCGGCGGATTCGCGTCACGTTGGCCACCCCGAACCGCGTCTCGTTCGAGATGGCACTTTGGTTACCCAAGGGTGATGGGCCATTTCCGCTGCTGCTGACCGCACCTCGGTTTTACCAGCGTTACTGGGGTGAGGATGCGCTGGAGCGTGGCTACGCTGTCTGTCTGTTCCCGGGCGTGGACAGTCACCACCGAGAGGCCGACTACCCGGGCTACGACAGCGTCTGGCAGACCATACGCAAGGAATATCCCAGGGCCACCTGGACGGAGATCAGCATCAAGGGTTGGCTGGCCAGTCGCTGCATCGATTATCTTCTGGGTGATCAATCCGTCGCCGAAATCGGTGCCGACAAAATCGCAATCATCGGGTTTTCGCGTTACGGCAAACAGGCGCTGATTGCGGGCGCTTTCGATGAGCGCATTACCTGCGTCGTCGCCCGCAGTCCGGGTTCACCCGCGTCCTGCCCCTACCGGTTCACCAGTCGTAACACCTATGCTGAGGCACCATCCGATTTTCCTAGTGAATGGTTTCTTCCATCGCTCCGCGACTTCACAGGTCGTGAGAATGAACTGCCGATCGACGCCCACGGCTGGTATGGGCTGATCGCGCCGCGCCATTGTCTCATCCACACAGCGCACAACGACGGCGCCGAGCCGACCTTTGCTGTCGAGAAGGCTTACATCGAGGGTCGCTCTGTTTATCGGCTCCTCGGCGCGGAGCAAAACCTGCGGATTGATTACCGCACCGGTGGCCACTCATCCGGCCCGCCGCCGGAACAGGTCAGCCGGGCTGATCGGCAGCGTAATCTCGATTGGATCGACCTGGCTTTTGGCCACGGCTTGGCCAAGCAAGAGGACTTTCCCGAGCAATTGATCCACGACTTCGACTGGAAACAGTGGCGCGCCCAACAGGACGATGCCAGCTTGGCCATTGCTGGGGACGCTCCTGCCATCGAACGCGTGAAGTGGGCGCTTGGCCAAGCACCTAAGACTTTGCCGCCGGCCGAGCAACCGGAATTTCTTACCGACGCCGAGTCGAGTTTGATGACGCACGACCGCTGGACGCCCAGGGGCGTACACCGGGTACCAATCCACTTTGGCCATGGTGTGCGCGGCAATCTTTATTTCAAAGACGGAGCGCCGACGCCCATGCCGGTGGTCGTCTGGCTGCATCCGCTCTCCTATCACAGTGGCTACAACGAGGGTTACGGCGTGCAGGGCACCACGGTTTATCAACGGCTGGCCGAGAACGGTTTCGCCGTCATCGCCTACGATCAATGCGGCTTTGGCCTGCGACTGCTCGAGGGCCGCGACTTTTACAAAAACCATCCGCGCTGGTCGAAGCTTGGCCGGATGGTGATGGATGCTCGGGCTGCTGTGAGTTTCGCCGTCGAGGGGAGGGATGCAGCAAAAAGCGCGATCCCCGAGTTCGACACCAAGCGGGTGTTCCTGCTTGGGTATTCAAGTGGCGCGCTGAGTGCCATGTATGCCGGCGCGCTCGATGATCGCATCGCTGGCGTGGCCTGTTTCAGTGGCTGGACTCCCTTGCGAGATACCAGAAATGCCAAAGTGACTGGAGGCAACAGGCGACTCTGGGAACTGCACGCGCTGCAACCACGCCTTGGCCTCTTCGATGGACGAGAGAGCGAAATGCCTTTCGACTACGATGATGTGCTTGGCCTTGTGCTTCCGAAACCATGTTTGGTTGTCACACCCAAGCGCGATCGTTACGCCGATTTCAGCGCAGTAGTCGAAGTCATCGACAAAGTCCGATCGGCCAAGCCGCGCATCGCCAAAGGCTCATTCGCCTGGCTTGCCCCCGACGATACCAACAGATTTCAAGCCGATCAGCATCAGGAATTCATCAACTGGACAAAGACCCTGGAGTAACCATTTGGCCAGGCACCTGGCTCACTTTCTTTTATTGCGTTTTTTGTGGAGGCGCGGGGGGAGTTTGGTGTTGTCGCCCATTCTTTTGAGGAGGAATTCGCGGGTGACGCCGGTGTTGGTCATCAGCGCGTCGAGTTGTTTTTGGGTGGAGGCGATCTGCTTTCTGTAGGCCGGCTCGGCGGCGCGGTTGTACATCTCGGTGGGGTCTTCGTGCAGGTCGTAAAACTCAACCGCCTCGGTGTCGGGGAAGCGGATCAGTTTGTATCGCTCGGTGCGGATGCCCCAATGCTTGGGGGAGCGATTGTAGTAGGCGTAAAAAATCGACTCGCGCCAGTCGGCCGGTTCGACGCCCCGCAGCAGTGGCCGGAGACTCACGCCCTGCATAACGCTGGGGATGGTGACGCCGGCGTAGTCGAGCATGGTCGGGCCGAAGTCGATGTTCATGCCAAGTTTGGAACTTACGCTGCCGGCTTTGATCTCTTTTGGATACCGGACGATGAACGGCATCTTGAGCGACTCCTCGAGGATGAGCCGTTTGTCGTGCATGTTGTGTTGGCCCAGCCAGTAGCCCTGGTCGCTGGTGTAGATGATGAGCGTGTCGTCGAGTGTGCCCTCGGCTTGCAGGTGGTCGAGCACGCGCTTGACGTTGTCGTCGATCGCGGCGACGCAGCGAAGGTATTTGTGGATGAGGTGCTGGTAGGCGAGCGAGCGGCGCTCGGCGGGATCGGCGGAGCGCTTAGCCAGGTAGTCCTCGTAAACGAGGTAAAAACTTTTCGGTCCCTCGTCGTCGTACATGACAGAGTAATGCTTGCCCTTGAGCAGGGGACTGGTCTTGGTGATGTCCTCGTGCAGGCTGGGCGGCTCGGGAATCTTCACGCCCTCGTGCAGCTTGGCCCAGCGCTCGGGATACTCGAAATACTCGTGCGGCCCCTTGAAGTGCAGGCTCAGGTAAAACGGTTTTTTGGTGTCGCGCTGCTTGAGCCACTTGAGCGCCCAGTCGGTGTAGCGATCGGCGTAGTAGCCCTCGTACTTTTCGCGACTGCCATCGGGTCGATGCAGGGTTGGGTTGAAGTAGCTGCCCTGGCCAACGGTCACCGCGTAGTCGCCGGCGCCGCGCGGGAACTGCTGCATGTGCCACTTGCCGACGACACATGTCTCGTAGCCGCTGTTGGTCAGCTCGCGGATGTAGCTCGGGGCGTTCGGCTTGAGGCGGCAGCCGAGGTTGAGAGCGCCGGTGACGTGTGAGTATTGGCCGCTGATGATGCTGGCGCGGCTCGGCGAGCAGATGGAGTTGTTGCAGCAGACATTGGTGAAGCGCATGCCCTCGGCGGCGAGCCGGTCTAGGGTCGGCGTGTGGCAGTAATCCTTGAGCCACGAGCCGTAGGCGCTGATGGCCTCGGTGGCGTGGTCGTCGGACATCATGAACAGGATGTTCGGGCGCTTCGCCGCCTCGGCGGGCGCTTGGCCAAGCGCGAACAGGGACACGGCGAGGAGGGGGATGAGTTTTTTCATGTGAACGCCGCCGTCCAACTACCATCTGCACGGGCCGGATTGAAGGCTAAACTTGGTGTTTTCGTTGATGTTTGACTCCATCAAAATGGCCGTGATAGCTTCCCGGCCACTTTTTCAGGTCATGGAAGCGCTGTTACATCAGCCGGTTCTGGTACTGAACCGGCTTTGGCAGGCGGTAAACATCTGCTCCGCCCGCAGAGCCTTGACGATGCTCTTCGAGGGCAACGCGCAGGTCGTGCACAGCGAGGACGGCGACTTCAACACGTTCGGCTTTCACCAGTGGGCCGATCTTTCCGAGGAGAAACCCGATCCCGAGAGCATCCACGGCGTGAGCATCAAGCTGCGTTTGCCGCGTGTGATTCTGCTGATGGTTTACGATCGCGTGCCTCGCAAGGAGGTTAAGTTCACCCGGCACAATATTTTTCAGCGCGACAAAAACACCTGTCAATATTGCGGCAAAAAATACGACACGAAAGACTTGAACCTGGATCACGTCGTGCCGCGACAACAGGACGGCCCGACCTCGTGGGAGAACATTGTCTGCTCCTGTGTCCCGTGCAACTCGCGCAAGTCCAACCGCACGCCGGAGCAGGCCGGGATGCACTTGGTTCGCAAGCCGCGCAAGCCACGCTGGCATCCGTTCATGCAGGTGCGCTTCAGCCTGCACTACCACGAGAGCTGGCGGCACTTCCTCGACATGGCCTACTGGAACGTGGAACTGGGCGAGGATTTGCAGTAGCCTAGCAGTCGGCCGACTTGGCCGACTCGATCAGCTTCCAGAATTCCGGCGTCTCCTCCAGCACGCGATCCTCCCCGCCCGGCAGCTTGTTGCGGAAGAGAAAATCCCGGAGATGTTTCTTCGCGTGCAGGATGCGGTGAATCAGCACCCCCAACTCGTGCCGCTCGAAGTACACCCGGTAACTGCCGAGCCGGAAACGGAACAGATGCCGCCCGTCGCGGTTGAGGCGGCCGAAGCTGTCCATCTCGTCGCTGCGGACGTCGTTGGGCAGGCCGCGAAAGTCCCCGAGAATCTCCAACTGCAGTTCCTTGGGCAGCGTGCCCAGCTCGGCGGCGGCGGTGGGAGTGAAGATAATTTGAAAAGGTGTCATGGGCTTTGTCGGCCGCAGTGTCGGCGAGATGGTAGCGCGTACGAGAATTGAACTCGTCTTTCCGCCTTGAGAGGGCGGCGTCCTAACCGATAGACCAACGCGCCTCGCCGTGGCCCAGCTTTATGCCGAAACTCCCCCCGCCAAGTCAATCCGAAAGAGTCTTTGCCCTGCGTCCCGGCGCTCCCCAGTCGTTCAGTTGCCGCTCGGCCTCGTTCGGCGTCGGGGTCACCCCGAGGCGTTCCATCGCCTCGCCCACGAGATAAAACGACCCGGTGACCACCACAAACGGCTCGGCCGCGCACCACTCCAGCGCTTGGCCAAGCGACTCGGCAACCTCGACCGCCGCCGCCGGATTGGCGACTTGGCACGCCACCACGAAACCGTCCGGCTTGGCCGAGCGGGCGCTGCTTACCGGCGACAAAACGATGCGCTTGGCCAAGGTCGCCAACTCGGCGCAAAACCCCGCGCCGTCCTTCTCGTCCACCATGCCGAGGATGAAAACCGGCGAGTCGGCGGAAAACCCGTCCGCCAAAGCCTGCCGCAGCATCGCTGCGCCCTCGGCGTTGTGCGCGCCGTCGAGCAGTACCGTCTGTTCGCCGCGCCGGATGACCTGCAGCCGCCCCGGCCAATGCACCTTGGCCAAGCCGGCGCGAATCGCCCCGGGCGGCACCGGCAACTCGCCCTGCAATCGCCCGACCACCGCCTTGGCCAAACTCGCGTTGGTTTGCTGATGCCGCCCGAGCAGCGGCAAGTCGGCGGTGGACTCCGCTTGGCCAAGCTCGATCAACTCCGCGCCTTGCCTCGCCGCTTCGGCGCGGATCACTGCCAGCGCCTCCGGTTGAGCGGCCGCCGTCAGTGCCGGGATGCCGGGCTTGATGATGCCGGCCTTCTCGCCGGCGATCGTCGCGTGTGTTTCGCCGAGCCAGCGCGTGTGGTCGAGCCCGATGTTGGTGATCACGCTGGCCAGTGGCGTGACGATGTTCGTCGCGTCGAGCCGGCCACCCAAGCCGGTTTCCCACAGCACGATGTCGCACGACTGCTCGGCGAAATGGCACAGCGCCATCACCACCGCCACCTCGAAAAACGTCGGCCCTTGGCCCTCGGGAAATCCCGCCGCTGAGTCGCGAAGCTGCGCCGTCAGCCGGGCGAGCGCCCCCTCCGGGATCAACTCGCGGTTCACCTGCATCCGCTCGCGAAACGACACGAGGTGCGGCGAGGTGAACAGCCCCGTACGCAGGCCGGCCTCGCGGTAAATCGACTCGAGCATCGCGCAGACCGAGCCTTTGCCGTTGGTGCCGGCGACGTGGATAAAACGCAACCGCTCGTGCGGCGACCCGGCCAACGCGGCGAGCCGGCGGGGGTTGTCCAGCCCCAGCTTCGAGCCGAACAGGGTCAGCTCGAGCAGATGTTGAATGGCTTCGGAATAAGTCACGATGCGCGGGGGAGTCTCAAGACCGAACTTTCAAGTTTCAAGCGCATTACTCGAAACTGAAAACTTGAAACTTGAAACCATCCGCGAAACCATTCCCGCCGGTGTTATCCATTCGGAACATATTTTTTGCAGCGCTGCTGCTCCCGCTTGGCCAGGCGGTGGCCGGGGAGGCCAAGCCGGCGGACGCGTCCGGTGCGGTGATTGAGCGCGAGTTCCGCGAATTGCTTGAGCTCGACGACAAGGTTCACGACGAGGTCGATGAATGGATTCGCAGCAATGCGAAGCTGACCGCGAAACAGGTCGGCATCGATCCCGCGTCGCTCGATTTGCAGGTGGGCAACCGGCTCAGCAAGGTCGGCGAGGCGTACAAGGCGTTTCTCAACCGCCACTCCGGCCACGTCCGTGCGCGGCTGGCGTACGGCAGTTTTTTCAGCGACATCAACGAGATCGACAAGGCTATGGCGCAGTGGAAGAAGGCGCTCGAGCTCGCGCCGAAAAACCCGGTCGCGTGGAACAACATCGGCAAGGCGTACGGCAAACAGGGCAGGATCGCCGAGGCGTTCCGGCACTTCGGCAAGGCCGCCGAACTCGCTCCAAAGGAGGCGCTCTATTATCGCAATCTCGCCACGCTGATTTTTTCGTACCCCGACGACGCGGCGCGCTACTACCTCATTGACCGCAGCCAGATCGTGCCCAAGTCGCTCGAGCTTTTCAAAAAAGCGCGCGCTCTCGACCCGAAAAATTTCACCCTCGCCACCGACGACGCCTTGGCGCAACTGGGCACGCAACCGTTCGAGGCCAAGGCTGCACTCGCCGCGTGGAACGACGCCCTCGCGATCGCGCCGTCGCCGGTCGAGGCGGAGGGCGTGCGGATTCATCTCGCCCGCATCCACGCGCACCTTGGCCAAGCGGACGCCGCACGCGCGCTGCTGGCCAAGGTGCACGAAACACAGTACGCCGAACTCAAGGCGGGCATCCTGCGGAAACTCGAGCCGCCGCCGGCCAAGCCGTGAGTCTGCCCGAAGCCATCCAGCCGGACGGTGCCACGCACGTGCGCTATCGCGGCAGGCGGCTGATTTATTTTGGTGGGTGCGACTACTATCGACTCGCGCACCATCCCAAGCTGCTCAAGGCTCACGCGCAAGCTGCCGCCCACGACGGGCTCGGCACCGGCGCGTCGCGGATGACCACCGGCAACCACCCGGCGCACGACAAACTCGAAACGTCGCTGGTGAAGTTTTTTGGCAGCGAAACCGCCACTGTTGTCGGCGACGGCTACCTCGCCAACATCGCGCTTGGCCAGGCGGCCAACGGCCGGTTCGACGCGGCGTTCATCGACGAGAAGGCGCACATGAGCCTGCGCGATGCCGCGCAATTTATCGGCTGCCCGGTGGTGCGCTACCGCCACTGCAATGCCGACGATCTGGCCAGGCGGGTGAGCCGTCGGCGAGCGGCCAAACGGGTGTTGCTGATGACCGACGGCGTCTTTGGCGCGACCGGCCGCGTCGCGCCGGTGGGCGACTTGGCCAAGCGGCTCGCGCGCTCGGCTATGCTGTGGATCGACGACGCCCACGGCGCGGGCGTGCTGGGCGAGCGGCTGCGCGGCACCGCCGAGCAGTGCGGCTTGGGCGGCCGGCGCGTGATTCAGTCGATCACATTCAGCAAAGCGCTCGGGAGTTTTGGCGGTGCGATCTTGGGGTCGCGCTGGCTGCGGGCGGCGCTGCTCGACGGCAACAACGTCGTTACCGGCAGCAGTTCGTTGCCAGCCGGCTTGGCCAAGGCCACGCTGGCGTCGCTTGAGTTGCTGCGCACCCGCCCCGCCTTGGCCAAGCGGCTGCGCCGCAACACCGCGTTTGTGAAGGCCAAGTTGCTCGCCGCCAGGCTGCCAATCGGCGACCCGGCATTCCCGGTGTTCAGCCTCGATTGTCCCGGGAAAAAAGCCGCCATGGGGCTGCGCCACCGGCTATTGGCCAACGGCATTTATCCCTCGTGCATTCGCTACCCGACGGGGAGCGAAGGGGCTTTTTATCGCTTCGCCATTTCCAGCGAACACACCCGCGAGCAGCTAGAACACTTAGTCGCCGCGTTGAGTGGGTGAAAATAGCCGCCGTGGAATCCGGCGGCTTTTGAGTGGTAAATTTTGCTGGTGTTTAGCGGCCGCTGATTTGGCTTAGCTCTTCCTTGCTGACTCGGCCGTCCTTGTTGGTGTCGATGAAGCGGATGTAGCGGCGGGAGCGCTCATCGACTTCGTCCGGCTCGATTTCGCCGTTGTTGTTTTTGTCCAGTTCCTTGAGGCGCGCGCCGAGCCGGGTGCGCCAGTCGCCGCCGAGCC
>Ga0208879_1003158_pt1 | contig 13792 bp, 11 predicted proteins | sample Knorr_S15_td_Bot_FD_185605 | JGI IMG/M metagenome (GOLD analysis project Ga0208879, IMG submission 185605) | Marine microbial communities from Southern Atlantic Ocean transect - Knorr_S15_td_Bottom_ad_5009_LV_A (SPAdes) (version 2) | ecosystem: Environmental > Aquatic > Marine > Oceanic | place...
CCACGGCCTAACTAGGACCCCCTCTGGTGGGGATGCGTTGGGCACATCGTCTCCGAGCAGAACGATTCCCGCTGCTGGCCAGCCGTCGGCTGGGAGGTGCTCGCATAGTTTGTCGAGAACATCGGTATTGGCGGCGACGAGGATAGTCGGTTCAGAGTCACCAAGAATGTAGGCCCATTCTGCGCCGTGCTGATGTGTGTACATCGCGGTGTAGGCGGCGCCCAGCGCGTTGGTGGCGTAAGCTGCAGCAGCCCATTCAACCGAGTTGTCGATGATGAGCGCTACGCGGTCACCCAAGCCTACGCCCGCGTCTCTCAGTGAGCGGGAACAGGAGTCAACCAGTTGGCCGAACTGATCGTATGTCAGGTGTATTCGAGGAGCGCCGGGTGCGGGAATGGTCCCGAACATCAGTTCGCCCTGGTTTCTACCGACCGCCTTCGTCAGTAGTTCGTTCAAGGTTCGCGGGTCATCACCCTGCGGACCACTCCAATCACGGTCTTCCGGTTGAATTGCCATTTTCTTCGATTCTCTGGACTCGCTCAAGTCGTCACCGCCCCTCGCAGGCGCGGACGGCCTCATGAGCGTTCTCCCTGCTATGTCAGTGCAGAACAGACCTTACTTCGGCTCTCCAATCGGCCCCACCATTGCGGTTGGCGAGCGGGCTGGCTGGTGACGGATGGGGTATGGAATCAATTGTGACTTTACTGTCGGCGAGGTTGCCTAGGGCAATTTCCGCACGTTTCCTGGCATACGCCCCAACTCCGACGACTCGTTCAGCACCAAGTGCAGTGACAACCTCGCGCAGGTGCTCATCACAGACCTGCAACAATCGCTTTGCGCTATCCCCCCGCAATTTGTCGGGAGTCAGATTTCTGGCCTCTACGTCGAACATCAGAAGGGGGCAGTGGTTAACCACGAACAGCCGTTCATGAGCGGAGTCCGCATCGCCGTAGATTTCCTCGATGATACTCCACAGGCGAGTTCCCGAAACCTCTCCTCGCGTGCAATCCAAGCCGTGAACAGGTCTCTTAGGGTGGGTTTCCGATGGCGAGCCCACCTCTCCCTCCAATCGAAGGTAATCGGTCACTTTTGAGACATCACCGAATGGCACACCTGTCTGCCCCATACCCCAAGGCCCCGGGTTCATCCCTAGAAGAACGGTCTTTGCGCCCAGACCCCCATATCTTGTGAGGTACTGCTCATGGACTTGCCAGGCGTAGTCGAGGGGCTCGTAAGTGAAGGAGAGTGGCGGCTCGAGTTCGTCCTTGAGATTTGAGCAGGCACTGTGCAACTTTTTCGCAGCATCCACCAATGACTTCACTCTCTCACCTCCAACACAGCCGCAGCCAACTCAGGAATCTCCACGCCAGCTAACTCAAACGCCTCCTCCACCGATGAGAACCCACCGCCGTCCCGAATCTCCTTGGCGCGGGTGCTGACCAGTTTCCAAGCGGATTTCTTACCGATTCCCGGAATCGCCTGGAACTGCTTCTCGGTGGCGGTATTGAGGTCGATTCCCACCTCGACGCCGGTGATGCTGCGCTTGCCGTGTGATGTCACGAGCACATCTGAGACGGTTTCGAGCGGGACATGGTAGGGCAAGCCGATGAGAATCGGATAGGCACCGACTTGACGGCCGAAGGTGACGCCCGCCTTTCCGCGGCACGATTCTGCTCGATGTGAGCCATCGGTGGTGTGAGCCGGCAGTCGGATCCTGCCGTCGTGACTCTCCCAGCGAACCTCGTTGAGGCGCTGGCCGACGGGCAGCATTTCTGCCAGAAGAGGCGAGTCAATCTCGTTGCGCACCCACTCCTTGAAGGAGCGGAATTGCTTCTCTGGTATCTCCTGGAAGCCCTCGCCCTCGACCTGTCGAATGTTGATTCTTCTGAGCCACAGCCCCTCGGCGCGCAGACTTCGCAGCAACTCCCGATTCAGTTCGTATGTTTTGTCTGTCTCGCCGTTCAGTCCAGCGATGAAGTTGAGTCCGGGGAGCAGTTTGGGAAGCCCCCTGTCACCGCGGGCTCGGCCGTGTTCGTTGATGAGGCGGATGGCTGCCTTGAGTTGGACAGGGTCGCAGTTCAGCCAGTTCTGCTCGTGAACGGTAGGGTCGGCCGATTCAAGCCCGAAAGAGAGGATTCCACCGTCGCTGAGGGTCTCGCAGAGCGTACGGGTGATTTCGGCCGCCGGCTCAAGATTTTCGGCGATAATACTTGGATTTCCGTTGTCGACATGGAGGATTTGGAGACGCTCGTCGTCGCGCAGTCCGTGCAGTAGCTTGGCGAGTGGCTCGGGGTTTGGAATCGGGTACTCGAGTTCGACGACTCCTTCGGCCATGTAGGTGTAGACATCTGTCATGCCTCCCAGTCGCACATTCGTGACGCCGCAGTCGAGGGCCGTACTGACCTCTTCGATGACCTCTTCGGGAGTCCGCCAGATAGGCACCCCCTTCTTCGGCTCGATGCAGAACTTGCAGCCTTGTTTGTAGCGTACGCAGCCTTGGTAGACTTCGACTTCGTAGGTTAGGGGTCCGCCCAAGTCAGGGTGGTCGGTCACCGCTCTGCTGCTCGCCCCCGCACCCGCCCAGAGAGTCCACTGTTCCGGCGTCCTCCTGCGGTGAGCCATTTCTCCGGTCTGAAGAAAATGTTCGAGGGTCGCATCCGTGTCCTGTACGCAGAGGAACAGGTTGTGGCGCAGCGGAGTCCAACCCTGCTGACGCCAGCCGCGGATTGCCCAACCGCCGGCAATCATGGGTGGTTTTCGAGGCAGGGTGCGGAGCAGTTCGTCGGTTTCTCGCAGCGAGACCGGTGTGCCGCGCAGGTATTTCCCTGGCACCACCGCACCGGCGATGATGACGATCCCATCGCAGTCGGCAAGGTCCGGGCGGCGTTTGAGCCGCCAGTCGTCGATGGTGACGTAGTGGTAGTCGATGTTGCGTGATTCAAGGACTCCGCAGACATAGCGAACATGGAATCCGATGTATGGGGGGACTCCGAACGCCGCCGGTTCATCCTCGTAGCCGTCGATTACCAGCCATGCCATCCGCTCACCTCGGGAGTCGGTATGGGCTACCGGTTGTCAGCCGTTCGGCCGTCGCAACTCTTCTCATCCACTGGGAGGATGTCCCGTGTGGTCCCAGCCACCGGCTGGAGCAGCGCCGGTAGGTGGCGGCGGCGCTCCTAGAGGCTGCTGCGGCACAGCTTGTGCAGGTGGGGCAGCAGCTGTTGGAACCGGTTGGGCGGCTGGCGCTGCAGCCACCGGTTCATCGACGGAGGTTCCAAGTGCCGGTTCATTACCCCCCTTTCCCTTGAAAATAGCTAGAATCAAGGCGATCAATCCGATCAACAGTGCGACGATGGCAAGTGTCGGCGCAGCAGTCTGAGCGGTGTCACCAGCAGTGGTTACGATATCGGATGAATCCGAATCTACGACCTCAATGATTTGGAGGGTGGATGCTGTTCCAATCCCGACTTGGAGGATGTAAGAGCCCGCTTCTAGGTCCGAGGCTGGCTGGACGACGAGCGTCCCGGTGGCTGAGGTGGCCACACCGATCCGAGTTGATTCGGTTGAACCCAAGATGGTGGTCTCCCAACTCATTGGAAGCTCCAATGCTTCGCCTTCCTCAATGCTGTGCAACTCATAGGTGATGGTGAACTCCTCACCAGCCCTCACCCTGCCCGATGGAAGGTCGACATTGACCACATAGCCCTCTCGGCTGAAGATTGAGGCTTCGTCGGTTTCAGAGTGGCCTGAGCCGTCCACCGCGTAGACTGACAAGATGAACTCGTAGTCGTTGAAAGTCTCGCTGATTGTCAGGTTGATGTTGGTCGAAGTTCCTGTGTCCACCAATACTCCACTCTGGCCATCTGTTGAGGACCAAGTCCATCTGACATCATCGTCGAAGCCGTCCGCAACGAGTTCGTATGTCACCTGGTCACCCGGAGAGAAGGTGCTGCGGTCAGCAACGAGGTGGATATCCGGTTCCACCACAGGGATGCTCAGTTGCTCGCTGTCACTCTCCCCGGTGGCGTTGAATGCCATCAACCAGACCTCGAGGTCTGCCAAGTCACCTCGGAAGTCCGATGGTATCGTAAGTTCAAGAGTTGATTTTCCGAACGAATCCAATTGTACTGCCACGGGTGGCTGAATCACCACGGTTCCGTACTCAACCCAACCATCATCACCCTCCCACGCGAACCAGTGAACCCAACAATTGGGGATGGCATCACCCGCAAGGTCGGTGACGATCACATTGATGGAGACTGTGTCTCCCGGGTTGAACGGGCCACCTTGAACCGTTGCGCGCATCTCGATTCCTTGACCAGACAGGTCTTCCGTAGAGGATATCCAAATTGATCGGTTTGAGTGAATTTCCTCGCCGTCGTTGGGATTGTAGCCGACCAGTTCGAGAGTTGCTGCACCGGAGTGTATCCCAATCAGCCCTCCCAAGTCCACAAGTTCACTCACATGCCCCCTCGTGCTCGAGTAGAATGTTGACTTGAGACTCCGGACAGCCCCTTCCTGCCACAGGTTCAGGTCGAGCACCTGATTAGGAAGTGGTGTGGTATCATACGAAGACCTCGCTTCTGTCCAAGCCTCGATGTGGAGAACTTGGTCGAGTAGTACGGTTGAGGAATATGCTGGCTGAAGCCAACTGATTTCATATTCGCCGACTTCGACTGAGGTTGATGCAGAATCAACCTCCTGACTGCTGCCGTTCGCCCAGACTTGGAATGAGACTATGTCACCGTTCCAATTGTCGATTGCAATGTTGAGAGGCGTGACCATCGAGAACTCAAAGGAACCGTAGACATTCTGCAGAGAACCTCTCTGATCCCGCGATTCGATACTCCCATCTTCATCGATGGTGTATGTCGCAACCCACTCAACTCTGCTTGCCGCCTCAGGCTCTCCGGTCCATGGGTGGCTGAGCAAACCCTCGATTTTGATGGTTGACCCAGCCAGCACGACTTCCTCTTTGGGCACCAACAGGATGTCCCGCCGCTTCACCAAGAATGAATCACAATCCAAATTTTGGAGGATGGCTGAATCCCAGTCTCCATCAACTATGAAGTACCAATACCCGATACACGCCTGATAGTCTCCAGTAGGGGTGGCTGGAGATACCTGCCAAGCCCACTCCATCCGTTCGCTGCCCGTACTCTGGTTGTGCCTCTCAAACCGCCGTTGACCTTCGTCATCCTCTACCCAGATCTCGTAGAGGATGGTTGAATCAGTGCCGAGACCGTCAGCAGTCAGACGCAGTGTCTCGCCGGGGATTGCGACCTCTGGGTCGATGTCGACATCGGCGCCGAATTGGGCGGACACATCTGTGGTCGGAAAGAGTGAGAGTGAGAAGAGTGCGACGAGAAGGAGGGCCAAGATTCGTTCGGTCATGCGTGCGCACTAGTGCGATTGCGAAAGAGCCTGCCGGCCCCGTAGAGTGCTTCGGAAGGCCTTCAGTGGGCCTCTATGATGGGTGTCGAGGGTATCAGCGGCGCTCTCGGCCACCACGGTTACCGCCTCTGCCGCCACCTCGGCCACGGCCACCGCCGTCACGCGGCTTCGACTCTTGAATGGTAAGACTACGGCCACCTATCTTGGTGCCCTTCAGTTTGGCCAGTGCTGCACTGCCGACCTTCCGATCGGAGTAGGTTACGAAAGCGAACCCTCTGCTCTTTCCAGTCTCTCGGTCGGTGGCTATGTGGACCTCCTTCAACTCGCCATGTTCGCCGAACAGTTCTGACAATTCATCCTCAGTAGCTTCGTAGGGAAGTCCGCCGATGAACATCTTGAATCCCTCAGATTCTCTAGCGTTCTCCCTCGCTTTGATGAGAACCCCACGCTCCTTCGCCAAGTCGTCTGCGTCGGCCTCGCCGGACTCGACCTTGTCCATGCATGGTCGGCAGCGAATCGGCTTGCCCGGTGTGGGCTTGAATGGGACTTCGCAGTTGTCTCCGCAAAGGGTGCACTTGGTCTTCGTCATCTCGCGACGGGGCCTGTCACCACCACGGCCACCCCGGTCACCGCGGCCACCGCGGCTACCGCCACCCGAGTTGAGGAACTCCTTCGGAATCTCATGCTTCTCGCCGCGGCGGAAGTCAGCGAGTATGGAGAGGTAGGGGCGAGCGCCATCGTGGGAGAGGCGAGCCTCTGCTTTTGGAGTCCACCTCTCTCCACCTCGGTTGAGGGTGCTGAAACTGTCTTCACCCTCAGAGAAGCCGGCGCCGTAGTCGTCGGAGAGAGCGCGGTAGGCGGTGTAGTCGCAGCGGGTGCAGGCGACGTTGAAGTCGTCCACAGCGTCACTCGGCTCCAATATGTCTCCACAGGCAGGGCAGATTGCACGCAGCACACCGTAGCGTGGCTTGTGCTTGGTGGAAAGTCTCAGAACGGGCTTCAGTTGGATGACTTCGGCTCGAATCAGGTCTCGGGTTCGCATCGCGTCTCCCGGTGCAGGCAGGAATCGGTCGACAACCTCTGCGACGAAGATGTCGCCGAAAAGCTGCTCTGCAGGCAGGTCGCGGTTCGGTTTTCCCTCGATGTGGAGGATCTTGACCTCTGCGGTCTTGGTCTGGAGTCTGTTGACCTCGCCGATGATGACGTCACCCATTTCCGGCATCCGTGGGCCGTCGTTTGGGGAATCGACGGTTACTGAGCCGTCGACCATTTTGACTTGGCCGACTCTAGTTGCGACAAGCCGTCCATCGACCTCTGCAACACCCTCACCGACATCACCGCCGCTGACCTCCCGACCAGGGGTGACGAACTCGCCTTCACTCGCTGCTGACATTGAATCTGACTCCGGTTCCTATTGCCGTAGGCAATCACTGGATGGCCGGCCGACCCGGCTAGGGTTATTCAAGCCGCCGGATACTACGAGTTGGGGGTGAGGCGCCAGAAAGCGACTCTTGTCTTATCCTGTGTCGAGGTGTGATGGGAATAATTGGCAGGCAGAACAAAGTCGGCTTCCCCGTATTTTTCGACATCCCATCCGGCAGAGGTGAATAACGGTTCGATATGGGTCGCGCTAGCGCTATGAAGAATATGAGCGGTCACTCGACAATCCAGTATTTCCTGAAGAAATGGGCGGTCAGCCTTCTCTTTCTGTCGCCCCCACGGTGGATTAGTAATCACCAAGTCAACCCCTGAGAGGTTGATTTCATCGTCACCGATAGTCGCATGGATCCACTCTCCCTGTTGCCAGAACCCTTCCCCTTTGAGGTTACTTTTTGCGACATCCACAACAGAACTGTCAGCATCTACCGCGATAGCCTTTCCAGCGCCCAGAAGTAGAGCACCAACGGATAGTATACCGTTCCCACAACCCAAATCTGCAACGGTACATCCCTCTCTCAAGTCCCCAAATGCAACGATGTCCATCAACCAGCGAGCTGCCAGTTCTCCATCTATGCTGTACTGTTCCAACTCAGCATTCTCACACGGGTGAGGTGCTAGATTTGATAGCGCGATTGCCAACTTCTTCTGGGCACGCACCATGGGGGTCCGAGGAGGGGGGTGGCCATGAATGGAGAGGCCTTGGTCAACTGACTGGTTTGGAAGTCGAGGCACACCTAGAGCGCCAATCAATGGAGTTCGCGCATCAGCGCCTTCAGGTCGTCAGTCGCTTGTTTTACAGATTGGGCGTGGACCCCGTTTTGGACTTTATTCGGGCCACTATTCGCCCTGTTCTGTTCAACCGCTAGCATCGTCTGACTCGATTGGGCCTGAGCTTCGGTCAGATGGCCGCCGTTGCGCTTGGCTGCGAGTTCCAACGCCTCTTGGCGGAGTAGTTTCATCATTTCAGCGCCTGGAAGGGAATCTCCGCAGAAGCGACAGAACTTGGTCTCATCAGTCTGTTCTTGGCCACAGGCCGGGCAGTAAACCATGGCTCTCAACCTGCGTGGCAATCGGATTGCAATTGAATCTAACGGCGCAGAACCCTTGTCTGCGGCTCAACTGGAGCCTGCGTTAGCCAAGAAGATGTTCCACACATCAAGCCCGGCAGCATCCGCTCGCTCCGAGACCTCTTGGAAGGCGGGGCTCTCCATGATCTGCTCTACGCTGAGTCCGCCGACCACGAGTAGTTCGATGGTGTCCACCAATTCCTCACGAATCGTCTCCTCCGGCGCCGGCAGTTCGTCACCCTCGTCACCCGTCTCTTCCTCCACGCTCGCTTCCCCATCACCTTCAGACGAGTCCTCGTCGCCCATCGAAGAGGGTGTTGCTTTGGGAATCTCATCAGGCGTAGGCACTGAGACTGGCCCAAGGGTCGCTGTCACCTCCGGTTCAGGGGTGGGTTCCGAACTCCCGAAGTTGGGGATGGAAATCGGCCCACTCGGCATCTCAAATGCAGGTTCCGTCGGTGGTGGAGGGGCTGGGGTTGGAGGTGGGGCGCCCTGCCCCGAAAGTGAGTCAGGAAGAGGGGCTGCTTGTGCCTCGGTTGGTGCCCCACCAAAGGTGTGGCTGACTCCGGCGAGCATCCCTTCGAAGTCGCCGCTCGAGGCGGCGGTGTCCGGCATGTAGGGGGCCGAGGGCTGGGCGGTTGAAGAGGGGGGCGCGGCGCCGGCGGAGGCGTTTTTGGTCAGCCAGGCATTTCCAATCGCTTCCAGCGGCGGGGTTGCGAATGGCAGCACCTCCACGGAGGCGAGCCAAGGGTCGCGGAACAGTGTCCATTTCGTAGCGCTGAAATCCTCAGAATCCTCAGCAGGTGAAATCACAACCTCCTCCTTCTCCCAGTCGTCCTTCGCCAACGGTCCCACGTAACGTCCGAGGTCAGCTAGCGCGATGTCGAGGAAAAGGAATGAGGCCTTCTTTGAATCGAAGCCCATCTCCGCCATCTCCTCCGCCTCCTTGCGTGGGCGGTAGAAGAGCGACCAGGTTGGATGTTGTAGTGCAAGACCTGCTGCGTGGCTCTCGAACCTCTCTCGGTGATGGCGTTGAATCAGAATGAGAATTTGGGTTCTCTGATGGCCAATCTGCCAGATGGATGCTAGTCGTTGAGGAAGCGTTTCAGACAACTCAGAGAGGCTTACCCGTTCAAGAATCTCAGGTTTGACCATTGCTACCGGGGCACCGACTTGGACGGCCGGTTAGAAGAGTTCGCATCAATCGAGCAGCCCTTCAGCCATCACGAGTTCAGCAAGGAGCACGCAGCCGCCGGCAGCTCCGCGCAGTGTATTGTCGGAAAATGCGTTGAATCTCATCACCGTGCCATCGACGGATAGGTCGCTGACTACCACCGACATTCCCGCTCTAAGGTCCGATGCCGGATTGGGAGAACCCTCGCCCTCAGAACCGGACCAGCGGTCGAGCTCAGGTTCGATTGGCTTGTCGGACAAGATGAACGGGAGGTCTGGTGCAGATGGCAGATTGAGTGCCTGAGCCCTGCCTCGATAAGGGTTCATCCAGTCGTTGAGTTCTTCGAGGTCGACAGCTTTCGAAAGTGTCACCTCGACCTCGACGTGGTGACCGTGGCGGCGCATCACCCGTTGGCATTCGACATCGGTTGAGAAGCGGGCGAGGCTGATTCCATCCGGACCTACTCGGCCGAGAAGGCGGCTCAACTCATCGGCAATCGTCTCCGCCTCGCCGGGAATTTCAGAAGCGACCGGACCCTCGTCAGCGGCACTGAGCAGAGGATAGCCTCCGCCGGAGAGCGCCTGTTCGGTGCGAACCGAGATGTGTCGAATTCCGATCATGTCCCAGATTGGTTTGAGGGGAAGTACGGCAGGGACGACGGTGCAGTTTGTGGAGCAGGCGATGAAGCCGTTTCCGGGTTGTCGGAAGGGTGGTTTGAGAAGCATCAGGTGGTGCGGATTGAGGTCGGCGATGACCAGCGGAACATCGTTGTCCATGCGGTGGGCGGAGGAGTTGGAGAAGACTCGGCACCCCGACTTTGCCAGGGCGCTCTCCAACGGGTCGGCCACGGCGGAAGGGAGGGCGGAGAAAACCAATTGAATGTTTAATTTTCCCAATTGAGATGGGAGTTCGGATATGTCACACGATTCGACCGTCAAATCCGGGATTCTAGGCCGTGATTCTTCGAGATTCCAGGGGATTTCGGCGAGCCTCTTTCCGGCTGTGGATTCCGAGCCGAAGACTGCGGCCAACTCAAACCACGGGTGGTCGGCCAGTCGTTGCTGAAATCGCTGGGCAACAATCCCACTCGCTCCCAACAATGCCACCCGCGTGCGCATGAGGCATCACCACCTGACCGTGGATTCATCTCTTCCTCATAGGAGCGCCGGTTGATTCGCCACTCCTCTTCATGGCGCCAAACGAGCCGACATGCTCTTGAACCGCCGCAACTGGTTCCAATCGTTCAAGTAGTCCGCAACTTTGGTGGGTCACGATGGTAGAAGTAGTTAGTATTCTGATGGTATTTGTTGGCGCTGGATTAGGCGCTTTGATAGTGTGGTCGATAATGGCCCAGCGCTCTGCCCGTTTAGTTGAATCAGCGAAAGCGATGAGTACTGCTGAAGTTGCAGCCGCTGAAGCCCGTGAGGGTGAACTATCCGTGGCGAAAAGCAACATGAGGAAGCAGATGCAGGATGCTTTTGAAATAGCGGCTACAGAGGCTTTCAAAACTGCAGTAAAGAATGCTGATGAAGAGAAAGAGTCGTCTTTCTCATCCGCCACAGAGGCACTGTCCGATAGCATGGACCAATACGCCAAGGCAATTCAAGAAGCCGATAAGGCGGATAGTTTGAGAGTTCTGGGTTTGGAGAAAGAAATCGGAAACATGAGCGAACTTGGACTTACGCTGGCCGATGAGACCCGAGAGCTGACCCTTGCTCTCAGAGGAGACTCACAAGCTCAAGGTGCATGGGGTGAGGTGGTAGTCGAGAACCTCCTTCAGAGCATGGGATTTGAGGATGGTAGAGATTACATCAAGCAGTTATCTGAAACCGGTGAGGACAGGAAGCGAAAGCGCACTGACTTCATATTGAATCTTCCAGGTAACCGTCAGGTAGTCATCGATTCCAAGGTCTCCCTTACCGCCTACACGGAGTATGTAAACGCAGAAGACGAGGACGTCTCTACTACTGCCATGAAGTCGCATTGTAAATCGATTCGCAAACATGTCGAGGTTTTAGCTTCGAAGAACTACGAGCACATGGAGAGCATCAACACCCTCGACTTCGTCCTAATGGTCGTCCCTCTTGAAAGTGCATTCATCGATGCCATGAGAGCCGATCCTGGCCTCTACGAGGACATTGTTGGAGATCGTCGAGTGAAGGTCGTCAGCGGCACTTCATTCAGGCTTGCCCTATTGCTCATCCAGGAGTTGTGGAAGCGTGAGAACCAGTCACGCAATCAGATGGAGTTGCTGAAGAGAGCAGGCTCTCTCCACGACAAGGTCACCTTGTTCCTCGAGTCGTTCACCGAGGTTGGATTTGAACTCGGTCAAGCACGAGCAGCCTATGATAGGGCTCGAACTCGACTGACCGACGGACCAGGAAATGTCATACGACAAACTGAGCAAATGGCGGAACTCGGTGCCAAGGTCAAGAAGGACCTCCGGGAGAAGAGTGGCGTTAGGAAGTTGGCCGAAGAGGCTGAAATGAATGCGATGCGTGCCAACTCCAAAACTGAGATGGTGCTAGTCGAAGCCGAGGAAGAAGAGTGAACGGCTAAGAGTCATGCCCGCCGCCGAGTGGGTCATGGACTGGTCAGGCTTGACAGTCGGGGTGACCGGTGGAGCCGGTTTCATTGGTTCCCATCTGGTCGATTCACTGGTCGATTGTGGTGCCACGGTAGTCGTTTTGGATAACTTTTCATCCGGAAAGGCCGACCAAGTCCCATCCTCGGTTCGGCTTGTATCCGGAAGCGTGGCGGATTCTACTGCTCGTAGTGAGGCATTGTCGGGCTGTGACGCTATCTTTCACATCGCGGCTATCGCTTCTGTGGTCGCCTGCGAGGAGGACCCAGAAAAGTCCGCTTCGGTGAACCGCGAGGCGAGTCTGGCCATTCTCGCCGAGGCGTCATGCCCGGTCGTGTTCGCCAGTAGTGCCGCAATCTACGGCAATCCACAGCAGCTCCCGGTCTCTGAGTCACACCCAATCGAGCCACTTTCCCACTACGGCGCTGACAAGGCGGCAGCGGATGCGGCCATCCGTTCGCTCGGTGACTCAGCCCCACCGGCTGTGGCGATGCGCTTCTTCAACGTCTACGGACCCCGCCAGGACCCTTCTTCACCCTACAGCGGTGTCCTCTCAATCTTCACCACTCGCGCAGTCACCGGCGAGCCGGTCACGATTTTTGGTGACGGATTGCAGACCCGGGATTTCATCCATGTCACAGATGTGGTCGATGCGCTGGTCCTATCAGCAGAATCTCTTCTTGTCGAGGGAACAATGTCCCCCCTCCACTCGCGAGCGTTCAATGTCTGCACCGGCCGCCCTGTCACCCTTCTAGATGTGGTGTCGGCAATCGAATCCAATACTGGGAAGATGATGCAGGTGACGCACGAGCCCACCCGAGCAGGTGACATACGAGATTCTGAAGGCGACCCGAGCGCCCTGAAGGATATCCTCGCATGGAATCCACAGGTAGAGTTGGAGCAAGGCCTCGCCGACCTTCTCAACGCTCTTTGATTGGTACTCTCTCGGTGCTTCAATTTTATTGTGGCCTTGGTGTTGAATCCCGCGCTGTCAATCTTGGATGTACGGATTCACCGGAATCGGGAAGAATCGGCGAACGAGGAGTTTCCGGAGGATGCGGATGCCGTCGTGGACGGAGCCCAACTTGGCAGAACCGATTCGGCAGTGGTATTGGATGGGAACTTCACCAATCTGCAGCTTGTTGTGACAACTTGCAGCATACATCTCAGCCTCGATTTCGAAGGCGATCGAATTTAGATGCATGGCGGCAATCGCCTCCCTCTTGAAGGCCCAAAAGCCGGTGCACAAATCGCTGATAAAGTGGCGGAAAAGGGCGACTGCGGTCCATGTCAGGATGTGATTTCCGACATAGTTCACCCGACCCATCGCACCATCATCCATCTTCCCTCGGAGGCGGCTGCCGATGACCACATCGTAGTCCAAATTGTCCATCCGATTCAACAGAAGAGGAATGTCCCGGGCGTCATAGGTGCCGTCGGGGTCAAGCATCACAAGCGCTTCATCGCCGCTCGCTAGGAAGTGGTCAAACGCCTCCCTCAATCCCACACCCTTGCCGATTTCGCCCTGCTGTTCAAAGACCTCCATGCCTAGTCGCCGGGCCTCCTCCGCCGTCCCATCAGTGGAGTGGCCATCGACGAGAACCATGCGATGATTCCAGCCGAGCCGTCGGAGTTCGGCGGTCGGAATCATGTCGACTACTACTGACAAACCATCAGCCTCATTCCTCGCAGGAAAGAGAATCATCAGGTTGCGCATACGATTTCACCTTCTATCTGCTAACTTATGCAACCATTGGTCGCAACTCAACCCAGTGGATTCGCACTCCATCCTCATCGATGAGTCGGTCTCCACGTCCGCTCGCACCGAGTGGATTCACCCAGTTGTCGCCGCCGCCGCTGACATCGATTCGGACTTGGATGGAGTCGGCTGTGGAGGTGTGTGTGATGAGCGTTAGCTGCTCCCAACCACCTTCAGTCGTGAATTGCCGGCCATGAGTCGTGTGGCCATCGATGACATAGAGTTCCACCTCAAGTCCGGCGGGAGCGTCCACCATTGCGTTGATTCGGACTGATTGGTCCCTTGAGTGCCGGGCTAGTGGAATCGTCAGAGTGAGGCTTCCGTCAGTAAGGAAGGGTTGGGAGTCTGGGCGGTTTAGGAGTTGGTCGGCATCA
>Ga0208879_1003163_pt1 | contig 13762 bp, 13 predicted proteins | sample Knorr_S15_td_Bot_FD_185605 | JGI IMG/M metagenome (GOLD analysis project Ga0208879, IMG submission 185605) | Marine microbial communities from Southern Atlantic Ocean transect - Knorr_S15_td_Bottom_ad_5009_LV_A (SPAdes) (version 2) | ecosystem: Environmental > Aquatic > Marine > Oceanic | place...
GCGGCTCCCAAGTAATCGAAATTGATCCGGCGACCAAGGAACACGTCTGGACCTATAAGGGCAGCCCGCCCCATACCTTTAATTCCCGCCACATCAGCGGCGCGCAACGGCTCCCGTCCGGAAATACGTTGATTTGCGAGGGTGTTTCGGGTCGCATCTTCGAGGTTACACCGGAAGGAGAAATCGTTTGGAATTACGTTTCACCCTATTTTTCTTCCCCTGACATCAAGGGACCTGCTGGTAATCAGAACATGGTTTTCCGGGCGCTCCGCTATGATGCGGGATCATCGGAAATCGGCGGACGCCTAAACGCCGATCCCTATGCAGCCTAATGCAATTTCGGTGGAGGCTAACTATTCCGCTTTTTCCATCCGATAATAATTTGAGAACCGCATTAAAAATTCGTCGGTCATCGTAAAGAGGATTGTATCCTCTTCAGCGCGGTGTTCGATCCAGTTCCAGCTTGGGCCGACGAACGTATCTCCCCGGCTCCAATCTATCTCAGTTCCGCCAATGACGCTGGTGCCTGCTCCCATCATGGGACAGAATACCACATTGGCCGTATGTCGGTACTTTCGGGTCGTTTGACCGGCTTCCAACCTTTCAACAAAAATACCAATGGTCGGCATTTCATCTGCTTCTAGGCGTACTCGGCGACCAAAAAATCCCTCTGGATCGGGGTCCGCGGCCTCTACTCGGCGTTGTATATTTTCCCACGTGAACCGGTAGGGAGAATCCGGTGTGACACGCTCCACCTTTTCAAACTCATCCGGATGCTCTTCGAAAAACATCGGTTCCAGCAAATGGGTCAACGGCACGTCCAGACCATCCATCCAATAGGCAGGTTGGTCGCCATCATGGCCGTGGCTATGCCAGCACCAGCCCGGCGTTAACACAACATCGCCGGTCTCCATAGGATGCTTATCGCCATTGACCACTGAATAAGCGCCTTCACTTTCAACGATCACGCGGAGCGCATGCGGTGAGTGACGATGCGAGCGCGCTTTCTCACCGGGTAGGATCATCTGATAGGCGTTGACCTGTGTTTTTGTTGTTGCGAAATCATTGCCTTCTACTGGATTGGCGAGAATGAGGTTACGCCGTTCGGCTAAGTCCGTGCTGATCAATCGACCCGCCGAGTCCAATGCCTGTCGGCATTCTTTGTAGCGCCAATGGGCAGGCGTAAAGGCGGTATGTGGCTCAAACCAAAGGAGCGGTACCCTTCGGTCAATCCAGCCAGGGGTCAGATTCCGAGGTTTCAACTCGCCGTACAAATCATCCAAGGATGCTGCGTCGCGCAGTGCCTCCCCTAAGTCGGGTGGGTTATTCTCAGGCATGGTGCACTCCTGTTTGAGTAAAAAAATAGTGGAAACATTGGACTTGCTGACAGAACATAATTTAGCTTTCCGCGACGACTGGATTGCTCAAAATTCCGGCGCCAGAAATTTCGATTTCAACGGTATCGCCAGGTACGATTGGGCTAACACCAGAAGGCGTGCCTGTCATAATGACGTCACCTGGCAATAAGGTTATTGATTGGCTGATATAGGAGACAAGTTTTGCTACCGAAAATATCAAATCAGATGTGTTGCTTCGCTGGCGTTCTTCGCCGTTCACCCGAGCGATGACGTCAATATCAGTCGCGTCTAATCCTGTAGCGATTACCGGGCCAAGCGGCGTAAACGTATCAAAGCCTTTGCCGATCAACATGGCGCGCTGTGCCATTTCAGCGCGTTGGATTATGCGCTCGCTCACGTCATTGCCACAGGTATAACCAAGAACATAATCAAGTGCGTTCTCTTCACTTATACGTCGACCTTGTTTGCCAATGACTGCCGAAACTTCTGCCTCATGATGAACGAGTTCGGCTTCTTGGGGATAAACAATCGCATCGCCGGGGCCTATCACCGAGGTCGTTGGCTTAACGAATAACATCGGAATTTCTGGAAGGTCATATTTAGATTCGCCAACATGCGAAGCATAGTTCAGCCCGAGAGCAAAGATGGTACGTACTTCTACCGGAGCCAGCAATGTTACATCGCCGAGCGAAATTTTCTCACCCGTTGTTTTAAGTTCATTAAAGGGTCCATCAACAAGTGGATGCACTTCATCTTCGGCAACCAAAAGTCCATAAGAAGTATTATCGCCAAAATTATAACGTATTATCTGATCGCCCATATTTTTAAATTCCTAAAATGATCTACTAACTAACTTCTAATTATAGTGTGACAACAAATATTCGGAATTTCTTATGCGTTTAATGAATAACCAATTTTAGTTTGGTTATATTATAACCAGCAGGATTAACGGGAGTATTATCTGGCTGGTTCGGAGTGATGGTTTGGTTTAATTGGCGGAGACATAATGCAGTAATTCTTTTCCATCGCGCAGCCGGACACAATTTTCAACGGCGACAGTAATACTTCGTTTGAGAGTCTCACTCGTTAGCCATCCAAGATGGGGCGTTAGCGTGACATTATCCAATTTCAATAACGGGTCATCAATTGGTAGCGGCTCCGTTGCAAATACATCCAAACCCGCTGCACGCAACGGACCAAACTTTAAAGCTTTAATCAGAGCATCCTGATCAACCACTCCGCCGCGTGAGGTATTTACCAAGACAGCACCCTGTTTCATTCTTTTAAATGAAGCTGCATCGATAAGGTTTGTTGTATCGGGTGTGAGAGGAATGTGGAGCGAGAGAATATCGACGGCGCTCAACAATTGATCAAGCTCGCAAAACTCGGCATCCTCTAAATTTTTTTCAGCTGTCGCATTATACAAAATCCGCGCGCCCATAGCTTTGAGGATCGGCGCTAGGCGCTGCGGGATTTCTCCGTAGCCGACAAAGCCGACGGTCTTTCCAGATATTTCACCAAGCTTGTCTTGAATATCAGGGGAGAAATCCCAGCCCGTTCCTTGCCGCGTTTTCTGATCAAAGTATGACCCCAGCCGTAATGCCGACAGCATCAAAAGCAATGTCATCTCGGCCACCGCCTGACTATTGGTACCGGGCATATTGCAAACGGCAATGCCTTTGGCCTTAGCCGCGGCGACGTCAATCGTATTAACCCCGACGCCAATTTTCTGGATGAGTTTTAAATTGGGCGCCTTGTTTATGTGCTCACTTGTGATCGGTTCCAGCACATGCCAAAGAACCTCGCAGTCTTGCATCGCGCGCGCAAAGCCAGCTTTATCTTCAACGGCCACTTGTTGGACCGACAAGCCTTGCTGGCTTAGTGCCGCCAATTCTTCGGACAAACCGGCGCCCGCATTGTAGTGAAAAACCACATTCATCCAATCAGCCCTCCCCTTATTTCCAAGGAAAGGAGCTGCGTGGATGAAGATCACTCCCGCTCTTTCCAATGGCTTCGGCAACACGCAAACCTTCATTCCATTTGGCCATGCGTTCCGAACGGGTGAAAGAGCCAACTTTCAATTGTTTGACGCCCCAGCCAACCGCCAGGTGAACAATCGTGACATCTTCTGATTCGCCGGATCTCGCCGAGACAATGGCCTCCCATCCAGCGTTGCGCGCCGCATCAAGTGCGGCTTTGGCCTCCGTCAAGGTGCCCACCTGATTGGGTTTGATCAATGCCGTATTGCAGGCACCGATTGACGCCGCATCTTCGATTTTAGCGGCTGTGGTGCAGATGAAATCATCCGCGACAACCTCAACATTTGCGCCCGCAGCCGCTGAAAATTTTGCCATAGCATCGGGATCATCTTCGCCCAACGGATCTTCGGGTCATCTGTCGCAAGACGATACTGCCCGGTTTTTCCAAAATCAGTGGCGGCGATATCCAGCGAAATCGCGATCTCGTTCCCGGGTGTAAACCCCGCCCCTTCAATCGCGCGTACTAGAAAATCGAGGGCTTCTTCATTGCTGGTAAAATCGGGCCAAAAGCCCCCTTCATCGGCAACACCGCGAAGACGCCCGGCTTCACCCATGATTTTACCGGCGCTGCGATAAACCTCTGCCGTCCATTCAAGCGATTGCTCATAACTTTCTGCGCCGACTGCAATCACCATGAAATCTTGAATATCAACCCGGCGTCCGGCATGCGCGCCGCCGCCAAATATTTGTATTTCAGGGAGGGGCATTTTATAGGCGTCTCTGTCACCGCCTAAAAACCGCCAAAGTGGCAGCCCAGCACTTGCAGCTGCCGCATGCGCAACGGCCATTGATGTTGCAACCAGGGCATTACCGCCAAGCCGGTTTTTATTGCTCGTCCCATCTAATTCAATCATCGCCTGATCGACATCCGCTTGATCAAAGGGGTCACGGCCCTGCAAGTTATTTGAAATTTCGCCAGAAACTGCGTTTACAGCCTCCCTGACATCCAAGCCACCAAACGCTTCGCCGCCGTCGCGCTTATCAACAGCTTCGGCACTTCCGGTTGACGCGCCGGCGGGCGCAATCGCTCTGCCAATTGCGCCATCAGATAGATGGACTTCACTTTCGACCGTTGGTCGGCCCCGCGAATCCCAGACCCGGCGACCCTTAATCAATTTAATTTCTGCACTCAACGACTTAATTCCTTTTTCCAATGTTCAACGACGTCCATCAAACGTGTGGGCCGCGACACCAAAAGTTCGGTCGCACAACGCCTGACTTTATTTTTTTGAGCTTCTTCGGTGACGTATTCGACCGGGGATTTTCCATCGACGCGGCCGAGAAATAAACCTGGTAATAATTTTGCTGTACGCGCCTCGAGGGCATCCCTGTCTTCCCATGTCACTTCTGCCAAATAGGCATTTACCATGACTTCGAAGTTTTTAAGAAATTTTTCTTGCTCGGCAGGAACCCAGAGGCATTTTAATAAAAAATGTTTGAGACAAAATGCCAGATCAAAAGCCGGGTCGCCCATGCACGCACATTCAGCATCGATGAAAACCGGCCCGTTGGGCCCGAGCAAAATATTCTTGGGACTGGTATCGCCATGGATCATAACAGGCCGCGTATCGCCCGTGGTTTTGCTCAAGCCAAAAAGCGCATCCTTAAGTTCTGGATGCTTGGACGCGGTTGCCTCCAAATAAGGTTCAAGCCGAATAGCATGAAATATATCGATGCGCGGAAATTGAGCGTGGATGGCTTTGTCACTGGCAGAGGCTGAATGAATACGGCCAAGATTCCGGCCCACCTTCTCCGCATGGCTTGGATCGCCCCGGCCACCCCGAAGTTCATCTTTCCAAAGCGCGTAATCGGCTGGATCAAGAAACTCCATACAACAGAGCATCTTCTCGTCATCATGATAAAATATATGGGGGGCCGAGCCCGGCACAATCTTTCCAACAATTCTACACCACGCAACTTCAAAGCGATTTCGTTCGATCGGCGCGAACCAATCGGCGGCAACTTTGAGTTTCGGCAAGGCGCGTTTGATGCAATAGATTTTATTGCCAGTCTCGACTTTCCAAATTTCCGAGGCAACGCCACCGGTTAACGCGGTAAACGTAGCATTAGCTGGATCTTCCAACAGATCCGCTTTTTGCAAAGTCTTGATTAATTCTTGATCCGGTATTTGGGGTGCAGAAACCAACGATGTCATCCTTTTAACCTAAAGCGTCCACCACCAATTGCCGGCATTCTTCCCGGCTTGGCTTCTTGGGCGCCCACATATTGAAATGGCTTTTGAATGTTTCATCCGCCATAAAATCAAGACCCTTTTTATCATAGCCCATTTCTCGTACCGTAGAAGGCATGCCGATCTTCTCATTTAAATCTTCAATCGCCTCAGCCAAATTAGCCCCCGTTGGCAGGTTCATTGCGGCCCGTATATTATCCAGCTTGTCATCAATTACGCCCTCATAAAACCGCAATACAGCAGGCGTTGATACCGTCACGAGAGTACCGTGGTGAAGCGGGCTATTGCCAAATGTATTGGCCAGGGCGTGAATAGAACCATCTTGAAGCGAGACGTGCATGCTGTCTCGTCGATAAATGTCCTGCCGAATTTATCGCGCTTGGAAATAGGTAGAACACGGTCGGTCCATCCCATTAGCAGATATTCCTGAAAAGGCCGTTATTGAGCATTGCGGTTAAGGGGAAGATTCTCCAAGTAACCTCATGCCTTGACCCAACATTTGAATGGCATCTAAGTTTCCCTGCTCAGCGGCTTTTTGATACCACTCAATGGCCCGCGAATTATCTTGTTGAAAACCGCGGCCAATATTGTACATGTCGCCAATTATAACTTGCGCGTCGGACAGGCCTTTTTCGGCTAGGGGTAGCAGAATTTTTAGGGCCGTTGAGTATTCTCGGTTTTCATAGGCTTGCTTGCCAATTACAAATTGATCTTGAGACTCGGCATTCGTTCGCAAAGGAATTGTGGCGCATATCGCAAGCGCAACTACTGCCAGCACATTCAAGACAGTCTTATTCATTTCAAATTTCCTACCGTCTTAATCAGAACAATTGGAGCAATTGGACCTTGCACCGGTAATTAAATCTCCGCAACCTGGAGATTGCTTCATTCCTGATCGCTTCACGTAAATGTGAATGCCTAGCTTAGAGAGTCACGCCAAATTATGACTCGATCCTAAAGCCTTTTTTATGTCATAGTTTTACCATGGGATATTTTGCGAAACATCTTGTAATCATCAATGTCATTTTCTCCCTGGCTTCCTTTACGATGACCACCGAAGGTCGCGGCGAAATCAAACAAGGGAGCGAATTTTCCCAAGGGCTAACGGCCTACAATCTTGGAAAATATGGCAAGGCAGCCGTGATCTGGAGTCGCCTAGCAGAGAATGGTCATGCTAAAGCCAAAAGTGGCCTTGGCACTTTGTATTACACTGGTAGCGGCGTTCCGAGGGATTTTAGCCGCGCCCGAGAGTTGTTCCTCGCCGCAGCCCAAGCCAATATACCGCAAGCTCATATGTTCCTAAGTCTGATGTACCGGCGCGGCGACGGCGTTCGGCAATCCTACCTTTTATCTTATATGTGGTGTGATAATGCAGTTGGCGCCGGACATGAGGGTGCAACCTATGTTGTACAAGAAATTGCCGAACATCTGAGCGGAAAAGAAGTCCACGAGGCAAAGCGATTAGCATCCGAGTGGCGCGAAATTAATCTTAAATAAAAAATCTAAGTACTACGAAGTCTAAGTACTATTTATTTTACTATTGCTGGATATTTAAAACTGTGCCTATTATTTAACTATAATATAACTTTGGAAATTTATTGGATCTAACTGGCTAAATCACAAATCTAGAGATCCGTGATAATCAGTCGAAACAAGGGAGGCTGCACATTTAAGAACGCGATCCATCCGCGATCGTGCCCCAATCTATTTAAATTATAATAATGGAATAATAACGGGAGGTTATCTATGACCGAATATTTCGCACCTGACGAACGCTTCTTGCCGGAGGACTTCGATTTCGAAGCTTCTGTTGTGCAGGATGAAAAACCGATTAATCCAATATCAGAAATCGCACGTGCCGAGACATCTCGGCGCAACTTTATTAAAGGCGCCATCGCATCCAGTGCTGCTGTGTCTGCGGCTGGATATATTTTCCGAGGTGCTGGTTCCGGCGCCATGGCAGCTACGGTGAAACCAAAACTGGTATCCTTGAGTATCAACGGCAAAACCCGCCGTGTCGATGTACCGGCAGAAGAAACACTTGCCTTCACGTTACGCTATAAGCTTGGTCTAACGGGCACGAAGCTTGGCTGTGACCGCGGTGAGTGTGGTGCTTGCACGGTGCTGGTCGATGGCCTGCCAACCTATTCCTGCTCAACGCTCACGAGTTCAGTGAAACAAGGTAAGGTCACAACGATTGAAGGCGTTAAAGGCAAAGACGGCGGCCTTCATCCCCTGCAAAAAGCCATGATTACTGAACTTGCACCTCAATGTGGTTTCTGCACTTCCGGTCAAATCATGTCAGGCGTGGCTTTGCTAAACAACAATAAAAATCCAACGCGCGATGAAGTTCGCCAAGGTTTGTCGGGCAATCTATGTCGTTGCGGCGCCTATGATCATTATACGAACGCTGTTCTAACCGCTGCGAAGGAGGTGTAACATGGCTTATAAATTAATCGGAAAAGATTTCATTCCACCCGACGTACTCGCCAAGGTAACGGGTAAGGCCAATTACGCCGAAGATATTCGTGCTGATGGCATGGTCTTTTGCCGCATGCTAGGCAGCCCAATGCCACATGCTCGGGTAAAAAATATCGACATCTCGGCAGCTAAAAAAGTGAAAGGTTTTTTGGCAGTTCTGACGGCCGATAAAGTACCGTCTTTTCCACCGCCGAATAATCCGATCTTGAATAACGAGCCGCGTTTCATCGGCGAACCTATTCTGGCCGTGGCGGCTGAGACCGAGCAAGCCGCAGTAGAAGCCGCTAATTTGATCAAACTCGATCTCGAGCCGCTGCCTTTTGTGATCGATCCATTGGAAAGCCTCTTTCCGCGTGGTCCTGATGCACGGACCAATGGTAACGTCGCCAACGTCAGATTGAAGCTGCAAAACATTAAATGGACAGCGAAGGACTTTGCCAAAGCCGGTGAAGATCAGTTGCCAATGGGTAAACCCGCCGAGGAATGGCAGTTTGGTGATCTCGACGGTAATTTCAAGAAAGCTGATCTTATTGTAGATGAAACCTTTGTAACCGCCGGTTATTCCCATCACTCGATGGAGCCGCGTTCTGCGATGGCTTATTGGCGTAATGGAAAGTGCCATGTTTATGGCTCAGCGCAAAGTCAGAGTTTTATTATCTTTGGTCTATCACGTTATATTGGTATCAAACCTACACAGCTTGTCTATAACGGCGCGTTTTGTGGCGGTGGTTTTGGCTCCAAGGGTGGGCCCTACGCCGAAATGTCAATTCCAGCCCATATGTCTAAGCTTTTGGGTGGTCGTCCGGTCCTTATGCGGGTTAGCCGCGCTGAAGAGTTTGCGATTGGTAAAGGGCGTCCTGGATTCCAAGGCCGGGTTAAAATCGGCTTCCGTAAAGATGGCCGCGTATTGGCTGCCGACATGTTTATCGTGCATGACAATGGTCCGAACACAGGTTTCTGGGACTTCCGTAATGCCGGTAGTTCTTTCTCCATCGTGTTCCAACCGGAAGCCATGCGATGGCGAGGCATTTCGGTGCTGACTAATACGCCTGTTCGCGGGCCTCAACGGGGTCCCGGTGAGAACCAAACGGCGGCGGCGATTGAACCCATTATCGCCAAGGCAGCGCGTAAACTCGGTCTCGATCAAGTTGCTATTCGGATGATTAATGCGCCGGATAACAATGCCAAATACGGCGCGAAACAGGGCCCGGTCACCAGTGCTTATCTGAAAGACGCATTGGCCAAAGGTGCTGATCTTTTCAAGTGGGATGAGAAGAAGAAAGAAAGCGGCAAGAAAAACGGCTCCAAAGTAATCGGTATCGGTGTCGGTTCTGCTTATCATTCCGCCGGTGCGGCAGGTTTTGACGGTTTGGTCAGAATTATGCCAGACGGCAAGCTTCATGTGCACTCCGGTTGTGGTAACCTAGGAACTTATTCCTACGCAGCAACAGCACGCGCAGCTGCTGAGGCTTTGGGAGGAAGTTGGGAAAACATGGTTATTGAACGCGGCGATTCTTCTAAAGGCCTGCCGTTTGTTCTGGGCCAGTTTGGCTCCAACTCCACCTATACTCAAACCCGGACAAACTGGGCCGCAGGTATGGATGCCAAGGCGAAGTTGCAGGAAATTGCAGCAAAAGACCTCGGCGGATCGCCGGATGATTATGACACCACCGATGGCAAGGTCTTTAACAAGGCCGATCCTTCCAAGTCGATGAGTTGGGCTCAAGCAGCCAAACGTGCCATTGAATTGGGCGGCAAATATTCCGGAAAGGAAATGCCAAAGGATATCAACCCCATCACCAAATGGGCAACGGCTAGTATAGCCGGTACCGGTTTGGTCGGCGTCACAAAAGACAAGCTTCCGAAGAAGGGTGTGACACCTGGCTTGGTAACGGCGTTTGTGAAAGTTGAAGTCGATACCGAAACCGGTAAGGTCAAAATATTGGAGCATGTCGAAGTCGCTGATTGCGGCACCGCCGTTCATCCTCAAAGTCTTGCTACCCAAATTAAAGGTGGTGCGGTGATGGGGTACGGTATGGCTTTGTCGGAGCGTTATGTTTTCGATCCAAAGTTGGGCATGTCTTTCAACGGCTCGCTCCACAACTCAAGACCTCCGACAATATTGGATGTACCTTCAGAAATGATGGTCACGCATGTCGGTAAACCTGATACATCCAATCCGGTCGGTGCCAAGGGTGTCGGAGAACCCGTGCAAGGTGCTGCAACGGCAGCCATCTTGGTTGCAATTTCGGATGCGCTTGGTGGGCATATGTTTAACCGGACACCGGTTGTGCCTGACATGATTATTAACGCCGCAGCGGGGAGACCTCAGTCTTATAAAACCCTCGCCGTCAACACTCAGTAAAGGAGTGGTGCAATGTTAAGAGATATGATGTCTACATTTGAACTTCAGCAACCTGCGACGGTGACTGATGCTTTGAAAAGTCTAAAAAAAGCTGGCAAGGACGGATGGGTCATGGCCGGTGGTAACGATAGTCTGACGTGGTTTAAAGATCGGGTGAAGCAGCCCAAAACCGTGATCGATATATCAGGGATCAATGAGCTTAAAGGCATTCGTGAAGTCGCCAATGGCATTGAAATTGGCTCACTCACGACGTTGACGGAGATCGTTAATAATAAAGCGATCAAGGCGAAATTTTCGCTGCTATCTGATTCGGCAGCTAAAGTTGCGTCGCCGCAAATCCGCAATACCGGAACACTCGGCGGAAACGTATCGCAAGATACCCGCTGCTGGTATTACCGGGGTGGATTGCCGTGTTATCGGGCGGGTGGCAACACTTGCTATGCCGATACACCCACCGCCATGAACCGTGAGCATACATTGTTTAATGCCAGTCGCTGTGTCGCGGTATCGCCTTCTGATATCGCACCTGCACTGGTGGCTTTGGATGCTAAGATGGTTATCCAAAACAGCAGTGGCAAAAAAACCGTCGATGCGGAAAAGTTCTTTGTTGGACCAGCGGTTGATATTTTGAATATGACCATTCTCAAATCCGATGAAATATTAACCGCAATTCAAATTCCAAACACTTGGGCAAATTCAACTTTCTATTTCGAGAAAGTTGCTGACCGAGAAGTTTGGGATTTCCCGCTGGTTAATATCGCGGCAGCGATGAAAGTCTCCGGCGGCGTGATCAAAGATATGCGTATCGCTATCGGCGGTGTTGAATGTGTGCCAAAGCGTCTCCAGGTGGTTGAAGATCTCGCCAAGGGTGAGAAAAAAGGGATTGATGTGGCCAAGCTCGCGGCGAAAGCCTCAGTGCGCGGGGCCAAGCCTTTGAACTTCAATCATTTCAAAATTCCGCTCATGGAAAATTTGGTTACGCGTGCAATTCGGGACTCGTAATTAAATTGGAAATATTTCGGTTAAGTAAAGATGCATGGGGCCAGGAAACTCTTAACGGGGTTTCCTGGGACCTTTTGAGCTGGTTTTTTGGTGCAGCGGTTTTATTTATTGTTGTCCATATTCTCTATAAATGGTTCTTTGCCCCCAAAGCAATAACCTCAGACAGCAACAGTGAGGACGGCACGCCCGTATCAAAAAAGTGACATCCCCAAATTCAGTTGAAGACAGTTCCAGCTCAACAGAAGATAGAATAATACGTCATAAGGGCCTGGACCGGGTCTATCATTGGACCATGGCGCTGTCGGTCTTTATTTTGATGGGCACCTCCTTTCTTCCAATCCTCGGGCTTAAATTCCCCTGGGTGACGGTGCACTGGGTTGCCGGTGTGGTGTTGAGCATCATTGTCGTCATCCACATTATTCGCGCATTATTTTGGCAAGACCGCACGGCTATGGGTATTGGTCTCGCGGATATAAAGCGGGCCATGCAATCGATTAAATGGGTGTTGCGATCCCGGACGTTGCCGCCGGATCTGCCTGGCAAATATCCGCTTTTGCAAAAATTATATCACCATGCAATTGCCGCTCTCATATTGGCGCTTATTGGTACCGGTGGTGTCATGCTCGCAAAGATTGACACTCCGTTTTGGCAAAGAAACCCCTATATGCTCTCAGCCGATAGTTGGGGCTGGATATACGTCGTCCATGATTTTGCTGCAATGGCGGTCGTATCGATGGTTTTAATTCATATCTATTTTGGCATTCGCCCTGAAAAGCTCTGGATTACACGGTCGATGCTCCTGGGTTGGATAACACGCTCCGACTATGCAAAACATCATGATCCTGATTTATGGGTCCAAGAAGATGATCAAACTTAAAATTAAAATGGAAACAAACTATGTCTGATGAACTTGCTGCCGACTTTAAAGACCGCATTGAAACAATCGAGGAAGCTTATGAATTTATGTTGGCTTATGCGGCGCAAGGATTAGAGCAAGAAGACCCTTCTGAGGGCGGTGGCATACGCGCCTTTTTGCCCAAATTGGCCGATGCCTTGGCGGGGCTGCACGACGTGGCGGCGAAGCGCGTGGCAACCGTTGAAAGCATTGGAAAGGACTGGGAAGATTTTTTGGCCATTTTAAAAGAGGATGCCGAAAAGGCGCGCGCATTGGTTTTGTTTACGATGTCGCAACCATCTGTCGGATCAGAACTGATTGATAATCTCAATGCAACAAATCATATCCGCACGATCCTAACCGATGTTTTTCTCCTAGATTCAGCTTTTGCAGCACATGGCTAAAGCTCGGCCATTCTTTGTTAAACTCGTCCTCGGCAATCGAAAAGAGTGTATAATGTTGCTGAGAGATATCTGAGAAAACAGAATGACTTGCGGCTTTAATCGCTCACTAACGGCTTTTTTCGTTATCGGAATGGCGGTCCTTTTCTTGAAGGGCGACATCGTGTTCGCTGATGGCCGAGAGAAAATTCAACGACATAAAACTCATACGTCTTTTTCCCTGCGTGCCAAATCTCAAACGGGGCGATATTGGGTCACTCTCTTGGGTCTGACCGAGCAACCACCGTTTAATAAAATGCATCATTGGCATGTAAAACTTGTTAGCCAAAACGGGCGAGCTATTTCTAAAGCCACAATCAAGGTGGCGGCAAATATGGTGGACCAAACGCACACTTTACCCACTTCCCCTCGTATCACAAACGCATCGGTTCCCGGCGAATATATTATTGAAGGCGTGAAGTTTGATCGCCAAGGAGATTGGCGGCTTACTCTTTCGATTAGGTCAAAATATGGTACGGACGACGTCTCGTTTAAGCTCCCTGTCGGGACGGTTGTGTGGGCAGATTTGAACGATGGCTGGACGGAGGATGAGCTTAAAATTCTCAAATCCCTGTGGATCGGCTCACTACCCAAGCCGCCGCATGACCCAACCAACGCAGTTGCTGACAACAAAGCGGCAGCGAACTTTGGCCATCATTTGTTTTTTGACTCACGCCTAAGCAAAGATGGATCAGTTGCTTGCGCCAATTGTCATATCCCCGATCTGGCTTTTACCGATGGCCGCAAAATGGTGGTTGGCCTTGGCCAGACCAAACGCAATGCACCGACCATAATTGGCGTTACATATAGCCCTTGGCTGTTCTGGGACGGGCGTAAGGATAGTCTATGGTCACAAGCCCTCGGGCCGCTGGAACACCCGCTGGAACACGGTACTACTCGCAAAGATGTCGTCAAAGTTATTTTAAAAGATCCGAGTTACCGCCAGAGATACCAAACTTTGTTTGGAGGCTTACCAAATTTGGCTGACCCG
>Ga0208879_1003169_pt1 | contig 13747 bp, 10 predicted proteins | sample Knorr_S15_td_Bot_FD_185605 | JGI IMG/M metagenome (GOLD analysis project Ga0208879, IMG submission 185605) | Marine microbial communities from Southern Atlantic Ocean transect - Knorr_S15_td_Bottom_ad_5009_LV_A (SPAdes) (version 2) | ecosystem: Environmental > Aquatic > Marine > Oceanic | place...
CAAATGGCACAGTGACGTCAACACCCGCTGCTTTTGCAGCTTGTTCAACCGCAGCAGAGCCACCAAGTACAATTAAATCAGCGAGGCTTACTGGTTTGCTTAAACCCGCTTGTACTGATCCAAGTGCGCTTAATACTTTAGCTAAACGCTCTGGTTCATTACCTTGCCAATCTTTTTGCGGTGCTAGGCGAATACGTGCGCCATTTGCACCACCGCGATGGTCTGAACCACGATAAGTACGGGCGCTATCCCATGCTGTTGCGATTAAGTCAGCTTGACTTACACCACAGTTAAGTAGCTTGGTTTTAAGTTCGCTAATTTCGCTATCTGATAAGGTGTAATCCACCGCTGGGATCGGATCTTGCCAGATCAGATCTTCGCTTGGTACATCGGCACCTAAATAACGTGATTTAGGACCTAAGTCACGGTGCGTTAGTTTGAACCATGCACGTGCGAACACATCACTAAAGTATTCAAAATCATCGTTAAAACGTTCGATAATCTTACGATAGGTTGGATCCATCTTCATCGCCATATCGGCGTCGGTCATAATAGGATTTAAACGAATTGATGGATCTTCTACATCAACTGGTTTGTCTTCTTCTTTAATATCGATTGGTTCCCATTGCCACGCACCTGCAGGGCTTTTCTTAAGTTCCCACTCATAATTAAGCAGCAAGTAGCAATAACCGTTATCCCATTTAGTTGGGTGAGTGGTCCACGCGCCTTCGATGCCCGATGTCATGGTATCGCGGCCAATACCTCGTGAGTTATGATTGTTCCAGCCAAGGCCTTGCTCAAACACATCAGCCGCTTCTGGCTCAGGGCCAACGTTTTCTTCGCTACCATTACCATGGGTTTTACCCACAGTGTGGCCACCCACAGTAAGTGCTGCAGTTTCTTCGTCATCCATTGCCATACGGGCAAAGGTTTCGCGAACTTGTTCAGCCGTTTTAAGCGGATCAGGATTACCATTCACCCCTTCTGGGTTTACATAAATTAAGCCCATTTGTACCGCTGCTAATGGGTTTTCCATGGTGTCTGGTTTAGCTACATTTGTATAACGCTCATCACTAGGTGCTAACCACTCTTTTTCAGCGCCCCAGTAAACGTCTTTTTCTGGATGCCAAATATCTTCGCGGCCACCTGCAAAACCAAAAGTTTTTAAACCCATTGATTCGTATGCCATATTACCGGCTAAGATCATTAAATCAGCCCAAGAAAGTTTGTTACCGTATTTCTTTTTAATTGGCCAAAGTAAACGGCGTGCTTTATCTAAGTTAGCGTTATCTGGCCATGAGTTTAATGGCGCAAAGCGTTGATTACCCGTACCACCGCCACCGCGGCCATCTTCTAAACGGTATGAACCTGCTGAGTGCCACGCCATACGGATCATTAAACCACCGTAATGGCCCCAGTCAGCTGGCCACCATTCTTGGCTTTCGGTCATTAAGTTTTTTAAATCGGTTTTAACGGCTTCAAGGTCAAGAGATTTGAATGCTTCTGCATAATTAAAGTCTTTGCCGTAAGGATTCGTTTTGCTGTCGTGTTGATGAAGAATGTCGAAATTGAGTGCGTTTGGCCACCAGTCGGTATTTGATTGAGCGGTGACAGTGTTACTACCATGCATTACCGGGCACTGGCCCGTTTTTCCATTACTCATTATATGCTCCTCATAAGCTAAAAATATGACGAAACGCTAAAAAGTCGCTTTTATCCCTTTCGTCATAAAGAGAGATTTTCTAATAGTTATGAATAACTAATAGCAAATAAGTTCCTGTTGTTTAAAACTATAGGAGTTGTATATAAATAAAGCTAGATCTAGATCATGGTTTTAAATCGATTGCACCGATAGAAAAATCTGATTTGATTCATTTTGTAAAACCGTCCATTTTATAAGGGTATTTTTTAACAGCGAGTAGCCCTTATGAAAACTATTAATCCTGATGTTGCTAGACAACTAAGCATTAACTTTTTTATCGCCAATTTACCTATTTTGATGTTAACGGGGCTGGTAGTTGCTTCGCTTGTCGGGCTAACCTTTAGAAGCTCAGTATTGTTTTGGCTGGCGTTGTTAATCACACCTTTAAGCATTAATTATTTATATTCTAAAAAACGCATAAAACAGTTTTGCAAAGACAACAAATGCTCAGATATTTCTTGTCTTGCCAAGCAAACTGATTAATTTTTAATTTTATTACCCAGTCACCAGATTATTTAGCCTGCAACTTGTTTAAAAATTAATTAGTTATGCGAGTTTCATAGGTAGTTTGAAGGTGACAGTAACACCGTTATCGGGTTTACTATCGATGCTCACTTCACCTTGCAGCGCTTGCGTTGCAAGGTTATAAACGATCGACATACCCAACCCACTGCCGCCACTCCCTCGTTTGGTGGTAAAAAATGGCTCAAACACCTTGTACATCACATCTTCAGTCATGCCATGACCATTATCTTTGTAGGTGACAGTGTAGCTGTGATTGTCATTATCTATGCTCACAGCAATATCTATGCGGTTTTGCTCTCGGCCAATAAAGCCATGCACGCAGCTGTTATTAACTAAGTTTAGAATTATTTGGCTAAGCGCCCCTGGTACGGTGATCAACGAAAAGTCTTCGACGCAGTCGATGTTTACTTCGACACTATGGCTTCGCGTTAGCGGCATAAGACTGTGCAATATATTTTCAAGATAATCTTTAATATTGGTATCTAGTAAATTAAGCGATGACTGATCAACTGCGGTTTGCTTAAAGTCGCTAATCAGTTTTGCAGCCCGCTCAAGGTTGGTAAATGATATTTTGATGCACTCGTTTAAGTGATTCATACCTTCGAGTAAGGCCGTTTTTGTTAAGGTATTTGCCTCTATATGTTTGTTAAGGGCACTGAGTTTATCTTTTGCCGAACTATTCGCGGTTACTGCAATGCCAATAGGCGTGTTGACTTCATGTGCAATGCCCGCAACAAGATTACCCAGTGAAGCCATTTTCTCGGCTTCTATGAGTTTTTCTTGCATTGCGGTGAGTTCTGATAAGGTTTTTTCAAGTGTACGCGTACGTTCAGCTACACGTTGCTCTAGATGCTGATTGGCGCGCTCAAGTTCTGCATTGATACGTTCATTCTCTTGTGCAGACAGGGCTCTGCCATAAAGATCTGCCAATGCACCAATAAATGAACATTCATCTTCTGTCCAATGCCGCTTGCCACCAATATGCTCACAGCAAAAAATCCCGATCATTTTTCCTTTATAGCGAATTGGTGCATCAAGCATTGCACCGATATTAAGAGGGGTTAAATAACTTTCGCTAAATTCATAGGTGGCAGGGTCGGTATGAGCATCTACTGCGGTAATCGTACGTTGGGTGTCGAGCGCTTTGAAGTAGGCTGGGTATGCATCACGAGGGAGCACTAACATTTGAATTTCTTTGCCGTTTTCTCTATCAAGTAACAAACGACACTCAATCGCCGTGTTTTCGGCATTTAAAAGCCAAATCCCAGCTCGGCCAATTTCAAGGCCATCAAGAACAGCATTTAGAATTAAGCGTTCAGCTAATTCAACATTGCCACTATCAAGATCGGAAGAAATTGATACTCCATACAGCAGTTGGACTAGTTGTTGGCGCATACTCTCACCTTTTAGTTTTACGACTCCTTAAGTCTAGACGAACATTATGATTCTGACAGAACGAATATAAGTTTTTAAAAACTCATTTAGTATTAAGTAGTTGTTCAGATAAACAGGGGTATATTGTACCTAACTCCTGTTGATACCCCTTACGACTTTATGTTGTTTAAGCAGTTTGGCCAGCTCTCCCCCGAGCTGGTTTTTTTTTGCCTAGTCCACAGTGCTCACGCATGTTACAGTTACTCTAGAACTCACTAAAAATGAAAAGATCATGCGTTATACCTTAATTTTAATTACTTTTTTAATGAGCTTTAGCACGTTTGCAGCAGCTCAAAATGAACCTGAAAACCGCCCTGCACTGAATGAAGCAGAACAACAACAAGCACTCGATAAACTTCAAGAACCTATGTATAAGCCATTGTTAGAGCGTTATATTCTTGATGAATTAAAAGCAGTGCGCCAAGACCAACAGAAACTGCGTGAAGATGTGACCAAACAAGTTGCTCACACACAACTTGATACTGCCGACCGCGCATTAACTTATACAACCGACACCATTAATAATGTGTTTTTTATTATTACCATTACCGCTTCAATTTTAGTTCTAGTTGGCTGGAATTCGCTGCGTGATGTTAAAAACAAAGTAGAAGACATTGTTAATACACGCGTGAGTGCAATCACCAAAGAATACGAAGAGCGCTTAAAAGTACTAGAAGAAAAACTACGTGAGCGATCTGAAGAGATCTTAACGAATCAGAAAAAGATCTCAATTACGAATGAGGTTCACTCTTTATGGATGCGTGCCAATTTAGAAAGCGATGTTGCCAATAAGATTGAAATTTTCGATGAGATCTTAAAACGTAAGCCAGAAGATGTAGAAGCGATTGCCTATAAAGCCGATGCGTTACTTGAAAAGAATCAAACCACAGAAGCTATTGCACTTTGTAATCAAGCATTAGAAATCGATAGCGATTACGGCTATGCATACTGGCAACGTGCTTGTGCGTATGCATTACTGCACAAACACGCCGATGCTATGGCTGATATTCGCATGGCCCTTGAGTATTCTCCTAACTTGCGTAACGAGCTATTACACGAGAGCGCGTTTGCCAGCCTGCACGACAACGACAGCTTTAATTCGTTGTTAAACGAAACGGTTTAAACCCATGTAGCAGCGGGTTTATCCCGCGTCATAGGCGTTAGGATTTAGGTTCTAGGCACTAGGATTTAGGTTCTAGGCTCTAGGATTTAGGCTCTAGGATTTAGGCTCTAGGTCCTAGAGCCTAGGACGCGATGTGAAATCGCTGCTACTTGTTCGGCGTTAAAACGCCTCCTACATCTCGCAACTTTCCCCTCACCTCATATCTCGCACCTAATATCTCGCACCTTATATCTCGCATCTCGTATCTCGCATCTTTCCCCTTGTAACTTGCTAACTTTACTCTTGCTAACTTAATCCCCCCTCTATTGCAAAAGCCCCAAATACCGCTAAACTAATCATTAAATACCTAATGATTATAAAAGCAATCAATATGCGTTCTGAACAGGCAGCAAAAATGGCACAAAAGCTGGGCGATTTGATACGCCAGCACCGAACACTTCATTATACGCAAAGTACATTTGCGAAAATGATTGGGGTATCACGTTCAACTGTACAAAAGTTGGAGCAAGGTGATGTTGTGAAAAGTGACATTCTTTTTGAAGCGCTGGTTGTACTTAACTTACAAGGAGCACTGCTTGACGAAATAAATGAATTAGCTGCAGACGTAGGTGGCTACAATGCGCGCCAACGCAAACGAAATTCACCACAGGAAATTAATGATGACTTCTGAGTGCTATGTCTTTATAGATGGTTTAGAAGAAAAACCCGTTATTTGTGGTTACTTTAAATTAGATAATCAATCAGGTCGCGGTGAGTTCAACTATGGTAAGAGCTATTTAGCCCGAAGCGATGCCTTTGCTCTAGATCCAGTACATCTGCCATTAAAATCGGGGATTTTCAGTTACAGCGCAAACAGAGGTCTATTTGGCGTATTGAGTGATGCAGGAGCTGACTCGTGGGGGCGCAAGTTAATTCTTTCGCTTCATACTACAAAACCCAAAAACGAGTTAGAATTTTTATTAGCTGGGTCTGGGTATGGCGTAGGAGCTCTTGTTTTTAGTCTCTCGCGAAGTGCCTCAAAGCATAAAACTAACAAAAACACCTTGTCTGATTTAGCCTTGCTAGACCAAGCTAAAGATGACTTGCTGGCGAATAAAACAATTTCTGATGAAGCTAAGAAAGCATTTGAGTTTGGCCAAAGCATGGGGGGAGCTAGACCGAAGACCTCTATACAAATTGACAACAAACTCTACTTAGCAAAATTCAATCGCCAAGATGATTTATTCAATCTAGTCAGAGCTGAACATGCTGCAATGAAAATGGCGGATCAGCTTGGTATTCGAACGGCTCCTACCTTAATTCATAAAACACATACCGGTGATGTGCTACTTGTTGAGCGGTTTGATGTTAGCAATGGGTTACCAACACACCACTTTTTAAGTGCGAATAGCTTACTTCAAAAACCTAAAGTTGCTATGAGTGATCTTTCAAGTGACTACTCATATGGTCAATTAGCTGAATTTATTAGGCATCAAACAATGCAAAATGCAGGTGATGCTGAAGAGTTGTTTAAGCGAATGGTGTTCAATGCGTATATTGGTAATACAGATGATCACACTCGCAATCATGCATTCCTATATTCATTTTCACAAAAAAATTGGCGATTAAGTCCAGCCTATGACATCACTCCAATCAACAACTCAAAACAACATGGTCTTGGCTTTGGCGATGATGGTCGTTATGCAAGTAAAAGCAATTTTTTATCTCAGGCTAAGCGATTTGGATTAGCAAATTCTGCAGCAAAAAACATCATCAAAGAGATTGAAGAATATTGCAAAGATTGGCCGACTCACTTTAAACATTTTGCCGACGTTAGTGATGAAGATATCACTCGCTTAAAAGGTGTAATTCCTGAAATAAATGAAGAGTAATAGCGTGAAACAAGTTTCACGCCTACGTTTTATCCCGCGTCATAGGCGCTAGGGTTTAGGTTCTAGGCTCTAAGACGCGATGTAAAATCGCTGCTACCTCGCATCTCGTTTCTCGCACCTTTCCCCTTGTAACTCGCTAACTTTACTCTTGCTAACTTGAACCCACTAACTTTCACCCATAAAAAAAGAGCAACTGGGCTGCTCTTTTTTCTATCGGAAGAATAACACTTTGGTTATTTTGCCATTCTCTATTTTGTAGCTGGTGACGAACTCTGAGCGCTTGTCGACGACTTTTGGGTCTTGTGTACAAGTTTCAGAGAGTTCATGATCAATCACGATGTTGCCAAGTACGATGCGTTTAATTGGCGATGACTTAATGCACTTTAACTTTTTGAACATGATACCGTATCGTGCAATAAGCTTTTCTTTACCAGTGAACATAAGCTCATTCGGGAATGTATAAAACTCAACGTTTTCATCATACATCTTAATAAAAGCATCAATGTTGCGAGCGTTGTACGCAGCGATAACTTGTTCAATCACTGCCATTGATTCACGTGACTGGCGCGCTTTTTCTTGCTGCTTAGCTGTTAGTGCTTCTTTAGCTTGGTTGACGGCTTTTTCTGCTTCTGCGACTGCTTGCTGTTTTTCGGCAACTGTTTTTGGTTGCTCAGCAGGTGCTGGGGTTTGTGTACCGAGTACTTTACTGTCATCGACTTCTGCAACCGCTTTTAACGCTTCGGCAGTGGCTTTTTGTTCATCACTGCTTGTTGTGGTATCAGTCGTTGTTTTAGCTGCTTCTTCAGCTTTCGCTTTTTCTTCTGCTGTGGTTTTTTCAGCTTCCGCAGCTGATTTTTGCTCTGTTGCTGGCTTTTCTTCAATAAACTCTAAGCTTGGTACGTCCTTCTTTTCGGCTTTTTGTTCATTGCTCGTTTGAGGCTCGGTTTGTTCGGTGGTTTCGTCACTTGCAATTGACTGCCAAGAGAATAATAAACTGATTGCAAAAAATAACGGTTTCATACTTTTCCTAAATGCATCATTCCTGATTTGAGGCGCTAAGGTAGCAAATTCTAGCTGTTTGGCATAGTTTTTTACCAATATTGCTCTACTGTGATCTGCCCAGGTTCACGGCGCCTGTTGCGGCTAAAACCAAGCTCTAACAAAATAGCCGAGGTATCTTTTACCATTTGTGGGTTACCGCAAATCATAAATTGTGCGGTATCAGGTACAGTCGGGCGCCCTATTACATCAAATAAACGATGGTCTTTTATTACGTCTGTGATCCGGCCATTAAAACCGATTGTGGCTGACTCTCGGCTGACTACAGGCGAATAGTAAAGATTTGGGTACTGCTGCTGTAGCGCTTTAATGCGCTCCTGATAACTTAAGTCCTCATTAAGACGAACTCCATGCACTAAATGAACATGCTCAAACTTTTGCCACACTTCGCCCTGCTCTAATATTGATATAAAAGGCCCAAGCGCAGTGCCTGTACTCAGCATATAGAGCTGCTCACTGCTTGGCACTTCATCAAGGGTAAAAAAGCCAGTCGCGCGGCGCTCTATAGTCACTGAGTCACCCGGCTTTAATTGCGCAAGTTGTTGAGAAAGTTGCCCGTCTTTCACATTGATAAGATAAAACTCGAGATCGGGATTATTCGGCGCATTCACATAAGAATATGCACGTGCGACACGTTTATCACCCACTTGCATTGCAAGCTTTGTAAACTGTCCAGCCGTGAATGGTTCGACATCAGCATTAACGATTAAGCTAAATAATGACTCAGTCCACCATTTAATGTCTTTAACCTTAGCTTCAACCCAATTAGACATACACATCCTCAATTGTTGTTCCTCTATTAAAGGTGGCAACAATTGCTTGAATTTTCAAGTTTTAAGGGTCGGATGCGAGATGCGAGATGCGAGATGCGGGCAGGATTTTACGCGAGGTAAATAAGTAGTCATAAAAAAAGCCGCATAAATGCGGCTTTGATAGGGTTTCATTAATTAGGTTATAAGCCTTTATCAACCGTGTTTTGCCATGCTGCTTCCCAAAGGCTAAGATCTTCTAGTTTGATAAAGTTAATGCGAGGATAAATTAAGTTTTCAATTTCATCCTCAGAAATTTCACCATTATTATCCTCATCATAACCATAATAACCATACTCATGTACTAATGCAGAATTTGATTCAGGAACATATGCTAGTACGTCCCAAAATCTATAGCGCAAATCAAAATCGCTTTCATAGCCCATTTTAATTTGGTTTTCTGTTCGGCTCCATGCCCATTCGGTTCCAATGTGAAAATAGTTATCAGGCCCATCTATTAAATGAGCTGAACGAATAGCCCGCTTTACAGTATTGTTCGCATCAAACTGGTAAGCAAATAGATAATCAATATTCATTAGGTCATCTTCATATACACTCTCACTACCATGATTCATTACTGTAATCATAGGTTGATACACCTTTGGTAGCTCAGTAATCATGTTGTCAAAAAACAATTCAGCATCGTCTTGTACCTTAACAACGGAGCCTGTACCTTGAAAAATTAGTTCATCATTTTCCCATTGCTGTACAAAGGTTAAGTAACGATGACTATCAGACATAATCGGCGTATAAGTCACTTTTTCTGTAGAGCTAGAAAGCACCAAGCTATTTTCTAAGCGCTCTACTACATAAGATTTACCTGTGTGTTTCGCAGTTGCTGTCACACCTGAAATTGTTAAGAACTCATGATTAAGAGTGCTTCCTGAAACTTCCTCTGCAACATACAGTAATGGGACAGACCACTCCCCAACTAACTGTTCTGAATTAAGCAATGAAAATTCATCATTGGTGCCGTTAACAATTTTCAATGCTCCATCAATTGGTTTTTCGTAAATTAGAGTATCTGATTCCCATTCAACGGCTTCCGGGATCTCTAACTCTTCAACATCTACCCCAGAAATGTATGCTAAAACACCTGACTTATCATTGGCTAATTTAGAAACCGTTCTATTTAGTGGGTACTTTTTAACAATAATAAATGAATTTATTTTGCCCTTGTAGTAAGCATCTCGTATTGCTATGGCGATATCTTCGCCCCATTTATTAGCAATTTCTACCATTCCACTATCAATGTTGAAGCTTAAGTCGATTGCATATCGTAAAACAGAGTCTTCTGCAAAATCGAATACAAGCTTACCTTGTTCGATTTTCCACTCAACACTCGCTTCTCGAATATCGTTATTTTTAGCGACTATACTTTTACCTTGATGATCACTATTCAAAATAAGTGTTTTATCTGCATATAGCGGCATTAACTTTTTACGGTACGCTGAAAATGTAAATAGTGGTTGCTCAGTGAGCTCTTGTTCAGTAAAAACCAAATCAGTACTGCTGATAGAGTCATTTTTCGCTTGTGTGAAATCAGCTTCATACTGCTCGGTTAGATTACCTTGCGTATCCATTGCAGCAATACTCACTAAGTAAGCATTTATTGCCTCTTTAACTTCACCAGAGTTTAGTAAAGTCAACGATGTACCTTCAGCAACTGTATAGTTGTCATTATCGACCAACAGTTTTATAAAACTTGCAGTATCTAATAATTCCTTTGGTGATATTTGTGCAGAAAAACTATCGTAAGCTTCTTGGGTAATTATTGTGTCTTCAGCATTTTGTTCTTCAGCCAATAAATAGTGGGCAGTCGATAAGTGAGTGATGTTGGCATTGTTTCCTTGCTCATATGAAAAAATGCGATCCTCACCCGAAGCTAGCATTACACTTTCAAAACTCCCAAATAAATTAACTAACTCGACGTGTTTTTGATCATTAGCCGTACCAATCGCCTTTAATAAAAGCATATCGGTTATATCTGACGTTTTAACATCTAACTGATAAAAGCCATTACTATCAGCTTGAGTTTCAAGTGTTTCGCCATTAATTGTTAAAGAGATATCAGCATTTGCAATTGGTTTATCAACCACTTGCCCATGTAAAGTCAACTGCTGATATAAAGTTAGCTCAACGCTTGCTTGTGACGTTTTTTCTCCATCGGTTATTTGATAGCTGAAGCTATCTTTTCCTGCAAAGTTTGCATCAACCGGAGTATAAAGCACTTCATTATTTGAAATCGTTGCTGTTCCGTGAGTTGGCTGCGTTAATATTTGCGCAACAGTTAACGCATCACCATCACTATCTGTGTCATTTTCCAAAACACTAATTACAACACTTTCACCATTAAGGGTTGAACTAGTATCAATAACTGCAACGGGTGCCGAATTTGTTAATTCTTGTTTAGATTCCTCATTACTATCACTATTGCCACCACAACCAGTAAGTAAAGATGAAAAGACAAGGCTTAGAGGTAGGTATTTATATTTCATACTAATCCTTAGTATTTTTGTCCAAGAGAGTTTATTAATTATTTGCTTTTTAGGTACAAACCTAAAAGACTAACAATAAAGTATTGTTGCTTATGATTACAACTCTTTTTTATTTATCAAGGCTTAAAATTGCGAGATGCGGGCAGGATTTTACGCGTGGTAAACAGGTAGCTATAAAAAAAGCCGCATAAATGCGGCTTTGAGGTTAGTCTCACTTCACTTTGGGCGTGTTTCCAAATTTCAGTGAATACGTTACCAAGGAACTTATTTAAATTGATTCTAGAGCAATTTTAACCATTTCGTTAAAGGTGCTTTGGCGCTCTTCACTTGGTGTTGCTTCACCAGTGATTACGTGGTCACTCACTGTAAATAGTGCCATCGCTTTTGCGCCGTATTCAGCGGCTACGCCGTACATGCCAGCTGTTTCCATATCAACAGCAAGTACGCCTAGCTTGTCTAATTCTTGATAGAATGTGTTATCTGCTTGGTAGAATGTATCTGTTGTGAATACATTACCTACTTTCGCTTCAATGCCTAATTCTTTTGCTGCGTTTACGCCGTTAAGTAGTAAACCAAAATCAGCAATTGCGGCAAAGTCGTAACCACGTACGCGCGCACGATTTACGTTTGAATCTGTGCTTGCACCTTGTGCAAAGATTACGTCACGGATTTTGATATCGCTACCAATACCGCCACAGGTACCAATACGAATTAGATTTTTAACGCCGTAACTAACGATCAATTCACGGGCATAAATTGACATTGATGGAATACCCATCCCAGAACCCATAATACTAACTGGCTTACCTTTGTAGGTACCGGTAAAACCATACATATTACGAACGCCTGTTACTTGTTTTGCGTCATCTAAAAAGTTTTCAGCAATGTATTGAGCGCGAAGCGGATCACCCGGCATTAATACCGTTTCTGCAAATTCGCCTACATTGGCGCTGATATGAGGAGTACTCATTATTGGTTTCCTTTTTTGTTCGCTAATAGCTTGTCGTTAAAGCTATCACCGTATTCAAGTGCAGGAAGATTAAACCACTGGGCAAGGGTTTGACCTATGTCTGCAAAACTAGCTCGTTCTCCAAGCGGGGTGTTTGTCATTCCCGGTTGGTATGCAAGTACTGGCACGTATTCACGTGTATGGTCAGTGCCTGCTGCTGTTGGATCACATCCGTGATCGGCCGTGATAATTAATACATCATCACTATTTAGCTGATTTAAAATGGTCGGAAGGTAATCATCAAACTCTTTTAATGCTTTAGCATAGCCAACTGCATTACGGCGATGACCGTACTTTTCATCAAAATCAACTAAGTTTGTAAAAATCAAACTATGGTCAGGTGCGCTTGCAATCACTTCTGAGGTTTTCTCAAGCAAGTTCATTAGCCCTGGCGCTTTGTGTTTTTGGGTGATGCCTTGGTGCGCATAGATATCGGCAATTTTACCAATACTGATCACTTCACCGCCGTCTTGCGATAATTTATCAAGCAAGGTTGGCGACGGTGGCAACACCGAATAGTCACGACGATTACCTGTACGGGCAAAATCGTCACGGCTCGAACCCAAAAATGGCCGCGCAATCACTCTTCCTATGTTCATTTCATCAAGCAGCGCCCGTGCGATTTCGCAAACCTGATAAAGTTTCTCCAGTCCAAATGATTCTTCGTGCGCGGCTATTTGAAACACGCTATCAACTGAGGTGTAGCAAATCGGCATGCCGGTTTGCATATGTTCTTCACCTAGCTGTTCTAAAATAGTAGTTCCTGAGGCATAACAGTTACCTAAAATGCCAGGAATCTCAGCGCGAGCAATTAGCTCGTCAACAAATTCTTGGGGAAAACACGGCTGTGTATTAGGGAAGTAACCCCAATCAAATAACACAGGTACACCGGCCATTTCCCAGTGCCCTGAAGGCGTGTCTTTACCACTTGATAACTCTTTAGCGTAACCCCATGCGCCAATAGGTGCTTGGCGGTCACTGACTAAACAAGGTTCTTTACCTGCGGCTTCGCATGCATCAGCTAAACCTAAACGGGTAAGATTAGGTAGCGATAAGTGCTCACCTGTTTCTTCTGCATAGGCTTTAAGTAAATGAGCAAAGGTATTTGCGCCTACATCACCAAACTGCTCTGCGTCAGGTGCTGCGCCAATTCCTAGGCTATCTGCCATTAAGATGAGTGCTCTTGCCATGGGTACCTCGTTATCAATATGTGAATACTTTATATGCTCTTCGAATTTTTGGTACAGGACATAAGTCCTGTTTCATAAAACAGAAACATTATAAATTTGCATCTCTAAGCGAAGCAAAAGAGATTAATCGTGTCTTTTTTGCTATTGTGATCTACCTAACAATGTTTCCTTCTGTGTGGGCGAGAACTTTAGTGACACGAACAATTATAGCTATTGCTGGCGCATCTGCGTCGGGCAAGTCTCTTTTTAGCAAGACGATTTATAACGAATTAGTCAATGAGCTTGAACCGGGCGCGATCGCAGTGATCGAAGAAGATGCTTATTACAAAGACCAGTCGCATTTGCCGTTTGACCATCGAACGCAAACCAATTACGACCATCCTGATGCTTTCGAGCATGAACTTTTACATGAGCACTTGCTTCAATTACGCGCTGGTAACTCTGTAGAAGTACCTACTTACGATTATGCAATGCATACACGCAGTGATGAAACACGTCGTGTTGCACCTGCAAAAGTGCTCATAGTC
>Ga0208879_1003174_pt1 | contig 13721 bp, 13 predicted proteins | sample Knorr_S15_td_Bot_FD_185605 | JGI IMG/M metagenome (GOLD analysis project Ga0208879, IMG submission 185605) | Marine microbial communities from Southern Atlantic Ocean transect - Knorr_S15_td_Bottom_ad_5009_LV_A (SPAdes) (version 2) | ecosystem: Environmental > Aquatic > Marine > Oceanic | place...
CTTACAAGACTAAGAAAGGGAGAGATAGATGCACTTGTTGGTATTAATCTTTTGCGAGAAGGGCTTGATCTCCCAGAGGTTACTTTGATTGCAATTTTGGATGCAGACAAAGAGGGATTCTTGCGAAATGAAACAACGCTCATTCAAACCATGGGAAGAGCAGCACGACACCAAGAAGGCAGAGCTATCTTGTATGCAGACAAAACAACTCTCTCTATGAAAAATGCTATTACTGAAGTAGACCGCAGAAGAAAAATTCAAGAGGAGTACAACAAGGAACACAGCATAACTCCCATGCCTATTATAAAAGAGGTGCTGGATTGGGAGCTTGAGCAAAAAGGAAAAGACATTGAAGCAGAGTTTGCGGGATTGAGTGATCCCGAACTCTTAAAAAAAGAGATGAAGACCGCTGCAAAGAACCTAGACTTTGAGCGCGCAGCTGAGATAAGGGACTTGATAAAAAAAGGAAAAAATGCTATATAAAAAGATATGCCAATAACAAAATCTGCAAAAAAGGCTCTGCGCCAAAACGTACGAGGGAAAATTAGAAACCTCAAGCGCAAAAACACCATGAAGACCTTGGTAAAGCAAACCAAGAAACTAGCTACAACAGAGAAGAAAGAGGAAGCAGTAAAGCTTCTCCCTGAACTCTACAAGGCGATTGATAAAGCAGCAAAAAGAGGAATTATTAAAAAGAATGCTGCAGCAAGAAAGAAATCTCGCCTTACTAAACTTATACAAAAAATCAGCGGCTAGAGTCGCTGGTTTTTTTTGAGGCAGCACTAATTGCAAACAAATACAAAAGTTGCTCTGGATTTCCCTTTCCGGTCTTAAATGCAAGGTCCAGGGAAAATATCCTTTTGTATAACTCTTTTAGCTCGCTAAGCGAAAACAGTTCTGCTGCAATAAAATTCTTTTTTGCAACAAAGGGGTGAAGTTTTAGTTTTTGCGCGATCTCTCCTGCTGGCACTCCTCGCTCCATTAAATCTTTTTGAGATAAAAGAATACGAAACTGCCAGGCAAACATGCTGAGCAACTGAAGCGGAGACTCTCCTTTGTGGAGATGTTCTGATAAAAGCTTGATTGCTAGCTTTCGGTTTCTTGTAGAAATTGCATCAATGGTAGAGAAGATTTTTGGCTCCAATGGTTTTTCTACAAGCACTGATACATCATGCTTTGTTACTTCTTTTTTTACAAAAGAGTATGTAAAAGCTGCAAGCTTTGATATTTCTTGAGCAAGACGTTCCAAATCGTCCCCACAGGAAAAAAGCAACTCCTCCAGTGCTTCAGGAGCAAGGGAATTATCATACTTTTTTATCTCGCGTAAAGCCCAATTTTTAAGATCTATTCCTTTGAGCTTTAGGAACTCCTCACTTTTCCCATGGCGCAAAAGAAACTTAAATAACGAGCTTGTCTTCTTTGCATCTTTTGCAACAAAAACTAAAGTATGAAGATTAGCCTTAAGTAAAATATCTTGAATGTCTTTTTCTTCAAACTCCTTTACTAAAAACGCATCATGAAAAATCAAAAGCTTTTGGGAGTCAAACAAAGAAGGAGTATTGAGTTTGTAAAATACTTCTTTCGAGTCGGTATCACCACAATCAATATCTTCAACAAGCACACCCTTTACAATCGCATCTTCTTTGAGCTCACGCACTCTTTGGCGCGCAAGATACGATTCGGGGCCGTGTAATAAAAGAAGCATAGATTCTAACTGGGCGCCACACAAAGCTACGCTAATATTTCCTTAATCTTTTCTGTGATTTCCCCAGGAGTAAAGTGGGCCTTAATCATGTAATCTTTTGCTCCAAGTTTAACCCCCTTATCAATATCTTCTTTTTGTCCAAGATTGGAAAGAATGATGACTGGGATATGTTTGGTTTCCTCTGCTTCCTTAATGTGACGCAATACTTCAAACCCATGCATGGCAGGCAAAATAAGGTCCAAAACAATAAGCTTGGGCTTTTCTTCTTTTGCCATGCGCAGCCCCTCTTCTCCGTTCGTAGCTACAACTACTTCATATCCTTCTGATCCCACCTTTTTTACAAGCAACTCTCGCAAGAACTTATCATCCTCAACGATTAAAATCTTTGTCATACTACTATATACTACCCTTTGTTTAAAAATTCTTCAATGTCTTTTTTAATAGGCAGAGCAAGGGTAAAGATAGTTCCCTTTCCTTCTTTTGACTTAAACCGTATCTTTCCTCCGTGAGCTTTCATAATGTTACTGGCAAGATAGAGGCCAAGACCAGACCCATTCACCTCCACTTCCTTTGCATTTGTGGCACGAAAGAACTTATCAAAAATCCGAGACTCTTGGTCCTTTGGAATCCCAATACCTGTATCTTCAATAGAAACTTGCACCTCCTTTGCACTGTGCAAAACCTGCACAGTCACTCTTCCTTTTTTTGGAGTATAGCGAAGGGCATTTTCCAAAAGACTCTGCACCACCAGTTTTATCTTTTCTACATCAATTATCACTTCGGGAATATTGTCGTTTAAACTTTTTACTTCCAGCGTCACCTCCTTTTGCTTGGCTACATCCTGATATAACTCAACCATGCTTTTTACAATATCATCTATCTGTGCAAAAGCCGGTTTATACAAATACCGGCCTTCTTCAATTCTTGCTACGTTTAATAAATCATTAATAAGCTCAATCATTCGATCGGTTGATTCAGATATTTTTTCCAAAAGCTCTTGTTGCTCTTTGTTCACAGGACCCGTATCTCCATCTATCACCATCCTGGTGCTCCATTTAATAGCGGTCAGGGGTGTACGAAGCTGATGAGCGGCTAAAGAAACAAATTCTGTTTTCATTTCTTGTGTGCGCTGTACTCTCGTAATCATTCCGTTGAACGCATTTTGCAGTTCTTCTATTTCTCGGGCACCAGTCTTTTGAATGCGTAGCGAAAGATCCCCTCTTCCTACTTTCATAACTACTGCCTTAATAACTTTTAAGGGACGGAGAATTCCTCTTGTTATAACAAAGGTTAGTAAAATAACCGCCACAATATTTGCCCCGGCAACAAGAATAAGTGGCAGTGTTTGCTCGTCTTGCGCTGCAAAATATACAGAAATCAAAGAGACCAAAAATAGCAACGCAACAATCAACATTACTGCAATTTGAATAGAAAATTTCATTGAACCTTTTTTTGAACTCCCCAGTTTTGCCCCAAGGTTACCTTTACCTGCAAAGGAACCTTTAGCTCAACCACTTCTTCCATAAGGAGCGTAATCTCTTGTACTCTTTTTTTCACTATATCATTGCGTATCTCAAACAACAATTCATCGTGAATTTGCAGGAGCATCAAACATTCCTCTTGCTGTAAGCTCAATTCCTTTGCAATACTCACCATTACCATTTTAATAATATCAGCCTGGGTTCCTTGGATTGGATGGTTAATAGCAACTCGCTCTGCAGCAGCGCGAATATGTGGAGTACTGGACTGAATATCAGGAAGATAGCGTTTTCTGCCAAACAAGGTTTCTGCATACCCAAGCTCTCGCGTCGAATCTATAGTGTCTTGCATATATCTTGCAATATGAGGGAACTGCACAAAGTAGTTCTCAATAAAATCCTCTGCTTCCTGATATGGGATGCCAGCTGACTGAGAAAACCCACGAGCTCCCATGCCATAGAGAATCCCAAAGTTTAATGCCTTTGCCCGAAACCTCATTTGCAAGGTAACATCTTTGTCTTTCACTCCAAATACTACAGCAGCGGTTTCTTGGTGAATATCTCCTCCTCTAAAAAAGATTTCCTGCATTTTCTCTTCCCCTGCAATATGAGATGCAATACGAAGCTCTACTTGTGAATAGTCAAAAGAAACCAACAAAAATCCTTTCTTTGCAACAAAGCCACGGCGAATCTTCTGCCCCCATTCTCCCTGCAAAGGAATATTTTGAAGATTCGGGTTTGAGGAAGACAATCTCCCGGTTGCAGCCCCTAACTGATCGAAGTGCGTATGCACCCTCCCCTCTTTATCTGCCAAAAGAGGCAGGGGAGTAACATATGTGTTTTGTAGCTTTGCTAACTCTCGATACTTTAAAACCTCACGTATGATGGGGTTTCCCTCTTGAAGCTTTTCTAACTCCAAAGATGCAGTGGAAATAACTCCACCTGGGGTTTTATGCAAGCCTCGCGAGGAAAGTCCCATTTTCTCAAAAAGCATCTCGGATAATTGTTTGGGTGAATTAATGTTAAACGCAGTTCCTGCTTTTTTTGTAATACTTGTTTCCAGATTTTTTAAGTTCTTTTGAAGCTCACCTGAAAGCTTTTTAAAAAACTTCTTATCAATTTGAATTCCAGTTTTCTCCATCATTCGAAGCACCAAAGAAAGCTCCTGCTCTATTTCATATATCTTTTCTGATAGCACGCCTTCCTCATATAAATGCTTGAGTTTTTCTGTAAGTTGATCTTCTTTTGATATTTCTTCCTGGCTCTCTTCTTTATCTCCAACATCCGGTATGCGCGTAACTAACGTTCGAAAACCAAATCCCAGCAAAACTTTTTGTACATCTTCTTTGTTAAACTCTTGCCAGGCAAGATTAGGCAAACTGAAATCTAAAGGTACATTGCAATCAATAGTAGCCAGATCCTTGCTTAAAAAAGCAATGTCTTGCTCCTTTAAAAGAGTTTCTCTTAATTTTAAAGAAATACCAGGAATTTCTTCTCTTGCTTTGAGCTCAGAATACACAGACTCCAAGGAACCCAAAGAAGAAAGAAGTTGTGTTGCGGTTTTTTCACCAACTCCCTGAACCCCAGGAATATTGTCTGAAGGATCTCCGCGAAGCCCCTTCCAATCTGCAACTAATTCAGGTCCTATTCCAAAGCGCTCTTGCACCTTTTTTTTGTCAAAAAGCACAGAATCCTTAATTCCTTTTCGCATGGCATATACTTTAGTTTGTTTGTCCACAAGCTGAAGCAAATCCATGTCCCCTGAGAGAATAGTGGTTTCTAGCAAAGGAACAGCTTGTCTTTTTTGAGCAAGTTTTGCTATGGTTCCAATAATATCGTCTGCCTCAAACCCTGCCTCCTCAAACACAGGCACATGAAAGGCCTTCAAAACCTCTTTTATCTTGGGTATCTGGCTATACAATTCATCTGGAGCTTTTGCCCTCTTTGCCTTATACTCTTTAAATTTCTTCTCTCGCTTGGTTGGAGCAGGATGGTCAAACGTAGCTGCGATATAGTCTGGATGAAACTCATTAATAGCCCTAAAAAAAGCTAGCACAAATCCATAAACCGCATTTACCATTTCCCCTTTTGAATTACTCATAGGAGGCAAGGCATGGAAAGCCCTATGAATTAAAGAGTTTGAATCAATAATGAGAAGCTTTTTCTTTTCTGGCATACAAGTATTTTAGCATGAATAAAAGAAAAAGGCCGAGAACAGAGTCCTCGGCCATCGGTGCCAACATGCGAGGCAATGAGGCTTATCCAGGCTAAACCCTAGGATTGTTAAGAGCCCACACAGCCGTGCGCCCTAGAAGGATGTGCTGTTCCTTTGGGCAAGCAATAGGCACCGACTTCAGCCTATCACAATCTTTCTCTCGGTCAATTCATTGCCTTGCACAAAAGAAATCCAAAGAGCATCTTTTGGGATAATACGTTTCACGTGGTCTGCCCATTCTATTGCTACAATATTTTTAGAGTTTCCTATAATTTCTTTCCACTCCAGTTCTAAAAGTTCTTTTCCATTTTTCAAGCGATAGCAATCAATATGATACAATGTTCTTCCTTTTTTAATATTGTAAGATTTTACAATCAAAAAGGTGGGACTTAATACATTCTTTTTTACGCCAAGTCCTTTTGCTAGTCCCTGAACAAAAGAAGTTTTGCCGGCTCCCAACTCTCCTTTTAGTGCAAATACGAAAGCACCCTTCTTTTTTGGGGCTGTTAAAATAATTCTTGCAAGTTCTTTTGCAATGTCCTGTGTTGTTTTTAAAGAATCAGAGTGAATTGACTTTTTCATGAAATTACGCTAGTTTTGAATATATGGAGCAGCAAAAGAAAACATTTGCAGTAAAGCTCAAGGGTTTAGCTCCCTGGATTTCACAAATCCAATATGAAAAGGAGGAAACAGATCTTACCCTCTATTTCACGCTCAAAAAAGATACTGAAATCAATGTTATTCTAGAAGATGGTAAGGCGGAGAGCAAGCTCCTTTCTCCAGTTACGCCTTCCTTAGCCCCTCTTGCACAAAGACTCATCTCTAATGTTGAATACAAGCCAAATTCAGACATCTATATTACCTCACTTCAAAAAAAAGACTTTATTGAATGTCGCGCCACCTCTCTTGCCCTGAAAGGTTCAATGGAAGAATTAAAGCAGTATGGAGCTGAAGAGTCTTCCTTTCTTGTGTTATACGAAACAGGCAAAGGAACACATGGCCTTTTGTGGAGCAAACGCCAGGATATAAGGGAAAAAGTGCAGGAGCAAAACCAAGGGACGCAAAAAGGTAACTGGGTGCTGTTTATAACAAAAAGCACTCTTCCTTCACTTCAAGAGCACTTCAAAGCAAAACTATGAGTCCCGCGCAAGGAACTCGACAAAAAATTACCGGAAAGATTACTCTTGCAAAAAAGCTTGCAGGAGAACTTAAAAATGAAGTAAAGTCTTTAAAGGATCTTTCGCTAAAGCTTACTTCGTGGCAAACAGATGATACCAGCACTCTTCTTGTAGCGCTTCTTGCCTCAGTTGTATTTTTGGAGGCTTCAGATCTGCACTTGGAAGCACAAGAGCAGGATGCAAGACTCCGCGTTCGCATTGATGGCATGTTACAGGACACAGCTTTGCTTTCTTTGAAAACCTATGGAGCCTTGCTCTCTCGAATAAAGCTCCTCTCTGGCATTAAGCTCAATGTTTCAGACCGTCCTCAAGACGGAAGGTTCACTTTTGTTTTAGAAGAGTCCCTACCTATTGAAATCAGGGTTTCTTCTCTTCCCTCAGAACACGGAGAATCCTTGGTCTTGCGTATTCTTAATCCAAAAAGCTTAAAAACAATAAAGGACCTGGGCTTAAGAAAAAACCTTCTTTTGTTGTTTCAGGAGGAAATTAAAAAACCCAACGGTATGATTTTAGTAACAGGTCCAACAGGATCAGGAAAAACCACCACCTTGTATGCTTTTTTAAAGAGCGTACAGAAACCTGAAATTAAAATTGTTACCATTGAAGATCCTATTGAATATCACTTGGAAGGAATCTCCCAAACCCAAGTTGCGCCAAAAGAGTATACTTTTGCTTCTGGCCTTCGCGCAATTGTGCGCCAAGACCCAGATGTTATTTTGGTAGGAGAAATCCGAGATCAAGAAACTGCAGGTATTGCGCTTCAAGCAGCCTTAACAGGGCACCTTGTTTTTTCTACGCTGCATACAAATGACGCCGCAGGAACCATTGCAAGACTTCTTTCCCTTGGGGCAAATCCAATAAATGTTTCTGCTGCGCTAAGCCTCATCATTGCCCAGCGCCTGATAAGAAAAGTGTGTACAGCATGCGCTAAAACCAGAACAGCTACTCTACTTGAGTTAAAAACAATACAAGAAGGTTTAAAAGATCTTGCAAAAGAGTTAATGCCAAAGATTCCTTCCACACTTAAACTCATAGAGCCTCAAGGGTGCGCAGCATGTAATAACACAGGATACAGGGGCAGAGTTGGTATTTTTGAGGCGATTGTTGCAGATGATGCTTTGGAAACCTTTGTATCAAAATCCCCTTCTATTGGCGAATTAAGGGCATACGCACAAAAAGCCGGTATGGTAAGCATGTACCAGGACGGCCTATTTAAAGTATTGGAAAAAACAACAACGCTCAAAGAGGTAGAGCGCGTTACTACTGAGTGAATACCAGCTTAGCTGGGGACCATTTGGTGTTTGGAACGCAAATGTGAAATTACCCCGGGGTATGGTTCAGCATGACCCGATCCACCCTCCAAGACAGATAACTCCAGGTCCCCAGCTAAAACGGTATTCTCTTCTATTTCCTACCCCAATGAGTATAATATATAATACAGTAGATGTCAACCCCCCCCTTCCATGATTCCAAAAGACCACAGCGTAAAAAATATGGAACAAAATGAAACCCAAGAACCTCTCTACACTGCACTGAGGCCTCAAACCTGGCAAGAGTATATAGGGCAAGAAAAGCTTAAAAAATCTTTGAGTATAATTATTGAAGCAGCAAAAAAACGTAATGATGTCTTAGAGCACTTGCTGTTTTATGGCAACTCTGGTCTTGGAAAAACTTCGCTTGCTCAAGTAGTAGCAAAAGAGATGGGAGCTAAGATGACTTTTTGTTCTGGCACGTCTTTGGAGCGCTCAGGAGATGTTGCTTCACTTCTTACCAATCTTGAAGATGGAGAAATACTCTTTATTGACGAATGTCATCGCCTGCCAAGAGGAATTCTTGAAACCCTTTACTCTGCCATGGAAGACTACAAGCTCCATTTGGTTTTAGGAAAAGGGCCCATGGCAAGAACAATGGATCTTTCCTTGCCTCGCTTTACGTTAATTGGCGCTACTACCAAAATGGCGCAACTTCCTGCGCCGTTTCGAAATCGCTTTGGAGCCATTTTTCAGTTAAACTTCTATGAACAAAGAGACATTGAGAAAATTGTAGAGCGCTCTTCCTCCATTCTTCAGTTGCAGCTTACAAAAGAAGCAATAGCAGCTATTGCTTCGCGCTCACGCTTTACGCCTCGAGTTGCAAATAGGATACTTAAAAGAGTTCGAGACATTGCAACCATTAATGAGATTGGTCTTGTTAATGAGAAGCATGCAGCAGAAGCATTTGGCTTTCTTGAGATTGATGAACTTGGCCTTGAGCCTGATGACAGAAAGATTTTGCGCATTATCATCCAGAAATTTTCCGGAGGGCCAGTTGGTATTCAAGCCTTAGCTGCCATGGCTGCAGAAGAGCAGGAGACCATTTTAGATGTATATGAACCCTACTTGTTGCAACTTGGATTTTTAGAGCGTACTCCGCGCGGGAGGGTTGCTACACCGAGAGCATACAAACATCTCGATATTACCCTCCCCCAAAAGGATTTATTTTAACTATGTCAGGTCACTCTCATGCAAAAACTGTAGCGCACAAGAAAGGGATTGCTGCTGCCCAGCGCTCAAAGATATTTTCCAAAATGGCAAGCGAAATTGCCATTGCAGCAAAAGGCGGAGGTGATCCTGCGTCCAACTCAAGGCTCCGTATGGCAATAGACAGAGCCCACTCCTTTAATATGCCTACCCTTAATATTGAGCGGGCAATAAAACGTGGAACTGGGGAAGAAAAAGGAGCTGCTTTAGAAGAGATACTCTTTGAAGGGTATGGCCCCAATAACATTGCCATCCTTATTGAGGGCATCAGCGATAATAAAAATAGAACGCTAGGAGAAATAAAACAAGCATTTGAAAAGAATAAAGGGAAACTTGCAGGTGAGGGCGCAGTGCGCTGGATGTTTGACAGAAGAGGAACTATTACCATCTTGGCGTATGACAAACCAAAAGACGAGATAGAGCTTCTCGCAATTGAAGCTGGCGCACAAGATACCTATTGGAAAGAAGATGGGGCGCTTGAGATCTATACAGACCCTACTGAGCTTGAAAAGGTGAAAAAAGCTTTAGAGGAGCAAGGCATTACCCTGGAATCTACTTCATTAGATTGGATTCCCAAAGAACGTGTCTTGCTTTCACAAGCAGATATTGAGAGCGCAGAAAAACTCTTTTTAGCATTAGACGAAAGTGATGCGGTGCAAGAGATCTACGCTAACATCAAAGACTAATGATTATCCTTGGCATTGATCCTGGCACAGCCACTACAGGATTTGGCGTTGTTGAGACAGTTCCTCGTCTAAAATGGATTGACCATGGAACTATTGAGACTCCAAAAGATATGCCCGCCCACGAGCGGCTTTTGCTTTTGGAACAAGGACTTACACAGCTCTTTAAGAAGTATAAGCCAGAGCTTGTATGCGTTGAGAAGCTATATTTCTTTAAGAACTTAAAAACCGCTCTCCCAGTCTCTGAGGCAAGAGGTGTTGTGCTCCTGCTCGCCGCCAAAAACAAGGTTATCTTAGAAGAGCTCACCCCTTTGCAGGCTAAAATGGCAGTAACTGGGTATGGGAAGGCAGAAAAGAAACAAGTTCAGTACATGGTTCAGCAAATTCTTAAATTAGACAACCTTCCTTCTCCAGATGATGCTGCCGATGCTCTAGCTCTTGCCATTGCAATCTCAAACGTATCCTTTCGTGCCTCTTCTTAGGGGGGGTTGACAAGAGAGAACAAATAGCATACAATAGGTCGGTGAAAGGTCTGACCGTTTACATTAGGGGCTATGCCCCTTTTAATAACAATTAAAAACGGAAACAGAAAAATATGATTCTCGAAGAAACAAAAATGACTTCTATCATCATGGACGAAGAGGAAAAAGAAGAAGAGTCTTCTGAGGAAACTTCTGCTCCTTCCACCGACCTTTTGGACGGTGATGACGACGCAGAGACTCCTACTGAAACTCCTTCTACCGACCTTTTGGACGGTGATGAAGAAGAGGCTCCTTCTGACGCTCCTGCTGAAGAAAAAGAAGCCATGTAACACAAAAGACCCTGGATTGTCCGGGGTCTTTTGTTAAATACCTTATATAATCTCAAGAGTTCTTCTTTTTCCTACTTGGATAATCATTTTGGCCCTTAACTTAAGAATCAAGCTGGGGTCTTTTTGTATTACGCTATCAATTTTCACTCCACCTTGCTGTATAACTCTCCTTGCCTCTGATTTTGAGATAGTAAACAACGCTGCTATGGTTTCATACAAGATAGCTTCTTTTTGGTTACTCCTTTTTACTTTCTTAATCTTTGAAGGAAGTTGTTTTTCTTGAAACACTCTTATAAACTCTTTTTGCGCATACTTTGCTTTTGTTTCTCCATGATACAGAGCTACAATCTCTTTTGCCAACGCAGCCTTAAAGTCTCTTAAAGAATGTTCTTTTTTAAGACTTGCTACTTCTTTTTTTGTAATATTGGTTGCGAGCTCAAAGTATTCGTCTACAAGCTCGTCTCGCAAGGTCATGAGCTTCCCGTACATTTCCTTTGGCGGGTCTGCAATATTCACCGTGTTGCCTGACGTCTTGCTCATAGTTTTCCCATCCAAACCAAGGATCATTGGGACTGTGAGCACAAACTTTTCCTTATTCTTCATCTTGTACATAAGCTCCCTTCCAATAAGCATGTTAAACACCTGATCAGTTCCCCCGATTTCCAGGTCCGCATCAAGAGCAACAGAATCGTATCCTTGGAGCAAAGGGTATAGTATTTCATTCATCCATACGGTATCTCCTTTTTTGATTCGTCGCTTAAACATATCTCGCTGAAACAGCCGCACAGCAGAGATATTGGAAGCTATCTTTAAAAGATCTGCCAGCGTAAGCTTTAAGAGCCAGTCCCCATTATATTTCATCTTTACCAAAGAGAAATTAACCACCTTTTCTGCCTGCTTCTTCCAAGATTTTATATTCCTCTCTATTTCTTTTCTTGTAATGGGTTTGCGCGCAGTATCCCGCTGGGAAGGATCTCCTGCAAGAACAGTCCCGGTCCCAACAAGCAAGGTTGCCTCATGTCCAAGGTCCGCGAACTGTTGGAGCTTTCTTAGTGCGACAGCATGTCCCAAATGAAGATTCCCCCCAGTAGGATCAATACCAAGATAGAGACGAATCTTTCTCTTTTTCATTACAGCTTCCAGCTTCTTTTTGTCAGGAAGGATTTCTGCTACTTGGCGCGTTAATACTTCCCTTTGCTCAAGTTTTTCTCTATTCATATCTATTCCTATTGTAGGATACTTTTTCACGTTGTAAAAGGGGCGATTTTATGTTACTATTTAGCCTTAAGAAGCCTCATGACACAAAAAAAACACTACAAAAAAACATACCAGAAATCTTCTCCTGTTGCTTTCCGTATTGGAAAAGTACTATTTTTTTCTTTTGTTTTATTCTCCCTCTCTTTTATGGGAGTCTTTTTGTACTATGCAAAAGATCTTCCACGCCCAGAGGATCTAAGCGAAATTTCCTTTCAGCAGCCCACTAAAATTTACGATAAAACAGGAGGGGTATTGCTCTATGAAATCCATGGAGATGAAAAACGAGAGTTTATCTCTTTGAGCGATATCTCTCCCTACGTCCCCTTGGCTGTCATTGCGGCTGAAGATCAGAGTTTCTACTCGCACTTTGGGGTAGACATACGAGGAGTGGCGCGAGCCCTTCTTCGCAACCTAAGCCTACTTGAACCTTCCCAAGGAGCTTCTACTATTACCCAACAGCTTGCCCGTTCTACTCTTTTAAACAGGGAAAAATCCATTGCAAGAAAGATACGAGAACTTATCCTCACCCTGGAGCTTGAACGACAATATTCAAAACAAGACATTCTAGAATTCTATTTAAATACCGTTCCCTTGGGAGGAAATTCCTATGGAGTGGGAGCAGCAGCTCAGGCGTATTTTGAAAAACCTGCCTCAGAATTGAGCATGGCGGAGTCTGCAGTGCTTGCTGCCATGCTCAAGGCTCCTACCTATTACTCTCCTTTTGGCCTCCACCAAGATGAGCTTCTCTCGCGCAAGGATTTTGTGCTACGCCGCATGGCAGAGCTTAGCCTTATTTCACAAGAACAGCTTCTAGTAGCGCAAGCACAAGAACTTTCCTTTGCAAAAACACGCACCACTATTAAGGCTCCTCACTTTGTGCTTTCCGTAGTAGACTCTCTTCTTTCGCGCTACGGAGAAGATTTTTTACGTGAGAATGGTTTGAAAGTTATAACAACACTGGACTGGGAGCTTCAAAAAAACGCACAGGAGGCAGTAGATGCATATGCCACAAGAAACGAGTTTTTTAATGCTTACAACGCCTCTCTGGTCGCTCTAAATCCTTTGACTGGAGAGATCTTGTCTATGGTCGGTTCCAAGGACTGGTCAGGGGCCGCTTACCCTGAAGGATGTATTGCAGGAAAAAACTGCCTATTTGACCCAAAAGTGAATGTTTCAATGTTTCTTCAAGGACGCCAACCCGGATCTGCCTTTAAACCTTTTGTGTATGCTGTTGCCTTTGAAAAAGGCGCTACGGACGAAACTGTTGTGGAGGACATAGAAACAAACTTTGGCATATGGGGAGACCAGGAATACATCCCACAAAACTACGATGAATTGTTTCGAGGAGACGTAACCTTGCGCCAAGCGCTCGCGCAATCTCTCAACGTTCCTTCTGTAAAAGTTCTGCTTTCCCTTGCTGGTCTTAAAGACAGTATTGCCCGAGCAAAAGACTTTGGCATCACTACGCTCAGGGATCCTTCAAACTATGGCCCTTCTTTAGTGTTGGGAGGAGGAGAGGTTCATTTATTAGATATGGTAGTAGCCTACAGCGTCTTTGCTTCTGAGGGAAAAAGAGTGTATCCCTTTAGCATTCTTCGCGTGGAGGATTCTCGCGGAAGACAGCTTTTGGTCAATAAGAATGAAGCAGCTCAAATTATGAATCCTGATGTAGCAAAATTGATTACTAACATTCTTTCAGACAACGAGTCACGAACCCCAGTATTTGGAAGCAACTCTTCTCTCTTGGTTCCAGGGTTTGCGGTTGCAGCAAAAACCGGTACCACACAAGAATACCGGGATGCCTGGACACTAGGATACGCTCATAACCTTACTGCTGGCGTATGGGTTGGGAATAATGATAACACAGCTATGAAA
>Ga0208879_1003175_pt1 | contig 13719 bp, 13 predicted proteins | sample Knorr_S15_td_Bot_FD_185605 | JGI IMG/M metagenome (GOLD analysis project Ga0208879, IMG submission 185605) | Marine microbial communities from Southern Atlantic Ocean transect - Knorr_S15_td_Bottom_ad_5009_LV_A (SPAdes) (version 2) | ecosystem: Environmental > Aquatic > Marine > Oceanic | place...
CAGCCTCAGCCGGCCTGCGCTTGGATCAGCTCGTCTGCGATCGCGGCGGCCTCCCCCAAGGTGCTGAAGTTGGCCTGCTCGTTGGAGATCCTGATGCCGAACTCCTCCTCAAGCTCCCGGACGAGCTCGACCGTCGAAAGCGAGTCCAGACCGAGGCCTGCTGGCGTGGCCTCCAGCACGACTTCATCGGGAGCCACATCGAACTCTTCTACGAGGAGGCGTGCGAGGAACTCGTAGGACTTCATGCAGCACCCTCCGCGGGGTCCGCCAGGTTGCAGGTCGTGACAATGTATTAAAACTCGGGGTGGTGGAGACTGTTCCGTACGACATCCGGGACTCAGAGCCACCCCTCACGGAGGTACCAGTCCGCGGTCCGTTTGGCGCCTGCCTCAAACGACACCCTTGGGTCCCAGCTGAGGTTACGGCGTGTCTCCGTCGCGTCGCACACCCAGTGCGCGGCCCGCAGCTCGTTGAGCTTGTCTCGCGTGAGCATCACGGGACGCCTCGTCACGAAGCTCGCGGCCTCACTCACCAGCGCTGCCAAATAGAGCAGGGGTGCGGGGATGGGCACCCGGATCCGGGCCCGCCGCCCCAGAGCGACCTCGATGTGTCCGATCAACTCCTCTAGCGTCTCGGTATGTCCGTCCTCGACCGGCAGAATCGAGCCACTCGGCACGTCCGCATGAAGCGCCTTGATGCAAGCCGCCGCACAGTCCTCGGCGAACACGGCGCTCAGGCGCGATTCGGGGGCGCCCGTCATCGGCAGCACGCCGAACTGAACGGCCTTGAACAACGTGAGGATCTCTCGATCCCTCGGGCCATAGATCAGGGGCGGCCTGATGATCGATACGGGGAAGTCGTAGCCCGCCTCCCGTACGAATTCCTCCGCCGCCAACTTGCTGCGGCCATAGTGCGTCACGGGGTCTGGGCGTGCGTCCACCGGCCGGGGAGACCCGTCGGAGCTAGGGCCCGAAGCGGCGAGCGAAGACACGAGCACGAATCGAGTCAGCTCGGGTGCGACCTCCCTCGCCGCCTCCAGCAGGTCCCGCGTGCCCTCGGCGTTGACTCTGTGAAAGCGAGCCGGGGACCTCGCCTTAACCAGAGCGGCCGCGTGAATGATGCCTCGAACGCCCGAAGCCGCCTTCTCGAGGCTGCCACGGTCCTCCATCGTGCCCTCGACCAGCGTCACGTTGCCGAGACGTGAAAGGAACCGTGTGTCGCTGGTCGGCCGCACCAGCGCCCTCACCTCCGCACCGGCCTCGTCGAGTTGCTCCGCGATGTGGGAGCCTAGGAAGCCGGAACCACCTGTCAGCAAGATCGGCATGGCTTAGATGAGGCCCTGCTCCTTGCCCACGATTCGAAAAGCCTCGAGGCCGCGCGCGAGATGGTCTGGCGTGTGGGTGGCCATGTAGCTGGTTCGGAGGAGCGCGTGGCGCGGCAAGACGCCCGGAGAGATGAACGGGTTCGTGTAGATGGCGTGATCTTCCAGCAGGCTTCGCCACATGGCGAGCGTCCGCGCGTTGTCTCGGATGAAGATCGGAACCACGGCGGTCTGCGTCGGGCCGACCTCGAAGCCCATACCCGCGAGTTCCTCGCGCATGTACGTGTAGTTCTCGCGGAGTTTGTCGAGACGCCACGTCTCCTCCTGCATGACGTCGAGTGCCGCCAGGGCCGCAGCGACCGAGGACGGCGCGCCGCTGGCGGCGAAGATGAACGACGGGGCGTTGTGCTGTATGTAGTCCAGCACGCGTGCTTCGCCGACCAGGAAGCCACCGACACTCGCAAGCGACTTACTGAACGTCCCACCGATCAAGTCGACGTCATCCTCAAGGCCGAAGTGGTGAGCGGTGCCCCGCCCTCCAGGGCCGATTACCCCGAGCGCGTGTGCGTCGTCGACGAAGATGCGAGCGCCGTGCTCCTGGGCGACTGGCACAAGCTCGTCGAGCTGGGCGATATCACCTTCGGCGCTGAACACCCCGTCGATGAGAACGAGAGCGGCATCCCCGGCCCCGAGCTTCGACAGCGCTCGGTCCAGAGAGGACGCCGAGTTGTGCTTGAACCGGAGGAGCTTGCAACCGGCGGCTTGGGCCAGACGAATCCCGTCGTAGATCGACGCGTGCACGCTGCGATCGATCACCGCGACGCTGTCTTCCGAACTCAGTAGCGCCGAGCAGAGCGCGAGATTGACCTGGCACCCCGTGGTAAAAACCAACGCCGCTTCGCGACCGTAATACGCCGCGAGCTTCTCCTCCAACCCGGCCGCCTCACGTGCGATCGGGATTCAAGACCTTCTCATAGATGCGCCATCGCTTGTACGGCTCGAAGCCCAACGCCTTGAGCGGAGAGATGAGAGCTTGGTTGTCCTCTAAGATCCACGACGCTTCTGCACCTTCGGCCCCGATTTCGGCCGCCCGTCGAGCGATCTCGTACATGACGAGTGAGAAGAAGCCGCGATTACGATACTCTCGCTTGAGCCCAAGCATGACCAGTCGCCCGCTCAGGACCTTGGGGAGCCCGAGGAAGAGACGCACAATGTTCCACGGCCACAGCCGCCCGGACCGGATCCGTCGGAGCACTCGGTTGAGGTCCCTCGCGATCACAACGAAGCCGACGGTCTCCCCTTCCACCTCGGCGACGAAGGCGAACTTGGGGTGCAGCACAGACTTCAGATCCTTGGCGATGTGCCAAAACTCTTCCCAGGTCGGCGGCACGAATCCCCAGTTCCCGGACCAGGCCTCGCAGTAAAGTGTGTGGACGTTGTGTGCCTCCTGCTCAAACGTGCCGAAGTCCCACTCACGAAATACCAGTTTGGTCCGCTGGAGTTTTCGCTCAGCGACACGCAGGATCCGATCCGGGAGACGCATCTTGTCGCCCCCGGGCAGATAGTATCCGAGGAGGTCGCGCTCCCCCACATAGCCGCTTCGGTCCAGCAGCGATTGATAGTACGGCGGGCTCCACGGTGTCATGATCGCGGGTGCATGCTCGAATCCTTCGACAAGCAGCCCACATTCGTGGTGCATCGACGGGTTCACCGGGCCACGAGCTCGATCGAGTCCACGGCCCACCAGCCAACCCTCTGCGCTAGCCATCAACGCGTCACAGGCCTCCTGATCGTCTATGCACTCGAAGAAACCGAAGAAACCGACCCGATCGCCGTGTACTTCGTTGTGCCTTCGATTCTCGATCGCTGTGACCCTGCCTACCGGTCTACCGCCTCTTTCGGCTATGAAAAGGGCACGTGTTGCGCCGCCGTAGAACGGGTTACCGCGATCGTCCAGGTCCCCACGCACCATCATGCGCAACGGGGGGATCCAGTTGGAGGGTGCTGAGGAGTGGACTTTCCAGGCCACGTCCACAAAGCGTGCCAAGCCCCGCCGTCCGTCCACCTGCCTGATCGTAATGGTCAACTCTCGAGGGGGATTCCCGCCATCGCGGAAAACAGCCGGATATGCGAGTCGACGACCCGGAGCCTGGCCTCCTCATCGGGCTCCAAGGACCACTCGCCCTCCTCCGACGTGCCGCCGAGCGCAATGCCATCGCTGCGCGGCTGCATGTGGATGAAGCCGCCCGTACCGGGAAGGCCGCCGAACGTCGAGTAGTTCACCTCAGGCTGCGGAACGAGCAGCGTGAGTTGACCCTTCAAAGGCGTCAGCTCTTCATCGCTGAACAAGTCGTGAGAACCCAAGCCGGTGCAGTTCACCACGACAGACTCCTCGAGCGTCATGAGATCTCGAGGTGTGTCAAACTTCCGGATGACGATTTCTCCCCCGTAGCGGCGGAAGTCCCTAACGAGCGCCTCCAGGTAGATCGACGGCTCGATCCTGATGGAGGTGCGTAGCGTCGCGTACCGGGTGGGGAACGAGTGCTCGCCGGGACCAAGAACCACCTGGCCCGTGCGCAGATCATCGGGCAGCAAGCTGTCGCCCTCGCCGCCCCCTTCGGTCCCCTGGGGTGGGGCGGTCTCGCGCAGCGCGTAACCATCCAGCCAGGAGATACCGTAGTCGGGCCCAACCAGCAGCTGGAGCTGCTTGTAGGCGATCCGGGCTGCCTCCCTGAACTGAGCGTCCCAGGCCGGCGTCCGGCGGCTGCGATCCACCAGGCCAGACGTCGGCGTCCATCCCGCCAATGACATGTTCGACGTGGTATCCGGCGGAACCGTCATCGCGTAGATGGTCACCGCGAAGCCTCGGCGCTGTAGCTGCCTCGCGGTGGTGAGTCCGGCCACACCGCACCCGATGACGGCCGCGTCTCGAGCTTCGCCTCGCAGCGCCATGTCTGCGGCCATGGAACCGGTGCCCCACGAAAGGGACATGCCCGAGCCACCGTGTCCGTAGTTGTGGATGAGCGTCTTGCCGTCCATCCTCCCGGCGCGCAGGACGAAGCCCGAGGGTCGATACGGTCGAAGGCCGACCGTGGTCCGGATCACGCGGTCCCACGAGGCCTGCACGGGCGCCAAGCGAAGAGCTGGCGACACCATGGAACCGGATCCGCGGAAACAGCCCGCGACACCGAGCCCGAGGATGCCCATCCCCCCGGTCTTGAGGAGCGTCCGTCTGTCCATACTGGCTCGCCTCCCGTACTCCATTTGGGACCTGTTCGACGGACGGATCTTACGCGACGGAGGTCCAGCATGACACCGCCACCCCCCGACGCCGAGTAGCCGCACTGCCCTACTCCTACTCCTCGCGGTCTCCGGTTTGCTGCTGTGACCAGTATGAAGAGGGCGCGGTGGCTTTCTCGATCATGCCCTCCATGGACTCTTCGCTGAAGCCCAGGGCCCGAGCCTTTTCGACAGCCTCCTCCACGGTGATACGCCCGCACCAGAGCGGGTACATGACCAGCGCCACTTTCTTGCTCGCCTTGAACGGCGGCACAGGAACAGACGACATCGAGGCTTCTAGGCTGGCAGGATCTCCCGCAGCGCTGCCAGGAGGTAGTGAACGTGCCGCTCCTCGCAGCTGTAGCCCATCAGTCCGATGCGCCACGCCTTCCCTTTCAGAGGTCCGAAGCCACCCACGATCTCGATCCGGTAGTCGTTCAACAGCCGTCCGCGCACGGTGGCGTCGTCGACGCCCTCGGGAATCATCACGCACGTGAGCATGGGCAGTCGATAGTCAGGATTGCCGAACAGCTCCAGCCCCAGGTCAGTGAGGCCCTCCTTCAGGAGGTCGCCGCAACGCTGGTGACGCGCGAAGCGGGCTTCGAGGCCTTCTTCGTGAATCATCCGGAGTGCCTCTCGCATCGCGTAGATTGCGGGCCCCGGCGCTGTGTGATGGTACGCCCGATCCGCGAACCAGTACTTCCTGATCAGCCCAAGATCGAAGTACCACGTGTCGACCGGCGTCGTCCGGGCACCGATTACCGAAATCGCCCGGTCGTTGAGCGTGATGCACGAGATTCCCGCCGGGCCCCCGATGCACTTCTGACCACCACTGTAGCAGATGTCGATGTTGAACTCATCGACGCGGATGTCGGCGCCGCCGAGCGAACACACGGTGTCCACCAGGAAGAGCTTGTCACGGTCTCGTACCACCTGACCGATCTCGGCGAGAGGCTGCCCGACCCCGGACGACGTCTCACCATGTACTACGCCGACCATCTTCGCATCGGGGTGCTCGTCGAGCGCCTGCTGAATCTGAGCCGTCTGAACGACCTCGCCGAACTCGACCTCCACTCGGATGGCCTTGCCTCCGTGCCGCTCGACGATGTCCGCCATCCTCTGGCCGAAGAAGCCGTGGATCCCGACGATGACCTCGTCCCCGGGCTCCACCACGTTGCAGATTGACGCCTCCATGCCGGCCATCCCGGTCCCCGGCAGCGTGATCGCCATCTCGTTTTCTGTCTGAAAGACATGCCTGAGGAGCGCCATCGTTTCGTCCATGATGACGAGAAACTCGGGGTCGAGATATCCGAGAATCGGGCTGGTCATCGCCTGAAATATCCGAGGATGAACGTTGCTGGGCCCAGGGCCCAGCAGCACACGCGGATCGTGACGAAGTTGACTGTACGACTGGCCGCTCGGTGTCATGCTGTCTCCAGACTGTTCGTGAAAAGCTTCGTATCGGGACGGGTCACGCCTGCGCGGCCCGGTTCTTCGCAAGACGATCGTCAACGAGCGAGACGATCTCATCCACCGCGTCCGACTGCAGTCCCTGTTGCTTCGCGATCTCGCGGATCAGGCAGTCGACACGCTCGATATATTGGGCTCCACCGAAGAGAGCCCTCGCGGCGGACGACGGCTTGCCCAACCCCTCGGCTGCCCGGGCATATTTCTCGAATGGCACCAGGTCGGCATCTGCAGCACCGAGGCTGGCACACAGCCGCCGACCCCAGTCATATGCGGCTCGGGACGCATCAAGGTCGCCGTGAACCGCGTCCCTGATCGCGATCATCTCCTCCGCGCGAATGCACCGGTAGTTCCCCGCAAGCAGCATCGGCCACTTGGCCAGAGGGACGAACAGAGAATCGTGGAGTCTGAGCTTTACAGGAATCTCGATCTCCCCGTCGCCCGGATCGAAACGGATCGCGTCGATATCGGTCTGGAGATTCCGAAGCATCTCGGTGTGCTCGTCCGACTCGAAGCGCGCGGTCTTGAAGTTCGTCGGCAAGCCGACCTCCAGGACGTTCTTGGGCCCATCGGGCGGGCGATAGGCTTGCGGGTCGGGGCTCGCGAGCGTGACCAATCCGGGCTCGAAGCCCTCCCAGATGCTGGGGTCGACGAAGCACTGATGCAGAGGCTCGGTGGAAATCCCTGGAATGCGCTCGAGGTAAGGGAGTGGCGGCATGTTCATGATGGCCAAACAGGGCGTGCCAGCGGATGCCACCCGGCCCATCAACGCGCGCACCTCGCCGGCGCCGTACTGGGACTCCTGCATCCCGAGCACGACGAGGTCGAAGGCCGCCGGGTCTGCGCCCTCGGGCGCTGTCGCAGTCAGCGCGCCCCCAAGCCCGCCCGAAGCGATCTCGACCATGCCTTCCCGACCTCTAATCGGAAATCGGACGACGGTGCCCTCGCGGTTGATCAGCTCGGCGGTAGGCGGCGTGCAGACCAGTGTGGCCGAGTGTCCGGCCAACAGGAGCTTCGTGCTGAAGAGGGAGCCATAGGAGGCACCCAGTATGAGCACGTCGTACTTGGGGTTCACAGACCTCTCCTGAGCGTGGTGAAGCGAGGACTCGTCAGATCGCACCCTGCTCGCGCGCAGCTTCGATGTACTCGTCGTCCACGTCGAGCACCGTCTTGAGAATCTCTTCCGTGTGCTCCCCGAGAAGGGGTGAGCGCACGACATCGGCCGGCGAATCGGACAGCTTGATCGGATTCCCGATCGTCAGGTACTTCCCACGCTCAGGGTGGTCGACCTCGACAATGGTGCCCGAGTCACGCAGCGACTCCTCCTCGGCGATCTCCTTCATGGACAGAATGGGGCCGCACGGCACGTTGAGTGGGTTGAGAATGTCCATGACCTCGCGCTTGTCTTTGGTCATCGTCCACTTCTCGATCTCCGCAAACATCTCTTCGAGCCTCGGAATCCGCGCCTCAGCCGTATTCCAGCCCGGGTCATCGTTCCACTCGGGATGGCCGATCACTTCCGCGAAGGCAGCGAATGCTCGAGCCTGCGTGATGACGTAGATGTACGCATCCGGGTCCGTCTCCCACCCTTTGCACTTCACGATCCAGCCAGGCTGGCCACCCCCAGAGGCGTTGCCGGCGCGCGGCACCGCCGCTCCGAACTCGCCGTTCGGGTACTGCGGGTACTCCTTGAGCGGTCCGTGGGCGAGCCGCTGCTGATCGCGCATCTTAACCCGGCACAAGTTCAGCACCGAATCCTGCATGGCGCACACCACTCGCTGCCCCTTTCCGCTGGATTCTCGCTGGAAGAGCGCAGCCAGGATGCCCGCAACGAGATGAATTCCGGTGCCTGAATCGCCGATCTGAGCCCCGGTTACACTCGGCACACCCCCGATCTGACCCGTGGTCGAGGCGGCTCCTCCGGTACACTGGGCGACGTTCTCGTAGACCTTACAGTCCTCGAACGGACCCGGGCCGAAGCCCTTTACGGACGCGTAGATCATGCGCGGGTTGAGTTCCTGAATCTTCTCCCATGTGAAGCCCATCCGATCGATCGCGCCCGGAGCAAAGTTCTCCACCATCACGTCGCACTCCTCGATGAGGCGTGTGAAGATCTCGTTTCCGATCTCTGTTTTCGGGTTCAGCGTGATGCTGCGCTTGTTCGCGTTGAGCATCGTGAAGTACAGGCTGTCCACGTCGGGGATGTCACGCAGTTGGCCCCTTGTGATGTCACCGATACCGGGGCGTTCGACCTTGAGCACGTCGGCGCCGAACCACGCCAAAATCTGCGTGCAGGTCGGTCCGGACTGCACATGGGTCATGTCCAGGATCCGAACGCCCTCAAGAGCTTTTCCCATCTTGGTGTTCTCTCGTTCGACTGGTCAGATCTAGCGCCTCAAAAAATCGACACACGCTAGATGTTTGGACGAGGCCTCCGCCTCGGGGGCCGGCAATCTACGGCGAGCGCGTCACCGCGCGACAGCGCTCTCGCGACTTACGAGGCGAAGATGGGCACCCAGAGCGTCCAGTAGATCAGGATCAGCGTCAGGACGGTGAAAACTCCGAGGCTTATCCATCCAAACCAGCGCGCGAATGGAGACGGATAGAACGCCTTGTCATCCTTGGGGATGACGGTCATGCAGTAGTAGAGGTTGAGGAAGAAGATCACCGGCGCCACAAAAGCCGCCAACGCGGAGGCCACGAGCACCAGGAAGACCGGACGCGGGAACCCGGCTATGATCGCGACCGACGCGACGAGCGAATACAGCATCGTCATGCGATAGATGTTGTACTCCGAGTACACGGTGCTCCGGTGCGCAGGGGTGAGCTCCGCCGGGTCCAATCCGCTCAACTCCGCCGTACCCCGATGCAGATTGCGGAAGCACGCACCCACGATGCGCGGCCAACCGTCGAAGTAGTTGAACGCGGTCGAGAACGTGGCGGCGAACGCGCCGAGCATGAACACGATCATCATGCTCGGACCGAGACTCTCTGTGAAGATGGTCGCGATCTCGCCCATCACGGCTCGCCCTTCCACAGGGCTCGGATACATCCACACTGCCGCTAACACCAGGAAGATGACCGCGAGGACGAAGGACACGACATGACCCAGGCGGAAGTCCCACGTGCCGATGGTGAACCAGCGCTGGCAATACTGGACAGCATTCGCCGGCAACCGCGAGGTGTGGACCGTCAGGTCACTCGCCTTGGGGTCGAACGGGTCGAACCGATTCGCGAGGCCCATATCCTCGAGGCGGTCTCGAATCTTGCTCATGCCCTTCTTCTTGGCCTTGCCCCACTCGGATGCCTGCAGGGAGACATCGATGCCTGTCGGTAGCAGACCGAGGAACGCCGCGATTATCAGCCACGAGCCGTCAGGGATCTCGACCAGGAAGAAGTGCCCCATCTCCGAGAGGGGGGCGGGCTCGGCCACGAATACCAGTAGGGTGGAAGCAACCAGAATCGCGGCGAGGATCTTCGCGGACGTCTCCACGGCCTGGTATCGACCGCGCAGGATGATCGCGACGCACGTCACCCCGAGGCCGAGGCCGTACCAGGTCATCGAAATCGGAAGGCCCATGACCTCCGAGCCTAGGTAGAACAGGACTGCGGCGGCCGCGATGAGCCGCCCTGCCTGGCCTATGGCACACTGGATGAGCGTGGTGATCAAGACATACCAGATCGGCCACTTCTTCCACGCGGTGCCGTACGCCTCGATGAGGCTCTTCCCGGTCGCGTTGGTGAACCGGAAAGCCATCTCGAAGCCGTAATACTTAAATACGTAGGCGACCGGGATACACCAGAGCAGCGCGTATGCGAAGCGGCCACCGGCAGCGGGCGCGGTCACCAGGTGGCTCGTCCCGATCCCGGTCATCATCAGGATGATGCCCGGTCCGAAATGGCTGATGAGCCCCTTCGGGGTCATGTCCGGCATCTCGAGATCGTCGAACGCGGCTTCGAGTTCGGACTCTGATGGGGACGGACCGCTCGATTCGCTGGCCATATGGGGTCCTCGACCGTATGTCGGTTTGTCAGGATGCGCGTACCGCACCGATGGGCGGGGTATGCTGCGCGGGCCGACGCTCGGACGCAAACGGCCCAGGCGACGTCAGTCGGCGATCCGGCCCTGTCGCTGGGGTCCGGACTCCATTTCATTTCTGCGCAATCGCTCCCGAGGCAGCCAACTGAGGCCCGTGATGACACCACGCCAGAGTCCGGCGACCGTACGGCTCAAAGGAGTCACCACTGCTGAATTGACGTCCCTGATCGCCCGGGTGGAGCGTGACGGCATCTCGCGGCGACAACTCCTCAAGCTGTTCACCATGGGCGGCATCGGCGCGGTGCTGGCGGCATGTGAGCGGGTCCCCTCTGGCGATGCCACGGCCGGTGCGGTGACCGTCGAGTTGCCCTGGGTCAAAGATCCGGGCCCGTTCCTCCAACATCCGACCAACCTCGAAACGAGGCTCGAGCTCCTCGATGGTGTCATCACGCCCAATGAGCTGTTCTTCGTTCGCAATCACGCACCGACGCCCCGGATCGACCCCGCGGAGTACCGCATGCGCATAACCGGAGACGCGGTCGACCACGACGTGGAACTCTCGCTGAACGACCTCCAGGGACTCCCGTCCGAAAGGGTCGTGGCCTACCTCGAGTGCGCCGGAAACTGGCGCAGCTTCTGGCTCACGACGCACGGCCAGGCGGCGAGCGGCGGGCAATGGACGACGGGCGGTGTCAGCTGCGCCGAATGGAGGGGGCCCACACTGGCGTCGGTCCTGGCTCTCGCGGGGATCCAGGACGGCGCGGTCGATGTCGACGTGATCGGGGTCGACGACGGTGCCTTCAGCCGTCCCATGCCAGTCGCCAAGGCGTTGGACCCGAGCACGCTCATCGCGCTCACTATGAACGGTGAGGAGCTTCCACCAGACCACGGCTACCCGGCTCGAGCGATGGTTCCCGGATGGGCGGGCAGCAACAGCGTGAAGTGGGTGGGCGAGATCCGCGTGACCCGCGAGACCGTGTGGTCGAAAAACAACACGACGTCGTACGTGCTCATCGGCGACGAATGGCCCATGGCTGACGATTCACCCGCGGACGGGGGTCCGATCACCGCCGGTGTGGTGAAGAGCGCGCTGGCCCTTCCCCGGCCTGGGAATCTCTCGGTGGGAGCGAATACCCTGGCGGGCTTCGCCTACTCGCCGGACGGACCCGTCCAAGGCGTGGAGTGGAGTGCCGACGGCGGCGTGACCTGGAACGAGGCGCGCATCGTCGACCCCGTGCTGCCTCACGCATGGCAGCGCTTCGAGTTCGACTGGGACGCATCGGCGGGCCGGCACACCCTCCTCACGCGCGCCACCGACGCCGGGGGCGCGACGCAGCCGGACGAGCTGCCCTTCAACGATAAAGGCTATCTGCTCAACGTGGTCCTACCGCACGACGTCGTTGTGTCCTGACCCGAGCGCCATCAGACGAGATCGCCTGTGCGGCACACGCTGATGGCGGTGGCGGTGGCGGCGCTGCTCGCCGCTGGGATGGCATATTGGCTCATGCGTCCTCCCCCGCCCGACCTCGAGCGCGCCACGGTGGTCTACGCGCAGAGGTGCGCCTACTGCCACGATCTCGAGGGGTCCATCGGTGTGGCGCTCGGCCCGCGCGTCATCGCCTCGTTCCGCACAGCCCGCAGGCTGTACAACTACACTCGGCTGGCCATGCCCTACGACGCGCCCCGCACCATGACCGACGCGGACATCTGGCTAACCGTGAGCTACATGATCCAGACCACCGACCTCGCGCCCCGCGTAACGGCGGTCACGGACGCCAACGCGGACGACATCACCCTCGAGGTCCTGGACGACCCGACTGTCCGCTAGGGTCGCGGTCCGCGAACACCACGCTGGAGCGCTAAAACGTGGCGAGCGCGTTGAAGGGGCTGGCCGTTCCGCCGGCGATCCTCGAGATCTGCCACGAAACCATGAACTCCCACCGCTGCCTGGCCGCGGCTTCGCGGGCCACATCGAGCAGATAGCCGTTGTCCACGAGAGGCAGTCCAATGAAGACCTGGGTCATCTGGTGCAGCGGCCGATTTATCCCTCGCACCCCTGAAGGCTGGACGTCGTTCACGGCGTCACCGACCAAGAGTGACACCCCGCGCTCCTTGAGCCAGGGAATTACCGAGGCGTGGAGTCCAGCGCCCTCACGTCCGTAGGCCCACGGACCCTCTGCTTCCCGCCTGGCCCAGCGACCCGTCCGGACGAGCAGGGCGTCCCCGCTTCCGATCGTGACTCCGGCGAAGTCCTCCCATGCCTCGAGGTCGGACACGTAGATGGGCGTACTCGACTCGAGCCAGTCGACACCCTTCAGGAGTGGCATGTCCACCAGCACACCACGGGTCACAAAGCCGGGGCCCATCCGGTCGATCGCCAGGTCCTTGCAGCCGTCGGCGTCCAGGTTCTGGGGATAACCGTTGAAGATGACCCGCTCGCCGTCTCGGGTCGTGGCGTAATGACACAGTGCGTCGAGGTGAGAGAGCTGACCGTCATGGAGCGAGAAGCTCAGCGCATCCAGCGCGAACCGCACCGCACCCGTATTCGGGTCGACGGCGGTCATCCAGTGCTCGGTGGGCGCGAACGTCTGGCTGTCGATCGCCTCCTCTTCCGTCACGAAGTGACCGATCGACACCGACACCCCATCCACAACCAACCGCGCCGCCTGTCGCGTCTTTTCGGGCGTGATGAGGTTGAGCGTGCCTCTCTGGTCCGCGGGGCCCCAGCGGCCCCAGTTCGATAACTCATCTTCCCAGACCGTGAGTTGATCGAGCGTTACGAGCACGCCTGCCTCTTGGGTGGAAGGGTGCGGGGCGGGCGCCGTCTGCAGGAGAGCGGTATCCCGAGATCCGAGAGGCGTGAGGGCTAATAGGCCCACGAGTAGGGCGACGGTGGCCAACTTCATGATCGGACCTCGGTAGACGTGAGGGCTCTCTCGGAAGACTCCGCGAAAGAGTAGTTGCGCGGCGCGGGCTCCGAAACAGACCCCCGGAGAGCTCCTGTCAGCGATGAGGCTGGTCCGGCTCTAGAGCGGTTCGTACATCCGCTCGAAGTAGACGGCCTTCATCGCGTACGTGTCGAGACCGGCTTCGTCGTTGGAGACGACATAGTCACCAGCCCTGTACCGGGTCACGCCTTCGAGAGTCCCGACCTCACCATCCTGCGTGGCGACCTCGGCCCAAACCGGCGCGGTCTTGAGATACCGACCTGGACTCACCTCTTCGTAGGTGCGGACGAACGACTCGTGGTCCACCGTGTGGGGCTCACCGCCATCGTGGACGATCCAGTCACCCCGCTTGCACCGCTGGTCTCCACCGTACCTGCGGTACGTGAAGCCATCGGTGTCGAAGGCCAGGCGCACCGCCGTGACGATCGCATCGGGGCGTTTGCGGTACTGTCGCCGCTCACCCTTCTCGGGCTCCTCCGGAGGCAGATCGAACCACACAGAGAAGTGGTCGTCACGCACCTGCACTTCGGCGGCGCGCTCACCCAACTCCTTGAGCAAGAGGAGGTTGTCGGGGTCGTCCATCTCGTGGAGTGAGTGGACAACATCATCGGGAAGATCGGGCACAAGCGGATCGATGCCGTCACGGTTCAAAACGATGTTATATC
>Ga0208879_1003176_pt1 | contig 13717 bp, 13 predicted proteins | sample Knorr_S15_td_Bot_FD_185605 | JGI IMG/M metagenome (GOLD analysis project Ga0208879, IMG submission 185605) | Marine microbial communities from Southern Atlantic Ocean transect - Knorr_S15_td_Bottom_ad_5009_LV_A (SPAdes) (version 2) | ecosystem: Environmental > Aquatic > Marine > Oceanic | place...
GATTTTTTGGATTTCTGAGCCCGGCGCATAATGGTTTTAATAATTTTTTCGGTCAGAATGCCTTTCTGGTAATCGGAGCAGATAATTCCATCCATTCCAGGGATAATCTGGTTGATATACTGAACCAATTTCTTTTCAGTTTCTTCAGTGATAGGGCGGTTATCTTCCTTATCAATCCTCAAAATCTGTTGGTTATGGGCAATGATCCTTATTTTGGAAGTTGTGGGGCGGTGAACGAACCGAAAAATTCCTTCGGTTTGAATAGACCGGTCATGGATGGTTTGTAAAAGTTTATCGCCTTTTTCATCCTGTCCAATGGCACCGCAAAGATGGACTTCGCAACCGAGGGCAACAAGGTTATTGGCGACATTGGCGGCTCCCCCCAAAGCCAGGTTTTCGGAGCGGGTTTCCAGAATGGGGACAGGAGCTTCTGGAGAGATACGATTCACCCCTCCCCAGATATATTCGTCTAGTATCAAATCGCCGACAACGAGAATTTTTGGCCGATTATTGCTGTTGAAAAAATGTTTAAACTTATCTTTCATTTACAAGTCTTCTTCAATAAGTTCACAAATTATATGCCCGATGGTTATATGGACTTCCTGGATTCTGGCTGTGTCGTTAGAAGGAATAACGATAGATAAATTCGCGACCTCTTTTATTTTACCGCCATCATTGCCGACCAGTCCAATGGTCTCTGCACCGAGGGCATTGGCTTTTTTTAAGGCCCGAACAACATTTTCCGAGTTGCCGCTGGTGCTGATCCCAATTACAGCATCGTTTTTCTGGGCCAGGGCTTCGAGTTGTCTTTCAAAAATTGTTTCAAAACCATAATCGTTTCCCAGTGCTGTTAATGAAGAGGTGTCGACGGTGAGAGCGATTGCGGGAATGGCCTTGCGTTCTTTCTTGAATCTTCCGATCAATTCCGCGGCGATATGCTGAGAGTCGCCCGCGCTTCCCCCGTTACCCATTAATATTAGTTTCCCGCCTTTTTGCAGGCAGGCCTTGATGCGGTTTGCGGCTTCCAGAATGTCTCCTGAAAGGGTATCGGCGACGGTCCTTTTCAAATCGGCACTGGAATGAAGAGAATCTTTAATACGTTGCATAGGTTACCATTTAGCAAAAAAAATAATCAAAAAAGATTTTATAGGAAATCTATTCTACAGCAAGCCTTCGTCGGCAAAACTAAAAAACCCATTGCCTCCGATGATAATATGATCGACCATATGAATCCCTACAATTTTCCCGGTTTTGTTGAGTCGGTGGGTAATTTCAAAGTCCTGTTGGCTGGGAGTGGGATCTCCGCTCGGGTGATTATGGATTAAGGCAAAGGATGCCGCGGATTCCCGGATTGCAGGAATCATGACTTCCCTCGGATGAACAATGCTGGCATTCAAACTTCCTTCCGAAATAGTCAGGTCCTTAATATATTGCAATTTGGGATCCAAGAGCACTATTTTTACAACTTCTTTTTTCAGGTTTTTCAGAAAAGGGGAAAACTGTTTCACAAGAGCCCGGCTGGACTTCAATTTGATCTTTATGCTTGCAGGCTTTGAAGTCATGCGCTTTCCCACTTCCAGTGCGGCTTTGATTTGTGCCGCCTTGGCCGGGCCAATGCCTTTTACCTGGCACATTTCGGTCACCGTTGCCTGATCCAGATTTTCCAGAGTGCCAAACTCGTTAAGCAGGTCCCGGCTTAAGTCTACTGCATTTTTTTTTGCGCGCCGATCCCCAGACCCGATGAGGATTCCCAGCAGGTGCGCATCAGACAAGGCATTGCTTCCATATTTGATCAATCTTTCGCGTGGACGCTCATCTTCCGGCCAGTATTTTATGGCAGATGAATTTTTTCTCGGCATGCCAACGTCTCAGAGTTTCAGGTTTGCAGTTGTTCCTTAAAATATTTCAGGGTCGATTGCAGGCCCTCGTCTAATCCGACTACAGGTCCCCAGTTTAAATATTTTTTTGCGCGGGTGATATCAGGTTGCCGGACTTTAGGATCGTCTTCTGGCAAGGGAACATGGATAATTTTACTCTTGCTGTTCGTAGCTTGCAAAATTTTATCGGCCATTTCCCTAATCGTCATTTCATTGGGGTTGCCAATGTTTATGGGATAATTCTGATCTGAAGTTAAAAGGCGGTAGATACCCTCAACGAGATCCGATACGTAACAGAAGCTTCGTGTCTGTGAGCCATCTCCGTAGATCGTTAAATCCTCTCCTGTGAGAGCCTGTTTTAAAAAATTGGGGATGGCCCGACCGTCATTGATCCTCATGCGTGGTCCATAGGTATTAAAAATGCGGATGATCTTGGTGTTGATCCCATGTGCCCTGTGATAGGCCATGGTGATGGCTTCGGCAAATCGTTTGGCTTCGTCATAGACACCACGCGGGCCAATGGGGTTCACGTTTCCCCAATAGTCTTCTGGTTGCGGATGAATCAAAGGGTCGCCATAAACTTCAGAGGTGGAGGCAAGAAAAAAAACGGCTTTTTTTGCTTTCGCCAGGCCCAAGGCATTATGAGTTCCCAACGCACCGACTTTAAGCGTCTGAATGGGAAGCTCCAAATAGTCAATTGGGCTTGCAGGGGACGCGAAATGCAGAATATAATCCAACTCGCCTTCCAGAGCGATAAACTCGGAAACGTTGTGCTCGACAAATTGAAACTTTTCACTTTTGATGCCGGAGATATTATCTTTGGAGCCGGTGATAAGATTATCCATGCAGACCACTTCATGGCCTTTATTCAGAAGGTATTCGCATAAATGCGAACCCAGAAAACCCGCGCCTCCCGTGACTAATGTTCTTGGCATACTTACCTCATGATTGAATTGAAATTGGATCAAACAGGATTCCCCGTTCAATTTTATAGCCAGCCAGGAAACTTTTGGCCGACATGCTTTTTTTACCTTCCGGTTGAAGTTCGGTGATGACCAGTCTGCCCCGCCCGGTGCCTACTTCAATTCCGGCATCAGTAACCCGCGCAACCTGTCCGGGACTATCTTTGGGAGCCCCTTCTGTTGTATGGGCTTTTAATATTCGTAAGCGTTTTTTGTTTAACAAGGTGTAGGTTCCTGGCCATGGAGTGAGGCCCCGAACCTGATTCCAAAGAGTGGTGGCAGACTGTTCCCATTTAACCAGACCTTCTTCTTTTTTCAATTTAGGAGCATACGTTGCATGACCGTGATCCTGCGGGGTGGGCAGTAGCGTATTTTCTTCAAGCCTTTTGAGGGTTTCAAGTACCAGTGCTCCTCCCATTTCCGACAAGGTGTCGTGCAAAGTTTGTGCGTTATCGGTCTCATGAATAGGTGTTTCTTTCATGAGCAGAATATCCCCTGTATCCATGCCCTTATCCATAATCATAGTGGTGACTCCGGTTCGGGTATCCCCGTTAAGAATAGACCGATTAATGGGAGCCGCTCCCCGATATTTAGGCAAAAGGGAGGAATGCAGGTTGATGCAGAACTGTTTGGGAATTTTAAGAAAGGATTCACTCAATATTTGCCCGAAAGCGACTACGATAATAGTGTCCGGCCGATTTGAAATCAATGAATCGATGAACTCCGGAGCATTAACTGTTTCAGGTTGGAGTATGGGAATGTTTAAGTCCAACGCAACCTGTTTAATTGGGGAAACAAGAAGTTTCAGTCCCCGGCCCTTCGGCCTGTCGGGCTGGGTGATGACCGAGAGTATGGAATGCGAAGAATGGTGCAGGGCTTTCAGCGTAGGAAGCGCAAATTCCGGTGTTCCCATAAACACAATATTCATGCATCCTGCTCTTTAATTTTCTTTTTAAATTTTCGTTTAAGGATATCGCGCTTCATTTTTGCCAGGTTATCCCAAAATAGAATTCCGTTCAAATGATCCATCTCATGTTGAAAGGCTCGTGCCAGGTATCCCTTGGCTTCATAGTGGATTTCGTTTCCATCCAGATCGTAGCCCTTGATTTCAATCTGGCTGGCCCGGCTAACTTCCGCCATCACATCGGGGATGCTCAAGCAACCCTCTTCCCCAAGCTCACTGCCTTCCATAGCGGTGATTTCCGGATTGATCACGGTAACCAGGTTTTCCTTGTCGGTTTCGACACCAATGTTGATCACAAACATGCGCCACGGCAAACCGATCTGGTTGGCGGCAAGCCCGACTCCCGGAGCGGCGAGGATGGTTTCCACCATATTTTCCGCAAGGATGACCAGTTCCCCGTCAATATTCTCAATGGGCAGGCACGTTTTCCTTAAAACAGGGTCCAGGCAGTTTTTAATCGTTAGCAAGGCCATACTTTATTTATAAACCGTCATCGACAAAGATATCATCAGGAGTAAAATACAGGTCAATTTTAATACAGAATGGAGTTGGTATCTAGCCCGTATATTGCGCCACTCGGCGTGGGGCCAGCTAACAATAGATTGTGAGGCCGAGTAGCCGATTGGAGGCAAGTTAAAGACATTGCAATTTACCAGCGGAGGTACTCCGCGCTATGTAGTGTATTCCGCATTGATTTTAACGTAATCATAAGAAAGGTCGCAGGTCAAAACTTCTTCCCATTCTTTTCCACAATGCAGGTCAATGGTTATATTAATTTCATGTTGTTGCATCGCCTTGACCAGTTTTTTGGGAGATAGATTTGTAGGGCCACCGTTTTTCAAAAGCAGGTTTTTGTTTAATAATATATCCACCTTGTCAGGGTCAAAGGGTGCTCCGGCATTTCCCACCGCACAATAAATCCGCCCCCAGTTGGGGTCTTCCCCAAACAATGCGGTTTTGACCAGCGATGAGGTGGCGACGGAATTGGCTATAAGGTATGCCTGTTTGCGAGTTTTTCCTCCCTGAACGCGAACGGTGACAAACTTGGTTGCGCCCTCTCCATCCAGAATAATTTTGGATGCCAGGTTTTTGCACAGTGCTGTCAAAGCTTTTAAAAATTCCCGGTAACCTGGTGTGTTGGATTTGATTGAAGGATTTTTTGCCACGCCGTTGGCAAGGATGAGGACACAATCATTGGTGCTATTATCCCCGTCAACGGTGATGCGATTGAAGGAACGATCGGTGGCCTCTTTCAGGGCCATCTTTAGAGTTTTAGAGTCGATCACGGCATCGGTGCATAAAAACCCTAGCATGGTTGCCATATTGGGATGAATCATACCAGACCCTTTGCACATCCCTCCTATTGTGATGGTGTGTCCTTTTAAGTTGAAACTGGTTTTATCAGATTTTGATACCAGATCAGTGGTCATGATAGCTTCTGATGCATCGGCCCAGTTTTTTTGAGTCCGCCCCAGTTTCGCAACCAGTTGAGGCGTGGCACTAATAATTTTTTCTGAGGGTAGAGGAACGCCAATCACTCCAGTGGCCGCGATGAGGACTTCATTTTGCGGAATGGACAATTCTTCTGCAACTTTTTTGGTGATCAGATCACAGTCTTTAAATCCTTTGGGACCGACTACCGAGTTGGCGTTTCCACTATTAACGACAATAGCACGGCAACAACTTTTGGATTTAGCCAGCGCACCGCGGCTCCAGATGACAGTAGGAGATACGATTCGGTTTTTAGAGAATACTCCGACTGCAATAGCTGGAACATCAGAAACAATGAGTGTCAGGTCTTTCACATTGCCAGCTTTGATACCACAGGAAAGTCCAACAGCTTTGAAACCCGGAACAGCCGGGTTGCGATTTTTTAATATTTTCATGATAGTTAAGGAAAAATTGCCGGAGCCATGAGACCGGTCTTTTCATCCAGGCCCAGCATGATGTTCATATTCTGGACGGCCTGCCCCGAGGCCCCTTTGATTAAGTTGTCCAATGCGCTGGTGATGATCAGGCGCTGGTTGCGCGAATCGACCTTAAGGCCAATATCGCAAAAATTGGAAGACAATACATGATGACTGCTGGCGAACTTGCCCGGATTCAACACGCGTATAAAATTTTCCCCTTTATAAAAACTGCGATAGTGTTCTACCAGTTTTTCATCGGTGATGGCCTGGTTCAAGTTGATATAAACCGTGCTCAACATTCCCCGGGTCATGGGAACCAGATGCGGTGAAAATGTGAGGCGTACAGACTTGCCCGCCAGGGCAGAAAGTTCCTGCTCCATTTCAGGAGTGTGTCGGTGATCGGCCAGGCCATAGGGGCTGATGCCTTCATTGACCTCGGCAAAATGGCTGGTCAAAGAAGGTTTGCGTCCCGCGCCGGAAACGCCGGACTTGCTGTCGGAAATTATAGAACCGAGGTCCACCCAATCGGTCTTAAGAAGCGGCGCCAGAGCCAGAACCACACTGGTGGGGTAACAACCCGGATTGGCAACAAGCTGTGCTGACTGGATAGCCTGCCGATGCAACTCCGGTAAACCATATACCGCCTTCTCGAGAAGCTCCGGGTTGGTATGGGTGACCGAATACCAGTCCGTGTAGGCTTTAGGGTCCTTCAGCCGATAGTCCGCGCTCAGGTCGATGATTTTACAGTCGGACTGCAAATAATCAGGAAGTTTGGACATGGCCATAGTATGAGGTAAGGCCAGGAACAAAACTTGGCAATCTTTAGCGATGTTATTGTCCAGAGGCCGAAGTTCGAGGTCAACGATTCCATTCAAAGATGGAAAAACCTCAGCTATGTTTTGACCTTGAAAGGTTTCGGAAGTCAAAACCGTTAGCTCTACACCTGGGTGCCCGACAAGCAGGCGAATCAATTCCAGCCCGGTGTATCCGCTGGCTCCGGCAATGCCGATTTTTATCATGATAAAAAACTCCTATTTATAAATAGGATTTCACTGCAATTAATTTTACTTGATTGAGAAGAAAATAAGGCGTTTTCTTCCGCCAGCGTGACGCTGGACTCAATGAGCCGCAACTCTATCTGGTGAGTAAGAGGACTAGGTGGCTTGATGGCCCTTGCTAGTAGCCTCTGCGGCTAGCAGCCACCGGGCGTGGCCCGGTTTAACGTTTGGAGAACTGGAACTTTTTGCGTGCCCCGGGTTGTCCGTATTTTTTTCTTTCTACGGTTCTTGCGTCCCGAGTGAGGAATCCAGCTTTTTTAAGGGGTGCCCGTAAATCCGGGTTGGTTAAAATGAGAGCGCGGGAAATACCCAGCCGCAACGCACCGGACTGGCCGGAAAGCCCGCCACCGTGAACCGTAGCCTGGATATCTATAGACTCTAACGTGTCGGTCGTAATCAACGGGTGCTTGATGATGCACTCGAGGCTTTCCCGGCAAAAATATTCTTTAAGGGATTTGTTGTTGACCACGATTTTGCCGTCGCCACTTTGAATCCATACCTTGGCGATGGACTCTTTGCGTTTTCCCGTTGCGTAAAATTTTTCGATGGTACCTTCCATAATGGTATTGACTCCTGGGGTTCTCTAGATAATAGGTAAATTAATTTTTAGCGACCGGCGTAACCGCCGGTGATATTCTTCGCCTCTCTCGTTAGAGAGTAACTGCTTCCGGGTTCTGGCCCCCATGCGGGTGCTGGTCGTTATCGTAAATTCTGTAATTGTTATTCAGGGTTCTACCTAATCTTGTTTTGGGTAGCATTCCCCGAATCGCCTTTTTCAACAGGTCAGAAGGCCGCTTGGCGAGAATCTCCTTTGCCGTGATGGATTTGATTCCTCCCGACCAACCGGTATGGTGGTAATAAATTTTGTTGTCCCATTTTTTACCGGTCAGTTTAACCTTTGCGGCGTTGATGATAATGACATTATCCCCGGTATCGACATGGGGGGTATAAATGGGTTTGGTTTTGCCGCGGATGATCGAGGCGGCTGTGCTGGCCACGCGCCCGAGGGGCTTATCGGTGGCATCAATTATCACCCATTTTTTAACAACATCGCTCTGTTTTGCAAAAAAGGTCTTCATTTTATTCCGGTTTTCCTGAGGATTTGTTTTTGTTATTGTAAACCGGTTATCTTAAAAGAGATATTCAGCCCTGTCAACCCGAAATCATAATTATATGAACGGCTCAACCGGAATGTTTCTTTACTTTATATTTAGGAGAAAGTAGGCTAGATTCATCTGCTCTTAAATTTCCGGGATAAACAAGCTAACTATATGGAAAATATGGCAAAATCACAAGATGAGGCACCCGCGCCCTCCCAAACCGGGACGGACGTAAGGGGAGAAGCCTTGGACCGGTCCATTGAACGCTCGCGGGATTTTTTGCTCTCTCGTCAAGATGAAGAAGGCTATTGGGTGGACGAATTGGAGGGCAATGTCACCATTTCGGCGGAATTGATTTTCTTCATGCATTTCACCGACCGGCTGGACCCGGTCAAACAGGACCGGATCGTAAAATATTTACTGCACCGTCAAAGGGAAGATGGCAGTTGGCCTCTTTTTTACGGTGGCCTGTGCGACATCAACTCGACGGTTGAGGCTTATATGGCCCTGAAAATGGCAGGCCTGCCTGCAGACCAGAAAGAGATGGTGCGGGCGCGCCAAGCGATTTTTGCCAATGGGGGAATAAAAAAAACCCGCGTTTTTACAAAAATGTTCCTGGCTATGTTCGGTCAGGTTTCCTGGGACGATTGCCCAGCGGTGCCTGCGGAAATAATTTTGTTGCCAAATTGGTTCCCTTTCAATATCTATGAGATTTCGAGCTGGTCGCGGGGCACAGTGGTTCCCCTTTCTGTTGTGCGTTCCCTCGAACCAGTGCACGAACTTCCCGAAGGACGGGATGTCCATGAATTGTTCACCGAAAAGGATGTGGATCTGGACTTCAAACCCGATGGCCTGCCTTTCACCAGCTGGAGGAACACGTTTATATATCTCGACCGTTTTATCAAGACAATTGGCAAGTTCCCCTGGAAACCTCTGCGCAAAAAAGCGTTTCGCAAAGTAGAACAATGGACTCTGGAGCACCAGGAAGACGAGGGCGATTGGGGCGGCATTCAACCGGCAATGTTAAATTCCCTTTTGGCCTTGCGCCTTTTAGGTTATGCCAACGATCATCCTGCGTGTGTGAAAGGAATGGAAGCGGTGGACCGTTTCCTGTTGGAAAAAGACGGGCGGCTCTGGATGCAGGCCTGCGTCTCGCCATTGTGGGACACGGCGATTGCCGCCAATGCCTTGTTGGATTCGGGATTGCCTTCGGACCATCCGGCTCTTGTAAAAGCTGGGGAGTGGATCATCAACAAGCAGGTGATCAAACGCGGAGATTGGCAGGTGAAGAATCCGGGAGCTGAACCGGGAGGCTGGGCGTTTGAGTTTTATAATGAGTTGTACCCGGATACCGATGATACGGCAGAAATACTGCTTTTCCTCAACCGCATCGAGATCGCCGACAACCGCTGGAAATTGAGCGAATGCCAGCGGGCGATGAACTGGTTATTAAGCATGCAAAGCAAGAGCGGGGGCTGGGGAGCTTTTGATGTGGATAACGACAAGGAGGTTCTCAACGAGATTCCTTTCGCCGACCATAAAGCGTTGTTGGACCCGCCAACGGTGGATGTGACCGGTCGTATTCTGTGGATGTTGTCGAAATGGGGATTTAAAAAACAGCATCCCCAGGTTCAACGGGCCATCCAGTTTATCAAGGAACGCCAGGAGATTGATGGGTGCTGGTTTGGTCGATGGGGAGCGAATTATATTTATGGGACGTTTCTGGTTTTGAATGGTTTGTGTGCCATTGGGGAGGATATGAATGCGCCGTTTAGCCGCAAAGCCGTCCGCTGGCTGGAAGGGCATCAAAATGAAGACGGGGGTTGGGGTGAAACCTGCCAAAGCTATCAGGAGCCCAGTTTACGCGGTCGTGGGAAAAGCACCGCCTCACAAACCGCTTGGGCGTTGCTGGGGCTCATCGCCGCCGACGAGGCGGAAAATACCGCTGTCGAGCGCGGCGTACGCTATTTAATCGAAACGCAAAAAGATTCAGGAGATGTTTCAGGAAGCTGGTGGGAAGATGAGTTTACCGCAACCGGTTTTCCCATCCATTTTTTCATCAAATACCATATGTACCAGCACTTCTTTCCGCTTATGGCCCTGTCCCGCTACCGGCGAGCCGCCGGTGGCAGTGAGCAATAACTCTATCTGGCTAGCAAAAATTGATCGCGGCTCAAAGAGTCTATGCCCAGTTGCTTCCCCTTAAAGGGAAAAGCCATTGCTAGTCGGGTCCAGCGTCACGCTGGTTAGTGTTGGCGAAGCATTTCTACCGCGAACCTGGTCCGGGTCAAGTGTTCCGTGGCGGATGCGATCACTTCGCCGCTCATGACATCGGTCATGGTGAGGTGGACATCGATATTTGTCCCAAGATCGGTGATACGGCCTGTGATGATGGCCTGGGAGTTGAGTGCCTTGCCCATTAACCGGATTTGTTCTTTGTTGTACAAATAAGAGGGTTTCAGGTTTAACTGCTCCAGTACCGCGTTGACTTCTCCCTTTTGTGCTACCCGAAAAGTCTTATCCTGAAAGAAATATTTTTTAGTGATTGCTTCCACGATTCTGGATGCGAAATATTCTCCAAGAATAGGGGCCATGTTTTCTTCATCGACCAGGTCCATAACTGTGACTTTGTTGATCTCATATTCCTCAACGTCTTCGGTCAAGGCCTTTACCAGCTCTGTAGATTTTCCCTGGTAATAATTGGAGTCTGTCTGGGTACGGAACAATTTGCTCCAGAATTGTGAAGGACCCAACTTCACTTCACAGCCGGAAATAAAGAAGGCGATGATGAGCAAATAAAGGAATTTTCGTGTGTTCATAGTTTATAAACCTTTGATATTTAGTCGTATTATCGTCATAAATGCGATTTCACTTAAGTATTGTGCAAGTCAGATGCCATAGACGGTCATTTCTGCTCGGTTTTTGAGGAGGTCGAAAAGTACTTTAAATAAAAGAGGATAGGTGTTGGTTGAGCAAGCCGGCTGGAACTTTAGCTGAGTCAATATAGTGAAAAAGATGCAGGATTTTGTCGCTTTCTCGGAGTTTTTGACGCTTAGTCGGCAGAGGGTCGGTGAGCACGGTATTTTTCGGCAGGCAGGGAAAATTTGGTGTATAAACGTAACTTCATTTAAAAATCCGTAAAGTTCGAGGTGAAAGTTTTGAAGGGAATGCAATGTGCGGGGTGGTTGGTTTTTTTGTCGGCTGGGTTCCTGGTTTCAGGTTGTAATGGCGGTGATGGGGAGGATGTTGTTGACAAATCTTCTTTCCAGATGCCAATAAAAGAAAATACATGGGTGCGCAAGGAAAAGGTGCGTAAAACCAAGAATGATTTCTTTTCTTCCGCCGGTAAAAAAAACGTTGAAGTTCCCGTTGACTCTACCCTGGCGACCAAACTGAAAACACCCGTGTCCCTATCCATCAGCACAGAAAAAGAATGTTTGCAGTTGACCAATGCGTTCGATAAGAAGCGAACCGAAGTGCAGAAGCGTGGAGGGCTCTGGCATGCCTATGAGCGGGTGCCGGAAGCCAAACTTTATTCGGAGTATGGCATGCAACTCGACAGCCAGACCAACCGGCTGGTGTTTTCCCTCAAATATCTTTGCAAGAATGCCCAGGGATTCCGCTTAACCGGGTGGGGTGCGGAGACGGTGCGAAAGTTTAAAAGCATGGGTAAAGAAAGTTTCAGAAAACATTTTCGGGATTTAGGCGAGGCGCCGGCCGATGTGGATAATTGGATACGTTTCGCCGAATTTTCTATTCAAAGCAAGGACCGCAAAATCCCCTATGCCAAAATCGGCGAGTCCCTTGCCAAGGCCCAACCGCTTTTGGATCTTTATGCGGACCTTTCGCAAAGAAAAATAGATGATAACACCAGCTTGCAAACTTTCCTCACAGAAGGGTCCAGCCTCTTAAGTGTTATCAACGAGAATTTCACCACCGATCCCCGCATGGTACTCGCCCTGCAAGATGAAGAGATACATCCCTTCGAAGGCCTCAAAGGCGAAATGTAGGCTGGGTAGGCCCGGCGGCAACTATCGATAGCCGTCAACCAAGCGGTAGTGGTTGGGCTTATTACTAGAGGGCACGAAAAAGACGATCATCCCTCAGCGCGGTAAAAATTGTTGGAGACTGAACAATTTTCAACTCATCACGCATGAAGGAGATCGTCTTTTTATTTTTAGAACATCTTGAGGCGGCTAAATAATATAACCGCGTTCATCATGGAGCGCGAGATCCAAGCCTTCGGCTTCTTCCTCATCTGTAACGCGCAGGCCCATGATCCCGTCGAGTACTTTCAGGATGATGAAGCTGACAACGCCGGTATAGACCACGGTTGCGCCGACGCCGGTAAACTGCACCATCAACTGGCCGCCGATGCTGGTGATGTCACCGCCGAAACCAGCGCCGCCCAGACTTTCGGCGCAGAACACACCGGTTAACATCGCACCTATGATACCGCCCACGGCGTGGATGCCGAATACGTCCAGAGAATCGTCATAGCCCAAGGCGCGTTTAAGTATTGTGGATGCTAAGAAACAGCCGAGGCCTGATGCAAACCCAATCGCCATGGCACCCATGGGGCCGACAGCACCCGATGCCGGGGTGATAGCCACCAGGCCTGCTACCGCACCGGAGGCAATTCCCAGCACGCTGGGTTTGCCGTGTTTTATCCATTCGATGAACATCCAGCTCAACGCCGAGGTCGCAGTGGCAATCTGTGTCACGGCCATGGCCATTCCTGCTACTCCATCTGCCGCCAACTCACTACCGGCGTTGAATCCGAACCAGCCAACCCAGAGCATGGAAGCGCCCACCAGGGTGTAACCGAGGTTATGCGGCGGCATGGGTGTGGTCGGGTATCCCTTGCGTTTGCCAAGAAGAAGTGCTGCCATCAGGCCCGACATGCCGGCGTTGATGTGAACAACTGTGCCGCCGGCGAAATCCAGTATTCCTTTGTTGCCGAGCCAACCGCCCCCGCCCCAGACCCAATGACAGACCGGGGCGTACACGATCGTTATCCAGATTGTCATGAAGACCAGCATGGTCGAGAATTTCATGCGCTCGGCAAATGCCCCTACTATCAGGGCTGGTGTGATGATAGCGAATGTCATCTGGAAGGTCATGAAAACGGTTTCCGGGATGGTGCCGCTCAGCGTGTCGACACCCACTCCCGCAAGAAACATCTTACTCAATCCTCCCCAGTAAGGACCATCGCCGCCGAACGCGATGCTATAGGCATAAAGGGTCCACAATGTGGTCATGAGTGATGTGATGGCGAAACACTGCATGAGCACCGACAAGATGTTTTTGCTTCGCACCATGCCGGCGTAGAACAGCGACAGGCCAGGGATGGTCATGAACAGCACCAAAGCGGTAGATGTCAGCATCCAGGCGGTATCTCCCGAGTTCAAAACGGGCGCCTCTTCGGCCAAGGCCAGAGACGGAATTAAGATGAACAGCAAAAACAGGAGGGCTATCATTGCCCAGAACTTCTTCGATGTAGGCCCATGGCCTGGAATCTTGATTTCCATGAAACTCAACTCCTGATAAAGGTTGAACAGCGGAACCGCGCTGGAATATGTAGTCAACAAATCCCCGGGTTTTTGATGGGACTGGGCTCCGTCATTTTCGTCCGGTAACTAAATGGCTTCCTTTCCTCGCTCCCCTGTGCGAATTCTTATGACATCTTCAAGGTCGCTCACAAATATTTTTCCGTCGCTGATTTGGCCGGTTTGTGCAGCTTTCATCAACGCGTTGATCACCTCTTTCAATTGGTCATCGGCAACGACAATTTCCATTTTAAGTTTTGGCAGAAAATCAACGACATACTCGGCACCGCGATAAAG
>Ga0208879_1003179_pt1 | contig 13714 bp, 13 predicted proteins | sample Knorr_S15_td_Bot_FD_185605 | JGI IMG/M metagenome (GOLD analysis project Ga0208879, IMG submission 185605) | Marine microbial communities from Southern Atlantic Ocean transect - Knorr_S15_td_Bottom_ad_5009_LV_A (SPAdes) (version 2) | ecosystem: Environmental > Aquatic > Marine > Oceanic | place...
TATAAATTTATTCAATCCATAAAACATAGCCAGATCCTCTTATTGTTTGTAAATATTGGGGATTTTTTGAATCGATTTCAACTTTTTGTCTCAGTCTTGTAATTATTACGTCTACAGATCTTTCTTTATTAATATTAATTAATTTACCTATTTCTTCCCTTGAAAAAACTTTACCAGAAGATCGAATCATTTTTTCTAATATTAATTTTTCAGTGTTATTAATTTTATATTTTTTGCCATCTCTATTGATGATGAGTTTATTTAAGTCAAGATTTGAATTTCCAATTGATATTTTGTTTATAATATTTTTTTGTAAGGTCTTATTTAAAATATTTCTTATTCTTAAAAGTAGCTCTTTTGGTTCAAAGGGTTTGCTTAAGTAATCGTCCGCACCAAATTCTAGTCCTGCCACTCTTTCACTGGTTTCTCCCTTTGCTGTTAAAAGAATGATTGGTAGATCAATTTCTTTTTTTATTTCAGAAGTCAACTCTAGACCACTCTTTTTTGGCATCATTATGTCTAATACTATAATATCAAATTTGATTATTTCTATTTTATTTTTTGCATCAAAAGCATCTTTTGCTGTAGTAACTAAATATTTATTTTCTAAAAGATATTGTTTAACTAATTCTCTAATTCTATCGTCATCGTCAACTACCAAAATATGTGCTAGGTATTTATCCATTAATAATTTTTTCTAAAACTTGTTTAAATTTTATAACAGCTTCTGAATTTGAGTTTTTTAAGGCACGATAAATTCTTTTTTTTTGTTCAAAAAAAATTTCATTTGAAAGTTTTTTTCCACTTTTGTTCAATAAAATATGTCTGTGTCTTGAGTCAACTTCACCTTTTTTCATAATTATTTTTTTGTTTTTATTTAAATCTTTCAAAACTCGATTTAAACTTTGTTTGGTAATTTTTAATTTTCTTAGCAAACCAGAAACAGTTATTCCCTCATACCTTTCGATCAAGTGAATAACTTTTTGATGAGCAATTCCAAAAGAGTGTTTTTCCAAAATTTTTTTTGAATCTGCAAAAGTTTCTCTATAAGCATAAAACAACTGTTCAATTAAATCTTTAATTTGTTCATCTTTTAAATATAAAAGTTCCTTCATTTTATTGGTAAGCTATATTGACATAATATATTAAGATCGATAGTTTTTTGAAGAAAATTAGTCTAAAAAGATATGGAACAATAATAAAATGGATTTAGTACCCTTCGATACACGTTCTGGAAAGATATGGTTTAATGATGAAAAAGTTGATTGGACTGATGCCAAAATTCATGTTTTGAGTCATGGATTACACTATGCAAGCTGCGTTTTCGAAGGTGAAAGAGTTTATGATGGTGAAATTTTTAAGCTTGAAGAACATACAAAGAGATTGTTTTATTCAGCAAGCAGAATGGGAATTACAATTCCTTATAGTCAAAAAGAGATTAACCAAGCTTGCAAGGAAATAGTATTAGCGCAGAAAGTGAACAATGGATATGTAAGACCCATTGCATGGAGAGGAAGTGAAATGATGGCCATTTCTGCTCAAAAAAATAAAATTCATGTAGTCATAGCAACTTGGGAATGGGGATCATATTTTGATCCTGAACTTAAATCAAAAGGAATAAAATTAAATATATCGTCATGGAGAAGACCAAATCCAAATTCTGTACCTTGGGATACAAAATCATCAGGCTTGTATATGATATGTACACTTTCTAAGCACGAAGCTGAAAGTAAAGGTTTTACCGATTCTCTTATGTTAGATCATGAAGACAATATAGCAGAATCAACTGGCTCAAACATTTTTTTCAAAAATGATAAAAACGAAATTCATACACCCATACCAGATTCTTTTTTAGATGGTATAACAAGAAGGTGTGTAATTGATATTGCAAAATCAAAAGGTATAAAAATTGTTGAAAGAAAAATAAAGCCAGAGGAAATGTCCAATTTCATTGGATGCTTTCTTACCGGAACAGCAGCAGAGATTACACCTGTATCACAAATTGACAAATATAAATTTTCTGTTTGTGATGTTATAAAGGATCTTTCTAAAAGTTATCAGGCTTTAGTCCAAAAGAAAACCGCAGCCTAATTTTTTTCATCTTCTGAAATAACATGTTCAATACCCTTACGAACATAATCATAACCTGTATACAAAGTTAAAAATGCAGATAGCCATAGAAGAATTATTCCCACAGTCTGGGCATTATAATCTTCGAAATTTATAATTTTATTTCCAGTTTCGCCAGTTAATAAAATTGCAATTGAAAACATCTGTATAAAGGTTTTGCCCTTTGCCAAGCCAGATACTGGAATTTTAATTTGTACATCTGCAAGAAATTCTCTTAATCCAGAAATTAAAATCTCTCTGGTTAGAATAATAATAGCGGCAATTACTTCATAATTTTGAATGGTCTCGTTCATAACAAGTAAAATTAATGCTGTGGATACAATTATCTTATCTGCAATTGGATCTAATAATTCTCCTAATTTTGACTCCTCTTTGTATAATCTTGCCAACAATCCATCCAAGAAATCAGTAAAGCTTGCTAATATAAATAATAAGAAAGGAATTATTTCACCATAAAAACCAGGAAGAAAAAAAGAGATTACAAAAAATGGTACAATAATAATACGACCAATAGTTAGAATGTTTGGTATTTTAATTTTCATAATACTAGTTGTGAAAAAAATTATGTATTTTTTTTGCAACAGATTGCTCTATTCCTTCAATCGATTTTAATTCATCTAGGCTAGCAGCTTCCACAGCTCTTGCAGAACCAAAATGATTTAATAAAGCTTTTTTTCTTATTTTTCCGATTCCACCAATTTGATTAAGTAAAGATTTTTTCATTCCTTTTATTCTTTTATTTCTGTGAGCACTTATGGCAAATCTATGTGCCTCATCTCGCAATCTTTGTAAAAAAAATAAAATTGGATCATTTCTATTAAATTTAAAAGCTTTGTTTTCAAAAAAAAACGTTTCATTTCCACTATTTCTAAATTTTCCCTTTGCTATAGCAATGATAGGAATATCATATAATCCAAGTTCATTGATTGCTTTTCTTGCAACTGAATAATGTCCTTTACCTCCATCAATTAAAATAAGATCAGGCAGTGATAAGGTATTTTTAATGTCTTTTACAGCTTTAGAAAATCTTCTAAATAATACTTCTTTCAACATTCCGTAATCGTCATTTTTTATATTTTGTGATTTAATATTAAATTTTCGGTATCTTTTTTTTATAAACCCCTCATTACCAAAAGTAATTAAGGCTCCAACACTGTTACTTCCCTGAATATGACTATTATCATAGACTTCAATCAAGCTTATGTTTGATTTTAAATAAAACTTATTAGAGAGTTGTTCAAATAAATTTCTATTGCTTTCAGTTTCATAAACTTTTCTTGTTAGCGCTTCTTTGGCATTTTTTTCTGCCATAGTTGAAACTTTAAGTTCATTTCCTTTTTTTGCTATTTTGATTGATACAGGTTTATTTTCTTTAATTTCTAAAGTTTTCTCAATTAATTTTTTATCATTAATTTCTTTATTAATAACTATCAATTTTGGTGCGTTCTTATTTTCATAAAATTGCATTATAAATGAAGAAAGTATTTTAGATAAATCTTCATCGGGGTCATGTTTTGGAAAAAATGATTGATTGCCCCAATTTTGTTTTGATCTAAAAAAAAATACCTGAACGCAACTTTTGCCTGATTCTTTATATGCTGCAATTACATCTGCCTCTGATAAATTGGTTGCATTTATATTTTGAGAAGATTGAATTTGAGTTAAAGCTTTAATTCTATCTCTTAAGACAGCAGCTTTTTCATAATCCAATTCTTTGCTAGCAATTCCCATTTGTTTTGACAAATCTTTCTGTATATTTCGAGTTTTTCCTGAAATAAATTCAATACTATTATCTACTAATCTTTTATAAGAAATAGGATCTACGTATCCTACGCAAGGAGCAGAACACCTTTTTATTTGATATAATATACAAGGTCTTTGTCTGTTTTTAAAAGTGCTGTCATCACAAATTCTAAGTAAAAAAATTTTTTGAAGTGTTTTGATGGTCCAGTTTGCTGAACCTGCTGAAGCAAAAGGGCCAAAGTAATATCCATCTCTAGTTTTTTTTCCTCTATGTTTTGTTAATTGAGGCCACTTTTCATTTTTACCTATAAAAATATAGGGAAAAGATTTATCGTCTCTAAGCAAAATATTAAATTTTGGTTTGTGTTTTTTAATTAAGTTTGCTTCTAATAATAGTGCTTCACTTTCATTAGAAGTTATTGTGACCTCAATATTTTTCGTTTGAGACAACATTCTTTCAGTTCTTATTGGAAGATTTTTTTTAGAGATATAATTTTTCAATCTGTTAGGTAAATTTTTAGCCTTACCAACATATAAAATCTCATCTTTTTCATTCAACATTCTATAGACACCAGGATTCTTGGAAATTAGAGGAATTTTTTTTCTTATTAAATCTTGTCCTTTATTGAAACTAAACATGAATACGTTTTTTTGTTATTTCAATCCCCACTGAAGCAGTTTCTTTAATAGCATCTAGTTTTTCAATTTTTAATCTAATTTTATTAATTCTTTCATCTTTAAATAATTCATCAAAAACATCTTCCGCAAGACTTTCAAGGAAATTATAATGTTTACTTTTAGTCAAATTTTTAATTATTTTTGTAATTTTTTCGTAATCGACTATTGATTTTATATCCTTGTCATTTTGGGGTTTTTGATTTGTATAGCTAAGTTCAATGTTAAATTTAACGTTTTGTTTTTTAACTTTTTCAATATTATAAAATCCAATAATAATATTTAATAACAGATCTTTAATAATTATTTTTTTTTTATAAGTAAAATTTGCCTTTTCTTTTTTATTAAAAGTTATTAATTTAAATTTCTTTTTATTCATTCTTTACTTCCAATAATATCGGGTGTTTTCCAGTTTAAATTTTGCCCACTATCTATAGCAATTACTTGCCCTGTAATCGACTTATTTGTAATTAAAAATTTTATTGCAGAACATATTTCTTTCGTATCCACACTTTTCTTTAATAGTGTAGAAAGATATTGTTTTTTAAAGTGTTTTGCCGATTGCCTTTTATTTTTTACTGTAGGTCCGGGTGCAATACCATTAACTCTTATATTTGGAGCCAAACTCATCGCTGAGGTTTTTGTTAAAGTATAAAGCCCGGTCTTACTTAAGGTATAAGACAAAAAATATGGAGTTAGTTTAAAAACCCTTTGATCAACTATATTTATTATATTAGCCTTAATATTTTTTGATACTATTTTAGCAAATTGTTTAATTAAAATAGCTGGAGCTTTTAAATTAATATTTATGTGTTTATCCCATCCTTTAATAGAAAAATTTTTTATATTATCGTTTTCAAATAAAGAAGCATTATTGATTAAACAATTGACACCCTTCATCTTTACATTTGCAAACTTAATTATTTTGTTTAGTTCAGAAATTTTATTTAAATCAGCTTTAATTAAAAAAACTTTTGAACCTTTTTTTTCTAAAATTTTCTTTAATTTTTCTGCTTTCTCCTTTGATTTGTTATAATGGATTGTTATTTGATTTTTATGACTAGCTAGATTTTCAGCTATTGCTGCTCCAATTCTTGTTGCTCCTCCAGTAATGATTATTTTTTGGGTTTCCATTTTTTAATTCCTTTTTTTGCTCTGGTTCCAGGCATACCCATTGTAGATCTACCTTCAGGATATAGTTTGTTTTTTATACTATATTGTTTAACTTTTGGATTTAAGTTTATTTCTAATTCTGTGGTTTCTAATTTCCTGATTTCGTTCCTTATTTTTGCAGCTTCTTCGAATTCTAAATTTGCTGCTGCCTCTTTCATTTTGGTATTTAAAACTTTTAAATGTTTTTTTAAATTTCCACCAATATTTGTATTATGTCCTATTTTGACATAATCTTTTTCATAAACTGACTGCAAAATATCATTAATATCTTTTTTAATAGAGGTAGCATTAATATTATTTTTTTTATTATATTCTAGTTGTATATTTCTTCTTCTATCTGTTTCTGTAATTGCTTTTTCAATACTTTTTGTTTTATTATCTGCATAAAGAATTACTTTTCCTTCTAAGTTTCTTGAAGCTCTCCCAATTGTTTGTATTAAGGAAGTTCCAGATCTTAAAAACCCTTCCTTGTCAGCGTCTAAGATTCCTACAAGGGCACACTCGGGTATATCAAGCCCTTCCCTTAAAAGATTAATTCCAATCAATACATCAAAAACTCCCATTCTCAAATCTCTCATTATTTCAATTCTTTCAAGTGTATCGATATCAGAATGAAGGTATCTAACTTTAATACCATTTTCGTGAAGGTATTCTGTTAAATCTTCTGCCATTCTTTTAGTTAAAGTAGTTACAAGGACTCTGAAATTTTTTTCAATAACTTTTCTACATTCATACATTAGATCATCAACTTGATTTTTGGCAGGTCGAATTTCAACTTCCGGATCAATTAATCCAGTTGGTCTAATAACCTGTTCTATAAATTTACCAGAAGTTTGTTTTAATTCCCATGGCCCCGGAGTTGCTGATACATAAACAGTTTGTGTTCTCATTCCATCCCATTCTTCAAATTTTAAAGGTCTATTATCCATACAAGAAGGTAGTCTAAAACCATATTCTGCTAAAGTTTTTTTTCGAGAACGATCACCTTTGTACATTCCATTTAATTGAGGAACTGTTACATGGCTTTCGTCAACAAATACTAGGGTGTTATCAGGAAAATATTCAAACAAGGTTGGAGGAGGCTCTCCTTCTTTTCTACCAGACAAATATCTAGAGTAGTTTTCTATTCCTGCACAAGTACCAGTAGCCTCAATCATTTCAAGATCAAATTTAGTTCTTTCTTGTAACCTTTGAGCTTCCAATAATTTGTTTTCTTTTTTATGTTTAATTAATACCTGCTCTAATTCTTTTTTTATCTCGATAATTGCCTGTTCGATAGTAGGTTTTGGAGTAATATAATGACTATTTGCATAAAGTTTAACTAGATTAAACTCATTAGTTTTATCACCAGTTAATGGATCAAATTCTTCAATTTTTTCTAGCTTATCTCCAAATAAAGTTATTCGCCACGCTCTATCTTCTAAATGAGATGGAAAAATTTCAAGATTTTCTCCTCTCACTCTAAAAGTGCCTCTGTAAAAGTTTTGATCATTTCTCTTGTACTGTAAATTGACAAAAGTTTTTATAACTTCTTCTCTATTGTGGTTGTGATTTTTTTTTAAAGTAAGAGTCATTTTGCTATAGGCTTCAACAGAACCTAATCCGTATATACATGAAACACTTGCAACAATGATAACATCATCTCTCTCCAATAAAGATCGTGTAGCCGAGTGTCTCATTCGATCAATTTGTTCATTAATAGAAGCCTCTTTTTCTATGTAAGTATCTGATCTGGGAACATATGCTTCTGGAGTATAGTAATCATAATATGAAACAAAATATTCAACGGCATTATGTGGAAAAAAACTTTTCATCTCACCATATAACTGAGCTGCTAAAGTTTTATTTGGAGCCAAAATTAAAGCAGGTCTATTTGTTTCTTCTATAACTTTAGCCATCGTAAATGTTTTTCCAGATCCTGTAACACCCAGAAGCACTTGGTCGTTTTTTCCTTTTTTTGCATTAATGACTATTTGTTTAATAGCTGTTGGTTGATCTCCGGCTGGTTTGAAATTGCTTTCAATTTTAAATTTTTTACCACCCTCAAGTTTGCTAAATATTGGTGGTTTTTTACTTTGAATATCTGTAATTTTATTTTGATAAGTATTCTGCATTCTATGTTAATAATAAATATTAATCTAAATTATATAATTCAATGAGTATAGTTTCCAATAGCTTAAAAAGAATAAAACCTTCTCCAACCTTAGCGGTTTCTCAAAAAGCGAGAGAATTAAAATCTGCAGGTAAAGATGTAATAGGCTTAGCAGCAGGTGAACCAGATTTTGATACTCCTGAAAATATTAAGCGAGCTGCTATTGATGCGATTAATCTGGGTGAAACCAAATATACAACAGTGGACGGAACACCTAAATTAAAAACTGCAATAGTAGAAAAATTTAAGAGGGAAAATAAACTTAACTATGAGCTAAACGAGGTTTCAGTAGGAACTGGTGGAAAACAAATCATTTACAATGCGATGATGGCAACGGTTAATGCGGGTGACGAAGTTATTATTCCAGCTCCTTATTGGGTTTCGTACCCTGATATTGTTTTACTGGCTGGAGGAAATCCAATTATTATTAAATGTTCAGAAAATGAAAATTTTAAAATTACACCTGAAAAATTAAAAAATTCTATTACAAATAAAACTAAATGGTTAATTCTTAACTCACCTTCTAACCCAACGGGTTCTTGCTATTCAGAAAATGAAATAAAATCTTTAGCAAAAGTTTTAATAGAAAATAAACAAGTTCATATTTTAAGTGATGATATTTATGAACATATCACTTACAGTAAATTTAAATTTTTTACGATTGCACAAATAAATGAACTTAAAGATAGAACATTAACTATGAATGGAGTGAGCAAATCATATGCAATGACAGGCTGGAGGATAGGCTATGGAGCTGGTTCTGTAGAAATTATTAAGGCTATGGCTAAAATACAATCTCAATCTACCTCTAATCCATCATCCATAAGTCAGGCTGCAGCAGTGGAAGCATTAAATGGTCCACAGAATTTTATTATAAAAAGATCGAAAAAATTTCAAGAGAGAAGGGATATTGTTGTCAAAAGTTTAAATGAAATAAAAGGTTTGAGTTGCTTAAATCCCGATGGTGCATTCTATGTTTTTCCAAATTGTTCAAAATGTTTAAACAAAAAAGATGAAAAGGGAAAGTTATTAAAAACTGACTCTGATTTTGTGGAGTCCTTATTAGAAAATAATGGCGTGGCAGTTGTACAAGGATCAGCATTTGGCTTAGAGGGATATTTTAGAATATCTTACGCCACTTCTATACAAAATTTAAAAGATGCACTAAAAAGAATATCAAAATTTTGTAATAGTCTTAGTTAAATTTTTCTGACAAAAACTTTTCAGCTTCTAAAGCTGACATACAACCCATTCCTGCAGCAGTAACGGCTTGTCTAAAAATTTTATCTTTAACATCACCAGCCGCATATACTCCTAGAATCTTTGTAGCGGTTGAGTCAGGCTTAGTGATTATGTATCCATCTTTGTCCATATCTAACTGCCCTTTAAAAAGTGAAGTAGCTGGATCGTGCCCAATTGCAATAAACAATCCATCAATTTTTAAATCAGATACAGAATTTGTTTTTAAATTTTTAATTTTAATTCCAGTAACATTTTTTGGGTCTTTTTGTCCCATCACGTCTTCCACTACACTATCCCAAATAATTTCAATTTTTTTGTTTTTCATTAATTTAGTTTGAAGCAATTTTTCGGCTCTTAATTTGTCACGTCTATGAATTAATTTTACCTTAGAAGCAAATTTTGTTAAAAAAATTGCTTCTTCTACAGCAGAGTTTCCACCACCTACAACTGCAACTTCTTTTTGCTTGAAAAAGAAACCGTCACATGTTGCGCAAGCAGATACTCCGAAACCTTTATACTCCTCTTCAGATTTTAAATTTAACCATCTAGCTTGAGCGCCAGTTGAAATTATAAGTGAATCTGCTGTATAAATCTTTCCGCTATCTCCAATTGCTTTAAAAGGGTTTTTTGACAGATCTACACTTTTTATATGGTCTTCTATAAGTTCAGTACCTACCGCTTTTGCTTGCTCTTTCATTTGATCCATTAACCATGGCCCTTGAATTACTTCAGCATATCCAGGATAGTTTTCAACATCTGTAGTGATTGTCATTTGTCCACCAGGCTGAATACCATGAACTAAAATTGGTTTAAGCATGGCTCTTGCAGCATAAACTGCAGCCGTGTACCCAGCGGGTCCAGATCCTAAAATTAATACTTTGGTATGTTTTGTTGAACTTTGATTCATATTTAAAATATATTTAGGTACTTTTAAAAAAATTATAAGATCTCGATCTTAATCAGCTTTGAACAAAAGCATCGTTATGTTGTTGATTAACCCTTACGAAAGTTGTGCATTTGCTGAGTTGTTTCAGCGATGGAGCTCCTACATAAGTGCAACTACTTCTAAGACCACCTAAAATATTTAATATTGTATCTTTAATTTTACCCCGATACTTTAATTTCACATTTTTGCCCTCACTACTTCTGTAATCTGCAAGACCACCATAGTGTTTTTCATTTGCTGTGTCTGAGCTTGATCCATAGAATTCAATAAATTTTGTTCCATTTTTTTTTATGATTTTCCCCTTGCCCTCGTCATGGCCAGCAAACATACCACCTAACATAACAAAATCAGCGCCACCGCCAAAAGCTTTTGCTACGTCGCCGGGACAAGTACATCCACCATCAGCAATAATATGAGCACCGAGTCCATGCGCAGCATCTGCGCATTCAATAACAGCACTAAGCTGAGGATATCCAACACCTGTTTGAATACGAGTAGTACATACACTGCCAGGACCTATCCCTACTTTAACAATATCAGCTCCATTTAATATTAATTCTTGTGTCATATCAGCTGTAACTACATTTCCAGCAATTATTGTTTTTGTTGGATATTTTTCTCTTACTGACTTAACAAATTTACTAAAATGATCAGAATAACCGTTAGCAATATCAATGCATATAAATTGAAAAAAACTAAATTCCTTTATAATTTCATTCAGTTTTTTAAAATCTTCAATCCGGGTTCCTGTGCTAAACGCCAAATAAGGATAAATTGATTTAATGTACGAACAACGCTTAATAATTTTAATATCATGTTGTTTTGTCAAACATGTCATCAATTCAAATTTTGCTAAACTTTTAGCAACATCTAGTTCACCAACTCCATCCATATTAGCCGCCATAATAGGTATACCCGACCACTCATTATTGCTATGTTTGAATTTGTAAGTACGTTTGAGTCCAACGTCTTTTCGGCTGTGCAGCGTACTTCTCTTTGGTCTAAAAAGAACGTCAGAATAGTCTAGCTTAATATCTTCTTCTATACGCATGATTCCAAAACAAATGTATAATATCTTTTCATTTCATTTCAATAAAAACAATTTATGTTGTGTATAAATAAAATATTGAAATATATATAAGTAAATATGGCTAAACTAAAAGCTTTATTATTAACAGAAGGGTACCATGGCATGATTAGTCAAGTGGAAGGTCTTGCTAAGGCATTACAAGCTGAATTTCAACATAAAATTGTAAGACTAAACTGGCCATGGAATTTTATTCCACCTAAACTAACTCCAATTTCAGAAATAATTTTAAAAGATAAGCATTATATAAACGAGAACAAAAGTTTTGATTTAGTTATTTCATGTGGAAGAAAAAGTGTTATTCCTTCTGCCATTATCAAGAAGAAGAACACAAACATATTTACAATCCATATACAAGATCCAAAAGTAAATTATAAAAATTTTGATGTTATTATTGCTCCAGAACATGATGAATTGAAGGGAGAAAATGTAATTAGTTCTAAAGGTTCTATTCACTATATAACTCAGTCAGAGATTGAGAAGGCCAAAAATTATTTAGTAAATAAATTTCAGAATGAAAATGTAGTTTCATTAATTTTAGGGGGTCCAAGTAAGCATTATAGTTTTAGCAATGAAGAGCTAACCCAAGTGTTTAGAAAGATTAAATCAAATTTTATATCGCAGGGATATAAAGTACTTGTCATTCCATCAATGCGGACACCAAAAAGAATTATAGATTTAGCAATGAAAGAATTTGTTAAAGACGGTTTTGTTGTCAATACTGTAGATAAACAGGCCTACTTATCTGCTCTCGCACTTGCAACTAATATAGTTGTGACATGTGACTCAACTTCAATGATTTCGGAGGCTGCAGCTTCAGGCAAACCAATATTTGTTGCTCATATGGAACCCAAAAAAAATAATTATAGATTTAAAAAGTTCTTTCAATTATTTAGAGAGATGGGAATTACCAAGGAATTGGGGGACAAAGTTGATAACTGGACGTATAATAGATTTAACGAAGCAGACCGAATAGCAACTTTGATGCGTAAAAAATTAACAAATTGATATTATGGAATTTTTAAATTCTTTAAAAAAGCGATCAAAATTTTATAACACACCTTTTGATCACTGGGAATTAAACCGGCCATTAACAAAAGAAGCAATCAAAGAGATATGCAGTACTGAAACTGTTGATCTAAGGAAAATGAAACTAAATTATGATGGGACTAGGGCTATCGATGGTGGTGAAGGCAAATTTAGAGAAGGAATATCTGGAGGTGGTAAAGCACTTAAGTTTAGGTGCTTTATTGAAAAAGATAATTCAAAAGATTTCCCAAATTTGGTAAATCTAATAAATGAACTTAGGTCCAAAAATACCTACGGATATATAGGTGAGCTGATTAAAAAAAATCTTTCTAATTCATACATCAGAGTCGAAGTTATATGTGATCGTCAAGGATTTTGGTTGAAACCACACTGCGATATTAAAGAAAAACTCATGTCCTGCCTTTTATTTGCTAATCCATTTAATGAGTCAGAAGATTTAGGAACAGATTTTTATGATGAAAAATTAAATAAGGTAAAAACTGTTGCTTACAAAGATAATTATGGATATCTTTTTACAAGTGGTCAGAATACATGGCATGGAATGGAAAAAAAGGAGATCAAGAAAGAAAGAAGATGTTTGCAAATCAACTATGTTGATGGATTTGAAACAGATTGGAAAGTCGAATCCTAAAGCTCTTGGATAGCTTTTACTTTCATTTTTTTATTCTTTAAAGAGTCAATAGCTTGTATGCAGGCATCAGCTGCAGCGACTGTAGTGCAATATGGAATTTTATTTACTAGTGCTGCCCTTCTTAAAGAATATGAATCGCTGATTGATTTTGTACCTTCAGTAGTATTGATAACTAATTCTATCTTTTTTGCATTTAGACTTTCGACAATGTGAGGAGAACCTTCTCTTACTTTGTTAATTTTGGTGCAATTTATTCCTTTTGTTTTTAAAAATTTTGCAGTTCCCGAAGTTCCACATAATTTAAAATTTAGTTTTTTTAATTTTACCGCAAAGTCCAAAGAATTTTTTTTGTCCATATCTTTTACAGAAATAAAAGCAGTTCCAGATATTGGTAGACTATTACCACATGCCATTTGGCTTTTTGCAAAAGATAATCCAAAATTTTTATCAATACCCATAACTTCACCCGTAGATTTCATTTCAGGTCCAAGCAGGACATCAACACCTGGAAATTTATTAAATGGAAAAACTGCCTCTTTAATTGCAAATGTATTTGTATTTCTTTTTTTCAGATTAAAATCTTCAATTTTTTCACCCGCCATTATTCTTGCTGCAATTTTTGCCACAGGTATTCCAATAGCTTTTGATATAAATGGGACTGTTCTACTGGCCCTTGGATTTACTTCTAATACGTAAATTTCACCATTTTTTATTGCAAATTGAATATTAATTAGACCTACTATATTTAGAGCAAGAGCTAATCTTGTTGTTTGGGATTCAATTTCATCGATAATCTTTTTCTTTAGTGAATAAGGTGGTACAGAGCAAGCCGAGTCCCCGGAGTGTACACCTGCTTCTTCTATATGCTCCATTATGCCTGCGACA
>Ga0208879_1003180_pt1 | contig 13714 bp, 10 predicted proteins | sample Knorr_S15_td_Bot_FD_185605 | JGI IMG/M metagenome (GOLD analysis project Ga0208879, IMG submission 185605) | Marine microbial communities from Southern Atlantic Ocean transect - Knorr_S15_td_Bottom_ad_5009_LV_A (SPAdes) (version 2) | ecosystem: Environmental > Aquatic > Marine > Oceanic | place...
TGGTTTGGAATCATTGTTGCCTTGGTTATAGATGCTGCTGCATGGTACCTCATCGCAGACAATATGCCACCAAGAGATGTTGCTAGATACCTTGCTGCTTTGGCAGCAGTATGGGTAACAGTGATGTTGTTTAGCACAGTATTACCTTGGCGTAAATGGCTAAATTGGCCAACCGCTGAAGAAGCCGCGGTTCAAAAAGATGGAATAAATACTGAAGATGTGAAAGCGCTCTTCCAAGCTCCTGGCTTCATCGGCGGTTGGGTTGCAGGAGGTCGAATTGAGGCAGCTTTCGGCCTAGGTGCAATCCTTCTCATTATACATGCAGCAGCCCTTTGGACGGTCGATGAAATGGCTCATGCAGGATTCATTCTCCTTGCAATTGCGATGATTTGGACATTGATGGCATCATGGCGACTGCAAAGGGCTCTGATTGCAGATAATGACCTTGAAGCAGCACGCCATGATGCTGGGCTCGATAAAGATACAGAGGTTGCTTATAGCGATAGTTCTGGTGCCGATTTACTGGTCGATAAAGAAACCGGCCTTAGAGGCCGGCCTGACCAGATAGTCATCGTCGACGGTGAATTCATCCCGATGGAACAGAAAACTGGAAAAATCCCCACTCATCCTCACCTTTCTCATAAATTACAACTTCTAGCCTACATCCATCTAGTTAAAATTCAGACCGGCCATCAACCCCCATTTGGAGTTCTTCGATATGGCAGCGACATCCACAAAATAGATTGGAATAGTGACCATCACGATTTACTGATGCAACACCTCACTGAAGTTCAATATCTAATGGCAGAAGGTGGCGCTAAGAGAAACCACGAGAGGCCAGGGAAATGCAGGAATTGTTCTCGTAGGCGAGCCTGTCCAGAAGCACTGGAGTGAAACTATTCTATCACACAATCAGTTTCGGTAGGATGGCGAATACATTCACTGCGAACAGTCACGATAACGATGAAGTCATCCTTAACAGCAACTCCACCGATGTCAATTCCGATTCCGCGTGCCTCTATTTCTAATCTCCATTCACCCACTTCAAATGGTCCTTCAGCGAAGTTATCCACTGGGGATTTAGATTTAGTTACATGCTGTTCCCAATAGACACTTCCATCAGGCCTGAGCAGTTTCGCATCCACATAGCGAATTGAATTTGAAATATCTCCAGTCCAACCGCTTGTTGGCATAGTTGCTCGAAAGTAAATTTGCATTTGTACAGCGCTATCATCCATAGTAATGGTTCTTTGACCAGTTATTGGAGCAGTCAGTTCCGAAATTTCAAGAGAATCAAATGTATGGCTGATATTGACCTTGTCTTCGGTCATCTCAATACGCGGTGGGGCACGCAAAGATTCCATCATCTCACGAGCTGGTATCAATGATATGCAGCCAGCAACTGTGGTTGAGAGAAATAGTAGTGAAACTACTACTACCATCAATCCGCGCTGGGCCATCAACCGTTTCGAGATGCTGATTCCGTATCAAGGCCGCGCTGTGGCGATAGCCTTCTCGCAGACTTGAAGAGTGAGATGCTTCAGCCAAGGATGCCTGAATGAAGCGAAGAGGGTCAGCCGAGCCGTTTGGTGATGACGATCCCTGTGAGTGCTGACGGGCACCCCACCTAAATAGGTGGAATCACATCTCAGAAAAGTCACAGTTAGGATTCTGTTGTCCACAGGCCAACTAGGAGAACTTTGCTCCACAAGTAGCACACTCATCAGCATCGATTGGCAAATCTGCACCACAAGCCCCACATTCTCCAACGTTGGATACTTTCGTGTCTTCTTCTGCTTCCTTCTTCTTGCGCCTAATCGCCTTCTTTCGCTTTTCTACAGCAGGTTCTAACTCATCATCTTCAAAGGAGAAATCCAGCGCTTCTTCGGGCAATTCATTACCAGCGAGACGATGATCTTGGATGGCCATTCCAACTAACACTTCTTGACCTGGTAAAACACCATCTTCGCCTGTTAATTTGAAAATCTCACTCCTAATTGAGGCATCACTTGCATCTAGTACTCTACCATCATCACCTGTATCGACCATATGTCGGCGACCTTTCTTATCTGATAGGAAAGCATCAATATCATGGTCTGACATTGCCTCTTCAGGTGTTATAATATTAGGAATTGCGACAACTGGGCCTGCAGTCTCATCGTCTGCTTCTTCGGACCCTTCAAACAATGTCGATTCAGCAGTTTGGCGTTCTATGACTTCTTCCATTTGGGCCTCAGCAGCCTCTAGTTCCTCATCCCACTCACTTTCAAGGCCGTCTTCTTCAAAGCCGAATTCCTTTGCAGTTTCATCAAAGTTTTCTGCTCCAGTAACAATAGCGTCTTCATCTTCAACGACTTCTTCTACATCCTTATCAGGTAGGCCAATAGTTTGCTTTTTTCGCTCCCTCTCCTTGAATTGGGAACGCAAGTCATGAACTGCTCCACAATATGGGCAATTTTCTAAAAGGCTTGGCATACTTTCTCCACATGTGGTACAATCATGGAAGCGCTTTCTTGCTCGCTTCAAATTAAAGTCGCAATAAGGACACTTGTCTTCATCACCTTCTAATTCTCCATCACAGGCAGGGCAATAATCGAAGATGTCGCGCTCGACATCCTGTTCACGCTTTCTAGTCAAGATGACTGCAGTTATGAGAACTCCAATCATGATAAAAGCCGCAAAGCCGAATAACATCATTGAACCAAAGACGCTTTCAAATACTTCTTCATTAATTCCCTGTGCCAAATCAACAGCGAATGCTTTTTGGTGAGTTTTGGAGATTGTTCCATCTTCTTCGCTTCTGATATGGAGAAGGATGGTTGAACGGTCATTGGTATCAAAGGTGCACTCCACACTTACTTTTTCTCCGCGTGTAGCAATGTTTACTTCAGTTGTTGATAATTTTTTGACAACTCCCTGAGTAACATCTTCACAAATTAGGGTTGACTCTCCTAAGCCCGAAGATGTTAATTCAATACTATAGGTGTAGGTACCTGGATTTAATGGTGGAGATGCTGCGATTCCAGTACTGCTAACAATGGCCTCTGTTGATACTGCAAATTGTAGGTGTAAGGTGGTAGTCGCTTCCACGCTTCCTGTGGCAACACTATCATCCAAGTTTGCGTCAAATGAATTACTATCTGATATCCAAGTTGCAGTGAAATTGGCAGTATGAGCTCCAGAAGATGAGGTCGCCAAAACACCTGACCAGATGAGCGAGGCGCCTGCATCGATTTGGCCTATGACCTGGTCTGAAGATATCCCCTCCCATTCAATTCTCAAGAGTCCTGATACTGGAATATCGCCTGTATTTGAAATTGAAACTCTCCATGTAACTGGTTCTCCAGCCTCAACTCTCGTTGAGGAAGGGTTAGCAAATTGGTCTAAAACTACGTTTGGAGTTGGACGAATTTCGATAATGATGCTGGCTGCGTCATTATTTGTTGTGGCTTGGTCAAGGACCTCAAATGGGTCTATTTGCACCCTTAATTGATGTTGGCCGTCGCCAAGATTTTGGATTTGGGGCCAAGTTAAATTGGTGCTCCAATCAGTACTAACTTCATCAGAAGTTCCAGTCATTGAAACGATAATCGGTTGAATGACAATAGGTGAGCCAGTATGGTCAGGGAAACTGAATCCCACGTTGACGTCACTATCGCCGCTGAAGTGCTTGCGGAGAATTGTTCCTGAGATTTTCCACTCTCCCCGAATGGAGTTGGGAGGAGTTTCAACAACTGGGTCTGAAGCATGTAGATAATCCGGTTCTGGATCAATGCTTAATGAGATTATTACCTCCTTACCAGATTCGGCGATTTCATTGATGCTACCATTAACATCCGGAAGAAGAATTACTTCGTATTCGCCTCCCACAGGTGCAACGAGGCTGTTATTTACCCAAGTCGTTTGACCTACTGTAAGGGCTTCAACGCTCAAGTATTGATCGAGTGATGGTTGACTTTCAACTCCGAGATAAAGGACGCTCTCTGCTGCATCAACTGTGCCGGTATTCTGGATATTGACGGCTACTGAGATTATGTCCCCAATCCTATTTCCTGTAGTTGGTGAAATGCTACTATCGATGATTTCTAAATTTGCCAAGCCGCTTACAATGAATGACTTATAAAATGAGACAGTTGTATCTCCGGAGTACTCAAATTCCACCCATACTTTTTGTTCCCCTTCTTCTAATGCAAACCATGTTGCAGTAACAATTTCAGTGTCGGAGGCGGCAATATTTACCGTGCTTTCCAAAAATTTTGTTGATGAACTAATACTGTCTTTGTAAAACCGATACTGCACATCGCTGGCGATGACTGAATTGGTATTTTCAAGTAATAATTTAAATTCCACCGAACCCCCTCTAACTGGTTCAGGTGGGACTAAGCCAAGAGTGCTAGAAGAGGCTTCAACACCACCGCTTACACCGGCAGAAACCGGAATAATTACCGTCAGCGGTAATAGTAAAAACAGCATAGCGATGCTGCCTGAACAAAGTCGTGAAAGGCTTCCCATCGGTATCACACTCATGGTATGACACTTGAACCCGCCGCTACAAGCCCGGTTCAGAGGTTGCTGTGGGTAATGCTTCTGTTTGGCAAGGATTGAAGGCCGAGGCGCGCCGTGTGCGTAGCGTCATCATGCAAAGTCGCATCATTTCACTGAGCCTCGCGCTGCTGCTTTGTGTTGGTTTCGTGCCAATGCAAGCCTATGCAGCAAATGGGCGTGATGCGAGTGATATTGTCATCTCATTCACCAATGGTCCAGCTGAGAATGACTCTGTTACTGGGACCCATACTTTGCAATTTTCGACTTCTGGAAGCGGCACTTTAGCAAACTTGACTATCGAATTAAACGATGGCTCAAACTGGGTGGAGTTAACAACACTAAGCGGTAGCCCGTGGGTCTATTTTTGGGATTCCACAGATGTTGATAATGGTACATACCGACTTAGAGTATGGGGGAATGATTCCTTGGTTGGAGAAGATACTTCTTTCACATATAGCGGAAATTTCACAATCGCTAATCAAGTTCCAGTAATCAATGATTTCAGCCTAGCAGATATAGTGGTTGGCGATGGTTCTTCTCCAAGTAATCGCGCTTGGACCACCACTCCAACCAATGGAAGCCTAATTTTTTCTTGGGCTGGCTCAGACGATGACCTTTCATACGCATCTTTGGTTAATGTTCCAGGCCCTGGATCTCCAGCCAATGATGGACCGGGGTCGTTTGATTATTCATGGAATTGGACCAATGGCAACCTCGAAGAAGGTAAATGGAGCCCTCGACTCAGTCTCTACGATTCATCAGGACTTTCTGCAAGTCAAACCATGTACATTGGAATTGACCGAAGCGGACCTAGTGTTGGAACTCCGAGTATCTCAACCAATGGCTGGGTGAATAGCAATTCTGTGGAATTAACAGGACTTTCAAGCGGTGCAAGTGATTCAGGAGGCAGTGGTATTAACCACTATGAAGTAAAGGTTGGTTCTGGCGAGTGGACAACTGCAGGAAGTTCAGGCACCGTTGGTCTGAATTTATCCGAAGGCCAACATACTATTCATGTTAGATCTGTTGACCGAGTTGGTAATGCTGGTAGCAGCAAGAGCGTCGAAGTAGGAGTTGACCTGACAATTCCACTACTTGGTGGATGGAATGTACCAGAATTGAATACCAGCCGCATCGGTGCAGTTTCAATTTCATATATCGCCGCCGACCCATTATCAGGAATCTCTGAAAGTGATTGCCTAATTCAATATGGCTTCGACAGCGACGGGGTTGGTTCAACTCCTGATATTACCGGTCGCTGGTTATCGATGACTGCTGGGCTTGAAGGTACGGTTGGACTAACAGATTGGTCAACAAAAAGCCGCCAGTACCTGATGCTAAGAGCAACTGTCGTCGACAATGCAAGCAACAGCATCCTAACAGAAAACGCAGGCTTCCAAGTCCTCCCCGGACTCGACATTACATGGAATTCAAGTGCCATGAATATCGACCGAATTATGGTTAGACCAGGAACTTCAGACGTCTCGACAGTTATGCTAACAAGTCAAATAATCACCAATGAAGCATATGGTGGCTCACTAACAATCCGATTGGAAGCAGCACCTGCAGACCGCACAGCCGAAGTCTCATGGACGACAGTCGAAACTCGCATCCTCTTAGCAGGAGACCTCTCTGATTCAGGAGAGACTCTTTATTGGAATCATACAATCGAAACAGCCGGACAATGGGATCTAAGATTGGTCATCGATCCAAACGATTTAATCGATGAAAAAGACGAAGGTGATAATGCCTATTATTTCGTGGTAACTGGTGTTAATACCAACTTCATTGATGTTGTTTCAGGATTCATGCCAACTCTTGGTTGGCTAATGGTCGCAGGATTTGTGGTGGCATGGTTATCCAGGAAACGCTACTCTTCTTCCCAAGAAATCGATTCATCTTCTGCCAATGAAAGTGCAGATGCAACATCATCGCTGTCTTCTGGGTCAATTTGAGATGCTTTCAAGCGACGAGAAGCACGTCGCGATGATAATTCAGACAAGCCTGGAACCAAGATGTCGAAGTCTTCAGTAATCTCATCCTTTGTTTCGATATATCCAAGTGAACGGGATTCCAACTTTTGACGGCGGCTGCCTCTTTCCAATCCTTTGATGACAGAGCCATGTTCGGAACCACTTGCCAATCTCTCGACTGCGGAGACGGCTAAATCTAAGCCGACTTCCTCTCCAACAATAACGATGGTAGAACCATAAATGGTGATTTCACAATTTGTCAAACCTTCGATTAGTTTGCGGATTTTTCCTTGTGAGCCAATAATTCGAGAACGTATTCTACGTTGTTGGTTTGAACGCTTACCGACGAAATCCTTGATATCAACGAGACGGAAGAAATACTCATCTTGTAGAAGTTTAATGGCTTTGGAAGGCGCCATTCCACGTCCAATCGCCTTGATGACTTCTGGCAATTTCATAGCCTTCACAGGATCATATGAGCCTGGTACACCCCATCGAACACTGACATCTCCACTTTCCGAATCGACGAAAAAACCGCGACAACCTGCGGCTGCTTGAAGCGCCTTTCGAGTTTCACCCTTTACTCCAATCAATACCGCAATGCGGTCTTGGGGAATACGTGGCATGCCCTCCATGGCCCGCCGACCCAAGACCCCTTCTTCAAACTGCTCACACCTCAGCCATTAGGGTAGGCTTGACATAGGGGGGTCGATTCGGCCCTCTCGATAGTTATGGGGCGACGTCGTGAAGAGAAGGTCGACGAGGAGTACCTCGCCCAATTGATGAAGACCGAAAGCGGTTCTGAGAAGATTCGTGTCAAGATGCCTAATACCAAAGTCAATGAGATGTTTGCAATCGTTCAGGCTATCCTTGGTGGACGCCGAGTAACCGTACTTTGTGCCGATGGGGAAACCCGCATGGCTCGCATTCCAGGTAAGATGCGCCGTCGCCAATGGGTTAGGGATGGAGACTTGATTATCGTCTGGCCATGGGATTTCCAAGACTCCAAGGCAGATGTTAAACACCGCTACAACAAGACTCAGGCATTGTATCTCTCCCGAAAGGGAGTGCTCTCCGATGCTGTTGATGTATTCGGCTTGAATATCGAAGCAGATGATTTCGATGACGATGATGGATTATTTTCCAATGTTCAAGATTCGGATACTCAGGTTGAAGAGGAATCAGAGGCCCCTGAAGAAGAGGAATCAGAGGCCCCAGAAGAAGAGGAATCAGAGACCCCAGAAGAAGAAATCTCTAAAGATGATGAAGACAAAGATGATGACGATGATGAAATCAATGACTTATTCGGTTAAGTCTACCTTTGGAATGCCTTCTTCAACCAACGACTAGCCCGAGGCATCGTGGCCCGTGGTCGTCATCGCTCTACCGATTACTCACGTCGACGCCGTAACGACGATGATGAGGAGGAGGATCCAGATGAATTTAAGATTCTGGAAAAAGCAGACAAGCAATGGGCTTGGATGAAAGAGGACAAATTCAAGCGGATGTTTGAGGAAATCGAAGGCGGCCTTGAAGGAGTTCTTGGAACTGGGCAATTCGAATGGGTTGACCGGCGAGTTTTCGACCAAGTTTTTGACCGGCTAACCTTGCTCTCAATTTACAAATTGATGAAAGCGGGTTCCATTGACACTATTGAATATCCAATTGCTCGAGGGAAAGAAGCTCACGTTTTCTATGCAAAAAGTCTGGAAGGGCCGATTGCCGTGAAGATTTTCCACACCTCAAATGCTGTTTTCAAGAATCTAATGCAGTATATCGAAGGCGACCCCAGATTTGGTGGATTAAAGCGCCGACACCGTGACTTGGTCACGATTTGGGTTCGAAAGGAGCATCGAAATTTGATGCGATTGAAGAAATGGAATCTGAATGTTCCAGAACCTTTGGCGGTTTTCAACAATGTATTAGTGATGGAATATATCGGAGTTGAAGACGGCCCAGCCCCAAAGCTTCGTGATGTTGAGGTTGAAGATTACGAAGTTGTATTTGACAAATTACTCGAATTTCTCTGCATTTCATGGCATGATGCTAAATTAGTCCACGCTGATTTTTCACCCTACAATGTTCTAATGCAAGATGGAGAACCTGTGGTAATTGATGTTGGTCAAGCAGTTGCACTGGCTCATCCAAGTGCCAATGAATTCCTAGTTAGGGATGTTACACGTTTGGTAGAGTGGGGAAATAAGCAAGGTGTAGATATTACTGTGGCTGAGGCCATATACGAAGTATTGCATTATCGTCAAGAAGAGGAGTAAAGAGAATTCAAGTCCAAGACTTGGTGCTCATGTAGACCCAGCCTTTGTCGAAATTATCACCGACCATGTTATTAGAATAGGTTCAATCCTTTTTCTGTGCTTACCCACGTATTAGCGACCATCTATGGAGTCGCCTTCATCTTGGTTGGAATCGCTCATTTCAGGAACCCGCAGACATTCGTGGAAATCGTTCCACCCTTTCTTCCATTTCCATTATTTCTGGTCTACCTAACTGGGGTAATGGAAATCGCTGGCGGTATCGGAATCATTCATCCCGCCAGCAGAGTGCTCGCAGGACGCTTACTGGTATTGTTTCTCATCGCCGTCTTCCCAGCTAACCTCTACATGTGGTTCTCTGATGTTCCATTCAATGGGACTTTGTTAACGACACCGCAGCATGTGTTGAGACTCACGGTTCAGATTGGGCTGATTATCGCGGCGTTGTTTCTTTCGGGAGATTTACAAAGGTGGGGGGGCGGGCTGTAGTTCGCTTTTTGAGAAACTTGACCCATCAATAACGGCCTTGTCTGCTGCCTTGCTTGTTACTACGGTTGCTCTTGCCTTTGTCGAAACGTGACCCACCACTGCGACGACCTCCGCCGCCACTGCGACGGCCTCCACCATCCTTGTTCTTGGTATGGCCTTGGGCATTTCTGCCGTAGTGACTATTGCGCCTATCATGACGACCGCCTCGGTCATCTTGCCTACCGCTGCTCTTGCGAGTTTCTGAATCTCCATCATCTGAACGGACACCACTGCTACGGCGACCTCCGGCGCCACCGCCACCCCCACTGCTGCCTCCGTAGGGTTTGCGAGAACCGCCACTATTGCTACGCTTCTGGTCATACCATTTGCCACTGCCACCGCCGCCACCGCGTCGGCCTCCGGCTTTGTTTCCCCAACGGCTACTATTGCCACGATCATTTCCACGTCCACCACGGCGGCTATTTCCACGGTCGCCGCGATTACGGCCCTCGCTGCGGTCATTAGATGCAATTAATTCGAAATCATTAGCAGGAAGGGCCTCAAACTCTGGTGGGCCAAAGTCACAGCGAATTCCAACATCTCTTTGCAAGCGCTGGTACTGACGGCGTTGAGGGTTCTGAACAATACTGAGAACTGTACCTGCAGATCCAGCACGAGCAGTTCTTCCACTTCGATGCTTGTAGGCCTTACCATTCTCAGGAGGGTCATAATGAATCACACAGTGAACGTCTTCGATATCTATTCCACGTGCAGCAACATCTGTTGCGATAAGCACCTTTGCTCGACTAGAGGTGAATCTTTTCATGGCATTTTCGCGTTGCTTCTGGTTAAGCCCACCATGAAGGGTAGCAACCATCATCCCGAGGTCCGAAAGTTCATCGCTAACTCGGTCAACAGCAGCTCTTGTTCTGCAAAAGAGAATGCTACGTCCAACTTTCTGAATGGCATCAAAGGCAACATCGGGCTTTTCTTGGCCACGCACCATCCAAAATAGATGTTTCACACTTTCCATGGAAACTTCCTTTGGCCCAACCTCAATGGTGACTGGGTCATTTTGGTATTTGTCTACCAATAATGCAACATCGTCATCCAAAGTTGCGCTGAACAAAATTGTTTGTCGGTCAGGGGTACACTGGTCGAGAATTCGACAAACAGGTTCCATGAATCCCATATCTGCCATCCGGTCAGCCTCGTCAATAACAACGATTGCCACATCCTCCAAAGTAAGGTAATCATTTTCCAATAAATCCTCAAGTCGCCCTGGACAAGCTACAATTATGTCAACACCACTAGAAAATGCTTTGCGTTGCTTCTGGTAAGAAGTACCACCATAAATTGCGAGAACATCCAGATTTACAGCCCAAGCCAGTGGATTGAGAACCTTGCAAATTTGCTCGGCTAATTCACGAGTTGGAGTTAGAATAAGTGCAGTAGGCATCTCAATTTTAGCCTGAACTGTGCGAGAAAGTAGAGGTAATCCGAAAGCCAAAGTTTTGCCTGAACCGGTAGGGGCGCGGCAACAAATATCGCGTCCTAGCATACCATCTGGGATTGCTTCAGTCTGAACTTCAAAGGGTTCCTCGATACCCTGTTGACGCAAGACACGCACCAGCGGTTCCTCGATTCCAAGGTCTGAAAAACTCACCATGAGGGGTACTTCCAAGCAAAGGCGCTCAGACATCCCTATTTAGCATGGGGGGGTGAAGAACTAATAAATAATGCAGAAAATAAATGGGGTTTAAATAACCTGAGCGGAAATCACCACTGATGCCACGTAACAATAAATTAGAAGACCAATTAAACGCTGTACTGCAGGCCGGAAATAGGGTTTGGGCCATAGGTGATGTTCATGGTCATAACTAACCTTACAAGAACTATTATCACAGATAGGATTAGGCAAGGAAGACAAGGTCATTTTTGTCGGAGATTTAATCGATTTAGGCCCCCGCTCAGCCCAAGTTATCGAGACGGTTCGCTCCGACTCGCGCTTCCATTGTATCCTTGGAAACCATGAGCAGATGATGATTGACTGTATGAAGGACCTCGATAGCGGCAGCCCTGGAATGACAACCACAACTTGGTTGATGAATGGTGGTTTGAATAGCATGGATTCTTTTGACCGAGCATATGGAGGAGATGGTGATGAAAAACTGCGTGAGGTCTGTCAATGGTTCACAAGTTTACCACTTGAAATCATCTTGGATAAGCATCGTATTGTGCACGCTGGTTACGACCCTCTTGTAGAAATGGATTCTCAAAAAGAGGATGCAATGCTGTGGTTTAGAGAGCAATTCTTTGACCATCCAGAAGTACTCGATGCAAAAAAACAAATCATCTTCGGGCACACACCAACTCAAAAAATATCCCATTTAGGAGGCAAGGAAGGTGAGGTATTGTTTTCGCCTTTGAAAATGAGCGATGGGCGCTCATCGTGGGTTGCCATTGATACAGGGGTAAAGAAAGAAAGTGGGAGACTGTCGGCTTATGGCTTACATGATTCATCGGTTATTTCAGTTGCTCGGATGGACCTATTGAAACAGTAGTCGCTCAGCGATTTTCCCTACGCGTTCCACCGCTGAAGGGAGAGTAGTGACGTACAATGCTGCTTGGCTAACTTGCCTTGTTCTCAATGCATCTGCCAGGGGGGTATGCTCCTTGAACCAACGATAGCGGCCGTCTTCACCACGCACTCGGATGTCGACATCAGCCATGCGTGGCTCGGAGAGAAGTAGTTTAACTGAAGGAACATCGATACAAACATAGCCAGAATCAATTTTTGCTCGGCTGGCTATTTCATCTTCTAAAGCCCGTCGCCGTTGGCTATCTGTAGCGATTGCTAGTAGGAACTTTACCTGTTCTTCATCCAAATCTGAGCGCCTTCTTGTCATCGCTACTTTGAACATTTGACGGTACTTGATACGACGGATGATGTCGCGCTGGTAATCGCCTTGCTGGTCCAATACTTGCCAAATTTCAGCGTCGACCATTCGCTGCATGTCAAGCGGGTCATAATCATCGACATTCATCCGTTCAACAGCTGATGATAACATCACTTCGGTAATTCTGGTCACTCGGTGAAAGTACACTGCACTATACATCAAAGCCCGAGCGGTTAGCATACCTTCGAGAGCAGGAAGTCCACTTTCATCGATAGCAATACTACCAGCATGGCGGTGCAGGTTGTGAATCAAATGACGGTGGTCGATAATTCCATGACGAACACCCGTAAAATGGGCATCACGAAGCAAGTAATCCGTTTGGTCACAATCCACAGGACCATGCACTAGAGTTGCAAGTGTGTGATCTTCACCGGAGAAATTATTCTCTCCTTCATTCCAAAATAATGAACGTTCAGAGCCACTTGCATTTGGGCCACGAATCAAATCAGATACGCGCTTTGGGTCAATATCATTGTTCTCAAGAATGTCAGGCACAAGCATTCGCTCACCAAATACTGATTCCTCACCTTGGCGCAGAACATCGTGGTCACCTAGGATAATTCCTTCAGTTACCGACATGTGGTCCATGCCACCATTCTCATGCAAAATATGCTCAAGGGTATGACTGTAAGGGCCATGTCCAACATCGTGCAACATTCCGGCAACTTGGACTAAACACTTCTCTTCTTCATCTAATCCAACCGAATCTGCCATCATCCCTGCGACGTGGCTCACTCCCAAACTATGTTCAAAGCGCGTATGATGAGCACCAGGAAATACCAAGTGGGCCAAACCTAATTGTTTAATGTGGGATAATTTGTTAAATTCAGGGGTTTGCAGCAATTCCTTACGAACACCATCCACCCTGAAAGAACCGTGAATCGCATCGTTGATTATCTTCTCAGCCATGGCAATCCCGCTTCTCCGAGAAACTGATTACACATCAAAGGACCGTTTGCAATTTTCGATGTATTGATGTCCTGATACCTTTTGGTAGGCTTCGATGGAGCAAGGCTGCAAAATCATCGCCATCGGTGGTGGTAGTGGAAGTGGTAAGTCTGTCATCAGTAATGCAATCCTCAATAAGTTAGGAAAAGAAAACTGTAGTATTATCAGTCAAGATTCCTATTACTTCGGACCTACAGAGAATTATGATCACCCAAAAGCGATTGAGTTTTCACTACTTGCTGAACATCTTGATGAACTCAAGAGAGGGAGAGGCGTTGAGATTCCTTGTTATGATTTTGGCACTCATAAAAGAATGAAAAGTGGTCAAAATATTGCTGCTTCAAAGGTGATTCTTGTTGATGGCACGATGGTATTGAGGCAATTGGATAATTGCCATGCTAAGGTGTTTGTTTCTGTGCCGGATGAGGTTAGACTGGAGCGTAGAATGGCCAGAGATATAGAGGAGCGTGGAAGGACAAAGGAAGGAGTTTTGGAGCAGTGGAAATCGCAAGTTGTGCCGATGCATGAAGAGTTTGTTGAAGTGAGCAAA